>Ga0210032_1001621_pt1 | contig 11933 bp, 7 predicted proteins | sample CryGeyCG2114_250_2_FD_185458 | JGI IMG/M metagenome (GOLD analysis project Ga0210032, IMG submission 185458) | Groundwater microbial communities from aquifer - Crystal Geyser CG13_big_fil_rev_8/21/14_2.50 (SPAdes) (version 2) | ecosystem: Environmental > Aquatic > Deep subsurface > Groundwater ... | reverse complement strand
CCTTCACAGTAGCTGCCAACGCCAAGCTGAGCATCTACAAACCTGGCGACACTGTCCGGATCAAAGTGAACAGCACTGTTCTGGATCCCGCCGGTAACACCCTGGATTCTTCACGCGATAACGCTTCCGCTAACGCCAGCTAATCGCGCGAGTCTTTCAGGCTCACGTTAAGCAAATTCTAGCAGAACTCCCGAGTTCTGCTTAGAAGAGGCTTATGCAAAGTTAAACAAGCTCGAGGCCCCCGCAAGGGGGCCTTTTGCTATGCCTACTTGATCCTCTTCTCAAAGAGTGATAGGATACTTTAAATAATAGATTAAATTTAATTTAAGATTTTGTTTTATTTCTCAAAAGGATGATTCTTTATGCAAACAAAAAAACTGATTGCCCCTTTTTGTGTGGCTGCATCTCTTTCTTTAATGGTGGCTTGCGGCCCTGCGCCTACTCAGCCCACTACCCAAGGCATTAAGGTAACCGCAGCTCTGGCTGCGGGGGATACCCTCACCGGCACCCTGACCTTTACCGACAATACCACTGAAAATTTCAGCCTCACGCTGAACAGCACTGCTTATGCTGATCTTGTGACTCAGCTTGAAACCTTGACTTCTTGTCTGACCTTTAAGCTTACTGAAACTTCCAATGGCAATGGGCAGATTGAAGTCGATGACGTCTTTACTCTCGAGCTTGCGGGTTCTCCCAAGAACGCTGCAGGCAATAAAACGATTGCGAAAGTCACTGTAACCGGTGGCAATGCAGCTACCAAACTGGGACTTCCCGCCAATTTTTCAATCACTCCCAATTCAGCATTTCAAGCAACGGGTTGTCCTGTGCCCAGTGCAACACCCAGTGCTTCTGTAGCTCCCAGCGCAGAGCCCACGGCTGCTCCAACCCCTGCTCCCAGTGTTGAGCCCACCGCTGCTCCCTCTGCTACACCTTCTGCTGGTCCCACGGCAACGCCTTTGCCCAGCGCTACCAGCGATATTTCAGTTATTGAAAAAACCACCTTCAACGGTAAAGTATTCGATGACACCCAGTCTCCCCTTGATGGCGTAACCGTCAAAGCCAAGTCTCTGAACAGCTCCGTTCCTTTCGAAGCTGAAACAGTAACCGCTGGCGGCACCTATGCTTTCAACAATGCTCCTTCAGGTGTTCAAGTTGAAATCATCGCTTCTAAGCCTGGTTTCACCACCCGCAAACGCGTTGAAGTTCTGAAATCCAACAAACAGGGCGACCCCAACGCCAACCGTTATGACTTTGGCAACGATGGCAGCGTGACTGGTTTCTCTGCTTCTTACAATGCTTTGAGCGACAAGCCTGAAGTGATCATGGTTACCCCTGCCCGCAATGGCTCTGGTGTAGACCCCAAAACCAGCTTCGTGCTGAAATTCTCTGAGCCCATGGACAAGAAGACCGCTGAAGATACCTTCACTGTGCGTTCATTCAACAGCCGCAAACTGACTGTTGATGCTGGCAATACCACCCGCACCAATACCGTCACCGGCAATGGCGCTGTAGCTACCAACTTCCTGGCAAGCAACAGCACCCAGATTTGGGACAAAGATGCTTTCAATATCTCTTGGAACAGCGATGACACTGAAGTCACCTTCTCCTTCAAAGAAGAAAAACTGCTGCCCACCGATAAAGACAGCAACCTGGTTCCCGATTACAACGTGGCTTTCCGCTCATTCAGCGGTGGCGATCGTATTTTCAAAGACAAGAGCGGGATTAGCCGTTCTGAAAAACACTTCAAACTGACCGATGGTGATTTTGAAGAGTCTTACAAGTTCGCAATCAAAACCGACGAAGCGAAACCCACCATTACCGGTATTACCGCTGAAACCACTGAAAACGGTGGCAACAATGGCGATGCGATTCGTGTTCGCTACAGCGAGCGCATGATCATCTATACCCGCGATATTTCAATCGCGGGCGGTATGGAAAACACTGCGGGTTCTGATACCAAGGCTGCAGCCGCTTACCCCGGTGGCACGATTGCTACCAGTACTGCAACTGCTAAAAACTACAATACCACGGTGGTGAAAACCGGTGGCGTGACAGCCTATTCTGGTACTTGGGGTGCGCTCTGTGGTACTGCGGTTTATGACACCACCGACCTGACCCACAAAACCGTTCTCTTGTTGCCTCCCAAAGCAGTAGCAACGGCCAATAATATTTACCTTTTGAATTCACCCAATACCGTAGCCGGTAGCTTTACCACCGATGCGGCTGCCAATAATGGTGAAAATGCGTTGGTGATTCAATTGATGGGCGTACCCGCTGCTTGTGGTGGGATTGTCGCTGCTGCGGTCGCTGGTTTACAAACTTTGACTGCTGTAAATCTGGATGAAAGTCTGACCAGCAATGCAGCGGTTGCCACCAGTTTGCAAACCCAATTGAATCTGGCTGCTGCTGCTTTGGGGGCAAATGCCCCCAGTGCCAATCCGTTTACAGTGACATCAACGACCACTTCGATCACCGTTAGCTTTAACGATACCAGTGGTAAATATATCGGTTGGCGTCAAAATGCAGGTTTTGTCAATGCGACAGGCCAGGTATTGCCTCAGTTCAATACTGGGGGTATTACCCTGACTGCGGGCCAAAATATTGATGTTTACCAACCAGGTGACACCGTTCGGATCAAAGTGAACAGCACCGTTCTGGATCCTGCCGGTAATACCTTGGATTCTTCACGCGATAACGCTTCTGCCAACGCCAGCTAAGCACTTCTTGCAGCATTAGCTGCTTAGAAGAGGCTTATGCAAAGCCAAATAAGCTCAAGGCCCTCTTGTGGGGGCCTTTTGTTTTGGGAATTTAATTGAAATTAAAGCTCCCAATATGTTACCCTCAATTTAGGTCTAATTATTGTCCCCTAATTTAGGGTTTAAATTTACGTTCTGAGAGGCAGTATGATTCAAGCTAAATTCAGTCTCGACGAAAAACAACTTCATTTTTTAAATACCTGCAAAGAATATGGATTTAAAGACAAAAGCGAAATGGTGAGAATGGCTTTGTTTCATTTTCAAAAGAACTTGCAAGACCAGGCTATCGCCCAATCAGCCGATTTATATGCTGAAATTTACGCTCAAGACTGCGAATTGCAAAGTTTAACTCAGACAGCTTTGGCTGCGTGGCCTGAATGAATCTGATTCAGCGTGGCATGGTGATCGATGTGAATCTAGAGCCTGTGAAAGGTTCAGAAACTGGTAAAATTCGCCCTTGTATTGTGATCACCAACAATACTTATAACGCTCGCGTACCCGTTATTCAGGTTATACCGATTACTGAATGGTCTGAAAAAAAGAGTCGTGTTGTGACCAATTGTGTCATGGAACCCTCTGCTGACAATGGTCTGGATAAACGTTCAATCGCTGATTGCCTGCAAACACGTCCGATTGATTGGAAGAACCGTTTTGTACGTTTACGTGGACATTTAAGTACGGGTGAAATCACGTTGCTCGAAAATGCGCTTAGGATTGTCTTTGCGCTTTAAACGATCTAAGCACTCATTACGGCTTTTGTTGCAACGGTAGCAAGCCTTGTGTTTTTCGTAAGGTTTCCCTGACGAATCGCAGGAGAAACTTCTCAAAATGATTCAAGCAGGTTTTCATTATGAAAGCCTGCTTTTTCATATGCTTAGAAAATTTTTTTACAAAATATGTTTTGAAGTGTTTTTGAAAAACTGAACCAGTTCAAGAAAACTTTCATTTGAATTTGTATTTGAACTGAGTACTGTTTGCATTTTCGTTTTGAGTGCGTAGCGTTTTTCATTTGAGCAGGCGATGTCTACTGCTTGTTTGCCAAAATCTGCTTTGTTTGGCACGATACATTCCTGTAATCCTGCTCGTTCTAAAATGGCTGCGGCTATTCTGCCCCGCCGTAAACCAGAAGGCCAGGTAATCAAGGGTGTGCCGGTATGCATACATAAATAAGTGGTATTGCCTGCACTGAAATGAAAAGGATCCAGGCAGACCTCTGAAGCGGCAAGCACCTGTGTAAATTCAGAACGACTGAGCCAGGGCAGAAAATGAACACGTTGAAGGGCCTTTTGCCCTAAACTTTTTTCGAAACGTTTGAGCAAATGCTGATGCAGATTGTTTTCATGGTATTTAAAAAAATACAATTCAGCGAGAGGATCTTGTTCAAGTATTTCAGTCAGAGCCAGATCAAACTCTGGATGCACCTTGTACAGCGTCATGGGGCAGAGATAAAGATGATTTTTTTCTGAAAAGCCCAGCTCCTGTTTGGTCGGAAGAGGCAGGGAAAGTTCAGGTGGCTTGTAATTTTGAGGGGCTTGCGAAGAGCGTAAAAAGAGTCTTTCGCGATAATAGTGCTGGGCATTTTCGGGTTCTGAGCTGTGGGTTGACATGGCCCAGTCCATTTGAGGTAAACCAGTGGTGACTGGGTGCCCCCCCAAGACACACTGTACGGGCGCCAGTCTTTGCAGACCCAGCAGATAAGAGCTGGATTCCATGCCAATATCTGTATAGACCAGAATATCCAAATTCGCTTCAGCAATCCTTTGGGCTTGGCTGAGATGATCCTGCCCAGCCAAAGAAACAAACTGCTGTACCTTGGCCCGCAGCAGTTCGGTCATGCTGTCAGCTTGGGGGCTGAGCGAAAAACAGAAAATTTCCAGTTCAGGGTCCTGTGCGCAAAATTGAATCAATGGTGCGTAAATATGACTGACGGCATGGGCAAAGAAAAAAGACGAAACAAAACCAATGCGCAAGGGAAAATGGGGCTTTTCAGACAGCTTGGCTTGAAGCAGAAGCCCGTCTTGCTCAAAGCGGTTTTGCCAAAAATCTCCCACCAGGGTATGAATTTGGCGATCATCATACCCCTGATAAGCCAAGTGAAAAAGCAGAGGAATCTGCTGTAAAGGTTGGGGCAGTTGGTAAAGTCCAGCATTTTCTAAAAGCCTGTTTAAGCACTTGGGCAGTTCTGTTTCAATCCGTTGGCGCCAGTCAGATAAACTTTGGGTATCCGCATAAACTACTGGTAAACAGAGCGTTTCGGCCAAGGGATAGAGCAGATTCTGGGGATGGGTTTTTTGTGCGCGTTGAAAATGTCCAATGGCTTTTTCAGGTGCATTTCCCCGTTGTGTTGCCAATCCTGCGCCATAATGGGCAAATGCTTTTGCTTCAGCAGAGAGATGTGTATTTGCTGAAATCGTTTCTGCATTGAGTTCCAGAAGCAGGGTCGCTTGGTCATCATTGAAGCGATCCAAATGTTCTTGGGCCAGAGGAATCAAGAGTTCGCTGAATTCGGGGGCAAGATCCAGGGCTTTTTTCAAGGCGAAAAGTGCTTTTTTATTGTCTTTAAGTTCCAGTAAAATCTGAGCCTGATTCCACCAGCTTTCTGCTGCTTGGGGTTCTAATTCCAATGCTTTCTGACCCATACTGAGGGCCTGGGGGAATTGTTTGAGCTGAAAGAGCACACTTGAAAATTGATGGTAGTATTGGGCCGTTTCAGGAAAAACGCCAGGGGCTTGATTCAGGCAGTGAAAAGCATTTTCATAATCGCGTATTGAAATACAGAATTGCCCGATTTCAAACAGAACAGAGGAGGGTATTTCTGTTTGCTGAAGTAATTGAAGATAGTAATTCCGGGCTTCCTGCAATTGGTCTTGGGCAACCAGGTTGCGTGCCAGACTCAGGATTAAATCGGGGGCCTGGGGAAATTTTTGCAATAAATCCCGCCAAAGGATTTCAGCCATGGGCCAGATTTTGAGTTCTTCTAAAATTTGAGCCTGTTTGATCCCTGCCTCATGGAGATCGGGGTTCAGTGAGCCGGCTTTTCGAAAGGCATGCAGTGCTTTTTCCCATTTTTGCAGAGCCAAACAGGCATTTCCCCAATTAAAATAAAAGTCGTCGTAGTCAGGGCAAAGCATACAAGCTTCTTCTAAGAGGGGTTCTGCCTGCTCGGCTTGATTCAAACTGTAGTGAAACACTCCCAACAGATGAAGAATTTCAGGTTGGTGGGGGAATTCTTTGTTTAAGGTTTCCAATTGAGCGCAAGCCGCCGTGTGATCCTGATTTTGCCAGGTTTTCAGGGCACCTTGAAGTTTTTCTTCAAGAGGGTTTCTTTGTGTGTTTTCTGCCATATTTAACAGGTTAACATGTTTGTTTGCAGAGCATTTGGATTTCCTTCTTTCATTGCCTTTCATCCCGTATGAATTGTGCATTTTATGCGTTATCTATACGTAAGAAAATAATAAAAATATTATATTTTTTGTTAAAAAATAAGAAAATAAAATTTTTGAATAAATATATTTTTAAAAATATTCAAAAATAAATAAAATTTCTTAATATTTACTAAATATAGTCCTATGCAGTTTGAACCCAATCAGGTATTCTGAATAGATAGACTTTCCTGGGTATTTTGCGAATAAAAATTTTTAAATTTTTAATTGATTTGTTTTAAATTTATTATTTTTATAATACTTGGAACTTATTTTCTGCATGTGTGTCTACTTAAGTAGTTGAAATGTTTTTTAAAAAATATAAATACAGTTTTTCTTTTCGAAAGGACTTAACAAAATGACGAAGCAACGTATTCTCTCAACGGGTCTTGGCCTGGCAGCAACTCTGTCCATGGTCGCTTGCGGCCCTGCTCCTACTGCCACCCCCAGCCCCAGCCCCAGCGCAAGTGCAAGCGCTTCCGTAGCTCCCAGTGCTGAACCCACTGTCGCTCCCAGCGCTTCCGTAGCTCCCAGTGCTGAACCCACCGCGATGCCTACCGCTGCTCCCACTGCGATGCCTACCGCTGTTCCTACGACAGATCCCAATGCCAGCCCCACCGCAACTCCCTTGCCCAGTGCCACCAGCGATATTTCTATTATTGAAACCACCACTTTCAATGGTAAAGTATTCGATGATACCCAGTCTCCCCTTGATGGCGTAACGGTCAAAGCACGTTCCTTGAACGCATCGGTTCCTTTTAATGTTGAAACAGTCACTGCTGGTGGCACCTATGCTTTCAACAACGCTCCTTCAGGTGTTCAGGTTGAAATCATCGCTTCTAAGCCTGGTTTCACCACCCGTAAACGTGTTGAAGTACTGAAATCTAACAAACAGGGCGACCCCAACGCCAACCGTTATGACTTCGGTAATGACGGCAGCGTGACTGGTTTCTCTGCTGCTTACAATGCTTTGAGCGACAAACCTGAAGTGATCATGGTCACCCCTGCCCGCAATGGCTCTGGTGTAGACCCTAAAACCAGCTTCGTGCTGAAGTTCTCTGAGCCCATGGACAAGAAGACCGCTGAAGATACCTTCACTGTGCGTTCATTCAACAGCCGCAAACTGACTGTTGATGCTGGCAATACCACCCGCACCAATACCGTCACCGGCAATGGTGCTGTGGCCACCAACTTCCTGGCTGGTAACAGCACCCAGATTTGGGACAAAGATGCGTTTAATATCTCTTGGAACAGTGATGACACTGAAATCACCTTCTCCTTCAAAGAAGAAAAACTGTTGCCCACCGATAAAGACAGCAACCTGGTTCCCGATTACAACGTGGCTTTCCGCTCATTCAGCGGTGGCGATCGCGTTCTGAAAGACAAGAGCGGCATCAGCCGGAATGAAAAGCACTTCAAACTGACCGATGGTGATTTTGAAGAGTCTTACAAATTCGCAATCAAAACCGACGAAGCGAAACCCACCGTTACCGGTATTACCGCTGAAACCAACGAAAACGGTGGCAACAATGGTGACGCAGTGAAAGTTCGTTACAGCGAGCGCATGATTATCTATACCCGCGATATCTCGATTGCGGGTGGTATGGAAAACACTGCGGGTTCTGATACCAAGGCTGCAGCCGCTTACCCCGGTGGCACCATCGCTACCAGCTCTGCAACCGCTAAGAACTACAACACCACCATCGTTCAGACCGGTGGCACCACCACCTATTCAGGTACTTGGAACGCTTTGGGCGGTACGGCTGTCTATGACACCACCGACCTGACCCACAAAACCGTTCTCTTGCTGCCTCCTACCCTGACCACCGCAGTAACCGGCGGCTATCTGAATACTCAAATGGCTACCACCGCTGCTGCTGCTGGCGCTATGAACTTCACTGATGCTGCTGACGTTTACAATGTAGATGTCAACTTCATCAACGCTGCTGGTACTGCTGTAGCTGGTGCTGCTTCTTCTGACGTAGCTACCGGTGTTCATACCGCTGCTGCTTTGGCCACTCTGTTGCAAACCGACCTGAACACCCAGGCCGCAGGTGCAGCTGGCTGTAGCGCCAACCCCTTCACCGTAACCCTGTCTGCTGATAGCAAGAGCTTCAATATCGTGTTCAGCGATACCAGCGGCACTTATATCGGTTGGGTTAAGAACGCTGAAACCATTACCGATAACGTTGGTACCAATGACAATGAGCCTGGTGCTATCCCCGCAGGTACCTTCACAGTAGCTGCCAACGCCAAGCTGAGCATCTACAAACCTGGCGACACTGTCCGGATCAAAGTGAACAGCACTGTTCTGGATCCCGCCGGTAACACCCTGGATTCTTCACGCGATAACGCTTCTGCTAACGCCAGCTAATCGCGCGAGTCTTTCAGGCTCACGTTCAGCAAATTCTAGCAGAACTCCCGAGTTCTGCTTAGAAGAGGCTTATGCAAAGCGAAACAAGCTCGAGGCCCCCGTAAGGGGGTCTTTTGCTGTGGATAAAACCGATAGAAGTTTCTTACTTCAGATCTAGTCACTTTGACTGCTTTGCGGTAATCTGAACATGTAGATTATGTTGATATTAAAAAAAAAGTTCAAAAATATTCGTTGAAATCAATTTTTATGGGATATTGGGTAATTTCATTAATGTGGAACATAATCTTGAATCGTCCCGTCTCAATATAAACTGAGCAAATCTGCTTTGTTGATAAAATCAAATTGTTTTTCTCCTCGAAAGGAACGTTTATAGAATGACCAAGCAACGTATTCTCTCTACAGGTCTCGGCCTGGCAGCTACCTTATCTATGGTCGCTTGCGGCCCAGCACCCACTGGCACCCCCACCCCTGGTGCCAGCTCCAGCGTAACCCCCAGTGTCGCCCCTAGCACTACTCCCAGCGTGGTTCCCAGTGTAGAACCCAGTGCTGTCCCCAGCGCCTCCGTTGAACCCAGTGCTGTCCCCAGCGCCTCCGTTGAACCCACTGCAGCACCTACCACTATCCCTGGCGCCAGTCCCACGGCATCTCCTTTGCCCAGTGCCACCAGCGATATTTCAGTCATCGAAAAAACCACCTTCAACGGTAAAATATTCGATGATACCCAATCTCCCCTTGATGGCGTAACCGTCAAAGCCAAGTCTCTGAACAGTTCTGTTCCTTTCGAAGCTGAAACAGTCACTGCTGGCGGCACCTATGCTTTCAACAACGCTCCCTCAGGTGTTCAAGTTGAAATCATCGCTTCTAAGCCTGGTTTCACCACCCGCAAACGCGTTGAAGTTCTGAAATCCAACAAACAGGGCGACCCCAACGCCAACCGTTATGACTTTGGCAATGACGGCAGCGTGACTGGTTTCTCTGCTGCTTACAATGCTTTGAGCGACAAGCCTGAAGTTGTAATGGTTACCCCTGCCCGCAATGGCTCTGGTGTAGACCCCAAAACCAGCTTCGTGCTGAAATTCTCTGAGCCCATGGACAAGAAGACCGCTGAAGATACCTTCACTGTGCGTTCATTCAACAGCCGCAAACTGACTGTTGATGCTGGCAATACCACCCGCACCAATACCGTCACCGGCAATGGCGCTGTAGCTACCAACTTCCTGGCAAGCAACAGCACCCAGATTTGGGACAAAGATGCTTTCAATATCTCTTGGAACAGCGATGACACTGAAGTCACCTTCTCCTTCAAAGAAGAAAAACTGTTGCCCACCGATAAAGACAGCAACCTGGTTCCCGATTACAACGTGGCTTTCCGCTCATTCAGCGGTGGCGATCGCGTTCTGAAAGACAAGAGCGGTATCAGCCGTAACGAAAAACACTTCAAACTGACCGATGGTGATTTTGAAGAGTCTTACAAATTCGCAATCAAAACCGACGAAGTGAAGCCCACGATCAGCAGTATTACCGCTGAAACCAACGAAAACGGTGGCCAGAATGGTGACGCGGTTCGTGTTCGCTACAGCGAGCGCATGATCATCTATACCCGCGATATCTCGATTGCGGGGGGCATGGAAAACACTGCGGGTTCTGATACCAAGGCTGCAGCCGCTTATCCCGGTGGCACCATCGCTACCAGCACTGCAACCGCTAAGAACTACAATACCACCATCGTTCAAACCGGTGGCGTAACCACCTATAACGGTACCTGGGGTGCCTTGGGCGGTACTGCGGTTTATGACACCACCGACCTGACCCACAAGACCGTATTGCTCTTGCCACCTTCTCAGACTACTTTGAGTTCTACTGTGGCTGCACGCCCTAGCAATCTGGGTACAACAGCTCCTGTTTATCTGCTTTCTGATGGTACGACCAGCACGCAGGCTGCGGCCTCTTTCTTCCGCAATACCAGTTCTGCTACGGCGACAGGTGCTGCTGTTGCTGCGGGGGCAACACAATCCAGAGCTCTGACGGTTGAATACTATTACACAGATGGAAGCGCTGCAGCTACCGTCACTTCGGGTGCTTCTGGTGCAACAGACAATGCCGCACAGGTTCAGACGCTCTTAAACACTACATTGACAGGTAATACAGGTTGGACCGTAACCAATGCTGCCGGGGCTGGTAATATTGCTGCAACCAACAGCATTACCTATACCTTGGCAGCAACGGCTCAAAATTCAGGTAAAAATGTGGCTGTGGCTGTTATTCGCCAGACAGGGCTTTTTGCAAATGATGCTTTGAATGCGCCCGCCACAGGTCTGGTTGTTGTCAGTGGCGCACCTTCGCTGGCCTCATTCACCACTGTATCAGGCGCAACTGCCGGTGGAGATACGATTTCTGTTGATTTCCGCTATACCGATGGCACTTCAGAAACTGCTACTTCTGCCCAGGTTAATGCAGGTGGTAACGGTACCGATGCTGAGGTATTTAACGCTTTGAACGGCATGTCGACCGGTTGGTCTGTGAACCGTGCTTTGGGTTCAGCGGCTTTGGCAGCAGGAAATTTCCTGCGTGTCGGTTTGGCTGCTGCTCCCACCCGCAATGGCAAAACCGTTGCGGCTGCCCGTCTGAATCCTTCAGGTGCCTTTGCAACCACTAAATTGGGCAATGCTGCTCATCCCAACGGCATTTGGGTGATTGCCAGCGATGTGGCTCAAACTCAGTATCAGCTGAACTCTAAGCTGCTCAGCACTGGCGGTCTTTTCACCGTCACTGAAACCAATTCAGGGGCTGCAGGCAGCATGGCGCGGATTTGGGATGCCAATGATACCATGACCCTGGCTTTGGCGACAGGAGCAAAAGAAGCTTCTTCCAGTAAAGATGTTCTGATGGTTACCATTCCTCAAGCTGGTTCATTTGCAACGGGTGAATTAAATGCACCCAGCGGTGGATTTATTGTCTATCCCAACACTGCAGTGAATGGCAAACTGAATATCTACAAACCGGGTGATACCGTTCGCATCAAAGTGAACAGCACCGTTCTGGATCCTGCAGGTAATACCTTGGATTCTTCACGCGATAACGCTTCAGCGAACGCCAGCTAAGCTTATTCGTTCAAATCTGTCGCTGCTCGCAAGACCAGCGACACGCCCCGAAAGCAGGGAACCTTTCCTGCCTTCGGGGCGTCTTTTTTAGAGGTGCGTGTTTAAAATACTTGCATTTGCACCGTTCAGCATGGATGATGAAAGGGTATCAAGATGATCAACGAGATGGAGCAATGCAATGAAACAGCGTAAAAATCTTTGGGGCCTCACCAGTTTGATCCTGCTAACCGCCTGTCAGACCACGCAAATCCCCACCCCTCCTTTGAGCACCCCCGCCCCC
>Ga0210032_1001612_pt1 | contig 11958 bp, 10 predicted proteins | sample CryGeyCG2114_250_2_FD_185458 | JGI IMG/M metagenome (GOLD analysis project Ga0210032, IMG submission 185458) | Groundwater microbial communities from aquifer - Crystal Geyser CG13_big_fil_rev_8/21/14_2.50 (SPAdes) (version 2) | ecosystem: Environmental > Aquatic > Deep subsurface > Groundwater ... | reverse complement strand
AGAAGCAGATATTGTGAATTTTGGATGTTTATCTGGTGATCATTTTTATGCACATTTTGATGAAATAGCCGCTAAAGATTCTTTCTTTGAAAAACGCGTCGCCCATGGATATTTTGTGATTTCAGCAGCAGCCGGAATGTTTGTCGATCCAGGGCAAGGACCTGTTATTGCAAATTATGGTATTGATAACCTAAGATTTATAGAACCAGTCGGCATTGGTGATACGATTCGTGTTAAGCTAACAGTGAAAAGAAAAATAAAGAAATCCAAGCGACCTGACGATAAATATTTAACCGGTGTTGTGGTTTGGGATGTAGAAGTCACTAATCAACATGAAGAAGCTGTGGCCATTTACGATATTTTAACATTGGTTGAACGCCAACATGATGACGACTGAGGATCAAAATAACCAAAGATGTATCAATTTAGCCTGAAACTCATTCAAGCTTTTATTTATTGGGGATGGTTAGCCACCATCCCGCTTTACGCAGGATCTGAACCTGATACCCCAATAACATCTCTAGGGACTATAAATTCTAAACCAATAATAGAAACTAATTCCATTGTAGCCACTGTAAAAAGTATTGAGATAGGACAGCAAAGATCGCTATTTTTGGAAGCAGAAAAATTTGCTTTGGCTGGAAATCTAGAACAGGTTGAAGAATTAAAGAATCAACTTCAAAATTATCCTCTACTTCCCTATCTCGACGCAGTCTTATATTCAAACTATCCACAAAAATTTTCTCAACAACAAATTGAAAGCTTTATCCAATCACAACCAGATTTAACACGCCAAACAGGTTTACTTGACAATTGGTTGCATAGTTTAGCCGACAAAAATGCTTGGGATACATTTCAAAAATATATGAGTCCAGAAGATGCATTAGATCTACAGTGCATTTATCTCGATCATGTGAAAATCAATACGGAACAGAAATCATTTCAAACTTGGAGAAACCAAGTTGCATCCATTTGGTTAACCCCCTACTCGCTACCTTCTGAATGCACACCATTATTCAATGCTTGGAAAAAATATGGCTTTTTAACAGCCGATCTAGTTTGGCAGCGCTTTAATGCAGCACTCAATAATGGGAATAGTAAATTTGCACATTATCTCATTCTATTATTACCCCACAAAGAGCAATATAAGGCACAAAAGATTCTGGGATATTGGAAAAAACGAGGAAAACTTCCTAGAGTTAAGTCTTTGTTAGATGAAAAAAGACTTTCACCTCAATTAGCCTTATCTCTGATCCAACGCTATATTTGGTCAAACCCAGAACAAGCGTCAAACAACTATCAACAGTTAATCGACATCTTGCCAATTAATAGTGATGTTATTCAACGAACTGTTGCATTAAGCCTTGCCACCTCTGATCAACCACAAGCACTTAATTGGCTACAACAAGCAGAATTAAATCAATCAGAGCCAGTTTTACGCCATTGGCATTTGAGTATCTTATTAAAACACCATCAATGGAATGATATTGAGCAGCTACTTGAAAACTACCTTGACTCTGGGTTTAATCATAACAGCTATCAATATTGGCTAGGCCGAGCCTATTTAGAAAACGATAAAATAATTAAAGCCCAAAAACAATGGAAAGCCTTAGCACAGATCAGAGATTATTATGGATTTCTGGCATCAGTAGCTTTGGATCAATCCGTTAGTCTGAATGAAGAAAAGATTCCAATGATGGAGCAAGAACTGCAACAATTCGAGTTAATTCCACAAATAAAACGAGCAACGGAATGGTTCGCTTTAGGACGATTTTTAGAAGCAAGACGAGAGTGGAGCAATTATATACAGAAGATTCATGGAGAATCCAGACTTATAGCTGCCCAATATGCCTTTAAAATCGGATGGTATGATCGAGCAATATTATTACTAGCCAACCGTCCATTTCAAAACTATTTATTCTTAAGATTCCCCATTCCTTATATGAAGCTGTATAAAAAAAGTAAAGTCCCAGCAAGTTATTTAATGGCGATTACCAGACAAGAAAGTATTTTTCAAATAGATGCCTACTCCAGCACTGGCGCCCGTGGCCTGATGCAATTAATGCCCTTTGTCGCTGAAATTCAAGCCCATAAAAATCGACTCACCTATTATGGGAAACAATCACTCTATGAACCTGAAACCAATCTCAGTTTAGGAAGTGCTCTACTTGATCAACTTTTGCAATCTTTTAATGATGATTATTTGTTATCTACGGCAGCCTATAACGCTGGCTCAACAGCTGTTTCTAACTGGATGAAAACAAAAGATGAGTTACAAGCGGATATTTGGATTGAGACTATTCCTTATGGAGAAACACGAGACTACATCAAACAGGTGCTCAGCTATCAATTAATTTACTCCATCATGCTCGAAGAAAATTTTTCTATTCTTAATTCTTTGATCAAGCCAATGTTTACAGGAAAGGTACATAACGCAATGGGTTCTGATACAAAGATCAGTGATGCAGAGTAACCGTTCATTCTAAGGCGTAATTCCGCCCCCTTCATTTTTGCCGCATACTTCTTCTCAACCAATAACAGATTAAGCGCCAAAATATGAATAGTAGCAATTGTAAGAATTTGTAACATAAGGATTTCGTGTTAAGCTTTGAGCCGTTGAAACAATTTCTTTCAAGTAGACGGGTTTGCCAGCTTCGCTGGGCAAACACAAAAAAACCTGATAAAAATCAGGCTTTTTAATTTGGCGTCCCCAAGGGGAGTCGAACCCCTGTTACCGCCGTGAAAGGGCGGTGTCCTAGGCCTCTAGACGATGGGGACTAGAGTAGTGTGTTTTGGTGGAGCTAGGCGGGATCGAACCGCCGACCTCTACAATGCCATTGTAGCGCTCTCCCAGCTGAGCTATAGCCCCTTTCAAAACAACGGTGCGAATTTTAGGGGGCGCTGGCTAAGCTGTCAACTGATTTCTAAAACTTATTACTTTGTACTGTGGTTATTTTACATTTTGTGCGCGGCTCTTGATCCATTCGATAGCAAATTCAATCCGCTTTAAAGAGCGTTCTTTACCAATTAACGCCATGGTGCCATCAATGCTTGGTGAAGCGCCAGCACCAGTCACAGCGACCCTAAGTGGCATGCCTAATTTTCCCATGCCAATTTGCAGCTCTTCTGCTATGGCTTCAATAATTTGATGAATGGCTTCTGCTGTCCAATCTTCAAGTTGTTGTGCTTTGTTGAAAAACTCTTCTAAGGGTTGTTGTGAACTAACCTTCAAATGCTTTTTAGCAGCATTTTCATCAAGTTCCTCAAAATCTTGATAGAAATAAACACTGGTTTCAGCCATTTCTTTCAAGGTCGTTACCCTTTCGCGCATTAAATCAACTAATAACTCCAGCCTTGGTCCTTTGCTCAGATCAATATTTAAGACATCGAAATGAAACTTAGCAGCTTTGGCTAATTCATCGGCAGGCAGCGTTTTAATGTAATGTTGATTGAGCCAGTTGAGTTTGTCCGTGTTGAATGCTGAAGGAGCTCTGTGTACATCAGACACTTTAAACAGCGTCATAAGCTCATCCATAGAGAAAACTTCTTGATCACCCTGTGACCAGCCTAATCGAACCAAATAGTTGATAAGTGCTTGTGGTAGATAACCCTCGTCTCTATAAGCCATCACACTCACTGCACCATGGCGTTTAGATAATCTTTTACCATCATCTCCCAAAATCATGGGGACATGGGCATAGCTAGGTATTTCAGCTCCAAGCGCTTTAAAAATATTGATTTGCCTTGGTGTGTTGTTAACATGATCATCACCTCGGATCACTTGTGTGATTTTCATATCCCAATCATCTATGACCACAGTGAAGTTATAGGTTGGTGTTCCATCGGTTCTGGCTATAATCAGATCATCTAATTCTTGATTTGAAACTTCTATATTACCTTTGATGAGATCTTTAAAAATCACAGAACCTTGTTGTGGATTTCTAAAACGAATCACATGAGGTTGATCTTCAGGATAATGCTCTAAATTTCGACAACAGCCATCATAACGTGGCTTTTGCTTATCCTGCATTTGTTGCTCTCGCAAAGCCTCAAGGCGTTCAATAGAGCAGTAACAACGATAGGCTTTTCCTTCGCTTACCAGTTGCCGAATGACTTCTTTATAACGGTCAAAGCGCTGGGTTTGGTAAAAAGGTCCCTCATCATGTTCTAATCCCAGCCATTCCATGCCATCCAATATAGCTTGAACAGACTCTTCAGTACTACGTTCTCTATCGGTATCTTCTATTCTTAAAATAAAGGTACCCTTATTTTGTTTGGCGTGTAACCAACTATAAAGAGCGGTTCTTGCGCCGCCCACATGTAAATAACCAGTTGGACTTGGAGCAAAACGAGTGATAACGGTCATAATATGCCTTATGTGATTTATAAAGGGGATGCAATGAGGGGATTATAACAAACTAAATTACACACCCCATAAAAATCTTATGTATAAAAATGATTAAAATTGTTTAGCCTTTAATCATTTTGACATTAAATGTCATTTTTTTTAAAAAAATTGAAAAAATCTATTGACCGATTTTCTTAACCTGCTAGAATCTCGCTCGTTGATTTGGGCGCTTAGCTCAGTTGGTAGAGCATCGCCCTTACAAGGCGAGGGTCACTGGTTCGAGCCCAGTAGCGCCCACCAAATCTTAAAAAACGCAATTAAAAATAATTGCGTTTTTTGCTTTTATTTGCACAAATAAATCTATTCAAAAAATAAGCAGATCTTTCACAGAAGGGCTTATCTTGGGACACCCATTTCTTTTTTTGGACACCCATTTCTTTTTTTGAGCATCTTGGTGAGCATCTTGGGACACCCATTTCTTTTTTTGTTACTAGTACCGCCCCAGCCCCCACAGCTACAGTCTAATGGGTGTCCTAGTACAACCTGCAGCTACTTGTCGACTTGCCGGAAACAAGGGATAAGTTCGAGCGATGCTTTGAGGTTACTATTTGATGGAAAACTGCCTGCATTCGCCGAATAAAATGAAAATTATTTTAGTTTTCTAATTAATACGCTGAGTAGTTACGAAACTAATTGCTATTTTTCACAGTATTAAGACTTTTTTAGAGATGCCACCTTGCCCATCTGCTCGATGATTGTTTGCTACAACCTTCAAATACCCCATTTTGGTTCCAATGGCATTGAATTGCACCATCTGTAGCTGTATTGAAAATTTTGCTTTGTACCTTTTTATATCGAGCCACTACCTTAGGATGCGGAAAACCAAAACGATTTAAATATCCACTACTAAAAATCACATTTTTTGGCTGTGTTTTATCAACTAAGTTATCACTTGAAGACGTTTTGGAACCATGATGTGGTGCGATCAATACATCGACTGGATACAGTTGTTCTGTTGTGGCGAGCAATATTTCTCTTTCTTTTTCAATATCACCTGTCAACAAAATACGATGTGATTTATAGTTTATTTCCAATACACAAGAAAAGTTATTATCTTCTTGTAAATTGACCGCTAAGGTTAAAAAATGAAACTGACTCAAACCCACTTTTTGCGTGTTACCCACTTTTTTTTGATTGATAGTCTCTGAATTTGAAGGATATTTATTTTTAACTGGATGACAGCTTTTTTGAGTGAGTTTGCTATTGAGTGGTTGACCAGACAATAAGACAGTTTTAGGGAATAATTCTTCAATGGTTCTCAAACCACCCGCATGATCGTTATCACTGTGGCTAACAATTAACAGATCGAGTTTATCGATACCTTGTTGCTGAAGATAGGGGGTTACGGTTTGTTGGATAACTTGGAAGTTTTCATCTCCTGATGCCGTGTCGTATAAAACATTATGTTCCCCTTGCTGCCAGAGAACAGACAGTCCCTGCCCTACATCAAAAATAGTTAAATTAACACTTTGATCAGATTTATGCGGTATGAGTTGATAAAATAGAGCTCCAATTGCCAAAGTTAATGCCATTTTTTTTGAAAATAAGGGCTGTGGTAGTAGCAAACCAATACAAGCCATTGTGAGCAATATTAATGTGATATAATTAGGTACAATATGCAGACTCCATTGAGATAAGTATTTGGCCATCTCAAGGATTAAACTTAAAGACCAATCTGCAGGCGTCAATAACCATAATGCTAGGGAGTGAGAGATGAACAATCCTACAAAACCAAGCACTAAACTTGGCATCACAATAAATGTCATAATAGGTATAGCAATTAGGTTAGCAATCATGCCTAACGAGTTGATTTGGCTAAACAACATCATGGATAATGGGATCATCGCAACCCATAGTCCAAACGCCATCCCAATCCATTGGTAAAATTTGTTCCTAAGCGCAAAGACTCTCTCTGCTTTATCTCCACGATCGAACTTGAAGTTTATTAATAAACTGATCACTAAAACAGCACCAAAGCTTAGCCATGTGGATGTATCAATGACCAATAATGGATTGACAGTCATCAAGATACTGCCGCTTAACAATAACACATCCAGTAAGGTCCATCTAAGTCTAAGCCATTGTGCTAAACAGTAAATGGTCAGCATCAGCATGGCTCTCAATGTTGGCAAACTCCATTGACTTAAGCTGGCATAAAAACTACAAATCAATAAAGCACAGAACCAACAAAAATCTTGGCGTGTTATCTGTTGTTTAAACGAACCTAGAAAAAACCATATTAGCCTCCCTAATATAAAACCCACCCAAGCCATCATGCCAATATGCAAACCCGAAATCGCTAACAAATGCGCCAATCCTGATTGCTGAAGACTGTTAATAGTGTCCTTGTTCAATAACGACTTATTGGCTGTAATTAAGGCGAAAATTAATCCTTTATTTTTAAATGTTGATTGTTGTAGCAAAATTTGAAGTCTTTTGACCAAACTAACCATCAAAGAATGATTTTCTTGCAAGAAAACCAAGGTATCTTTTGTACGAATATACCCCTTGCCCATAAGTCCTTTTGAAAAAGCATAACGATCATAATCAAATCCAACAGGATTATTGTACCCATGAATTCTTTTAAGCCGAACCGGAAGTTGCCAAATTTCTCCAACTTGAGGAAACTTTTGGGTTTTATCTGGGTCATACAGACGCGATGATGTTTTATTAAACGATTTATGCAAATACCAAGTCAATTGATAGCGAATCGGCCAGAGCGAAGCCATCCATTGGGTTAGGGCGTTTATATGGCGTGCTTCAGGCTCTAATATGACTTGATATTGTATAGAGGTTGAGTACTGCTTAATTTGCTCTACTTTAACCACAACAGTTTGCGTGGTGTGGTGAGATGGCATCTGTCGTATATAGTTCTTGTAAAACTGATATTGCAAAAATGAAGCGATCATCCCCAATGCAAATAACCAGATCAGAACCTTAATCGGTTGAAAAAGAAGGGTGAAGATAAAAATGATTGCTAGAATTGACCAAGGCCAAATAGACTGTGAAGCATCAGGTAGTGCCCAGTAAATAGAAATACCAAAAATATACGCTATCATCCTTGAACGCATGGTAGAATCCTTTAACTATCAAAATTTTGTAGCCTTCGGCTCAATCCTTGTACAGATACTATACCACTACTATGCCACGAAAATTTATAAAACGCTACCTTCCCAATTCAGAAAGCATTAAAAATCATAAGAATTTGCAGCTTTTTGGTGAATGGCTACATGATCCTTTACTTTGGCACCTACAACGCCGCAACGTAGCCAAAGCTTTTGCCATAGGCTTATTCTTCGCCTTTATGCCTATGCCCTTTCAAATGGTTGGCGCTGCTGCTTTTGCCATATTTTTTAGAGCTAATTTGCCGATTTCTATGGTTCTCGTTTGGTTAACCAATCCTTTAACCATGGTGCCCATATTTTTTGCTTGCTATAAATTCGGTGCATGGATGTTGCACACACCCTATAAAAATATACAATTTGAATTAAGTTTCCATTGGCTGAGTACAAGTTTACTGGAAATTTGGCAACCATTTTTATTTGGCTGTTTTGTTGCAGGCTCAATAGCAGCATTACTCGGTTATCTACTCATCAACCTAATCTGGCGTGTAAATGTGGGAAGTAACTGGAAAAACCGACGGCATCAAAGAAAAAAATTAAAATCTGAAGAGAACCTTTAACTTTGGCGATTGATACCTGTACTACCCTAAAACTTATTTCTGAAGTAATACAGGATTCAATATCAAAAGGTCTAAAATAGCCCTTCTAACTCAAGACACCTTTGGTTAAAGTAAGCACCCTATCTGTTTTGGCTGCAAGTTGTTGATCGTGTGTCACCATCACAAAGCTGGTTTCAAATCTTTCATTGAGAGAACACATCCATTTAAATACATCCTTAGCGGTTTCTTGGTCTAAATTCCCTGTCGGCTCATCCGCTAAAACACAACCGGGTTGTGTTGCTAAGGCTCTTGCAAAGGCAATGCGTTGTTTCTCTCCCCCCGATAATTCACCAGGTTTGTGTGTTGAGCGATCACTTAATCCCACGGCTTCAATTAGTTTGGTCGCCCTTAATTGCGCATTTTTAATGCTATAACCCGCTAATAAACAGGGCAAGGCGACATTTTCAAGGGCGCTAAATTCTGCAAGCAAATGATGAAATTGGTAAACGAAACCTAAGTTTTTATTACGAATTTTGGCTTGCATTTTTTCATTATATTGATGAATAGGTTGAGAGTTTATCAAAACAGTTCCTTGAGTAGGTGAATCCAAAGCACCTAAAATATGTAGCAAAGTACTTTTACCACTACCCGAACTGCCAACGATGGAAACCATTTCACCTTTTTGCACAGAAAAGTCGACACCATCTAAAACTTTAATAATGCGCTTTCCATCACGAAACTCTTTAGAAATGTTGCTGGCTTCTATCACATTGAACAGCTGATTACTCATAACGTAAAGCCTCTGCTGGTTTGACTTTAGATGCTCTCCAAGAAGGATATAAAGTAGCGACAAAAGACATGGCCAAAGCCACAATTGCCACATGAATAACATCACTCCATTCCAACTTTGAGGGTAAAAAATCAATAAAATAAACCCCCTTAGCCAGCAAACTAACTCCAAAGGTATGTTCAATCCATGTCACAAAGCTGGGTAAGTTCAGAGAAAGTACAATTCCTGATGCAATGCCGATAAAAGTACCGACTATGCCATTGACACTTCCTTGCACTAAGAATATGCCCATGATAGTTCGAGGTGTCGCACCAAATGTTTTTAAGATAGCAATATCCGCCTGTTTATCGGTAACCACCATGACCAAGGTTGATACAATATTAAATGCTGCAACAGCGATGATAAACGCCAGTAATAAAGACATCATAGCCTTCTCCATTTGCACGGCTTTAAATAAAGTGCCTTGGGTATAGGTCCAATCATAGGCTCGATATGGACCCAGTAAGTTATGACGAATTTGAGCGGCTATTTCACCCGCCTGCAATACATTTTCTACCTTTAGGCGAATGCCTGTCACAGCCTGATTTATGCGTAATAATTTTTGTGCATCTTGAAGATGAATAATCGCTAATGAAGAATCCATTTCAGCACGAACTTGGAAGGTACCGACCAAAGTAAAGCGTCTAAATCGAGGCACCATGCCGGCTGGTGTAATATTACTTCCCTCCACTACCATCAAGGTGACTTTATCTCCAACGAAAAGCCCTAGGTTTTGCGCGAATGAATTGCCTAAGACAATATTCCATTCACCTGCTCTTAGATCGGATAATTTCCCGTACACCATATTGTCTGCGACAATGGATACCTTCGACTCTAACGCGGGTTCAACCCCCTGAATCATCCCAAACTGATCGTTATCATTGGCTCTCATCATGCCCTGGGTCTGAACAAAAGGTGCTGCAGCGACGATATCTTTTCTTTTTAAGAAAGATTGACTGAGACTTTCCCAATCATCTAAATTTCCTCGAAGATCATCCACCACAATATGGGGTGTCATTCCCAAAATTCTTGTTCTCAACTCGGCTTCAAAACCATTCATCACGGACATCACCGTGATAAGCACCATAACCCCCAATGCAATTCCGAGCATTGAGACTAATGCGATAAAGGAGATAAAATGATTTTTTCGCTTGGCTCTTGTGTAACGTAGGCCAACAAATAATGATACAGGTTTAATCATAAATAAGATTTTTCTTTGAATTAAGCAATTCTTAACAGGAAACACCCTGAATAAGACATAAGTAGCAATCATAACAGTTTAGAGGGATGAGAACTAAATATTCGTGATATTAAATATAAAATAATTTATTGCTATGCAAGGTGGTTTTTGTGGATAATTCAGAGAGAAATGAGTTGTTTATCAATAGGTTTGAGTGTATTTTTAACAAAAATTATTGCAGGTACTTGAAAAAACATGACTAGTGAACGTAGAGAGTTTTATAGAATTGAAGATGAAATTGTGGTGAATTTTTCACATGTAAATCCACATTCTACACTTCCAAATTTAGATGAACTAGAAAAACAATTGCCAGTATCTTTCCAGTTAATTCAAGAGCTTCAAGGCATAAAATGGGAAGCGAAGCAGAGTTTACAGCCTATTGACAAGAAACCTGAAGTCCAATCCTATTTAAGCAAATTAGACAAAAGAATTCAGTTAGCTGGCGAAATAGCAATGAGGCAATATCTTTCGGAGCATGCCGCTCGTAGAGCTGTCTCTATCAGTGGCAATGGCTTAAGGGTCGTTGTAGATAGCCCTTTAAAAATGGATAGTTTGGTAATGGTTGAGCTCATATTACCAGAATCCATTGCGGCTATTCTTTGTTACGCCAAAGTGGTTAAATGTACCCCTTTGGAACAACAATATGATCTTGTCGTGACCTTCGAACGTATCCGTGAAGTTGACAGAGATGCTATTATCGGGCATATAATGCGCCAAGAGTCAAAAATCCTGCGTAATCATAAAGTGGTTTAACCTTCATAGGGTTTGAGAAAAATCCTGATAGGAGTTTTACATGAAAGCATTTTACCCTCTATTACTAGTTGCCACCTTAGGCTCTTCGCTTATAGTAAATGCCACAGAGCCTCCTAAGGGGGAAATATTAGTACCCGTGATGCAACAAGGTGATCACTCGACAAAAATGCCCAAGCATGGCGACTCAAAACAAACTGTTCTTGAAGCATTTGGAGAGCCATTAAAAAAAGTGCCCGCTGTAGGTGTCCCCCCGATTAGCCGATGGGATTATGAAAAGTTTTCGGTGTATTTTGAAAACAACATTACTTTACATGCAGTTTTAAAGCACTAGGAGCCTGTCCGAGAATAGCGATCGTAGCGAGGGCAAGCTTGTTTGAGTCAGATTTTTCGATGGATTGAGGCGAATAGTCGCTCTCGGCAACGGCTCCTGCGTTGCTCTACCTCCTGCATCCATGCAGTCGTATTTAACGAAATTCATCGGGAAATCTGGCCAAACGGGCTTGGCCGCAGTAGATCAGTCTATTCTTGAACAGGTGTCTAGGACTGCCCTTTACCCATTAACATATACTGAACAATCGATGAGAAATAGTGCATACTTTTGGTATGCATATACAAAACCAGATTAAACGCACTCTCTCTGAACCCGATAGTATCAAATATATTCGTGATCTACTCGATAATAATGAGGTTGAACACAGAACCGAGCTGGCCAAACGGGCTTGCGAAAAATTTACTTTTTTTGATACCCGTGGTCAAGCTCAAATCGGTGGTTATCTTGGTCGGACAAATGATATTCCGCCAGGGCACCAGATATTATGGCATGGAGACGCGAGTCTCCAACACAGGTGCGTCGGGTTCTCGTTATTAGAGAGTGGTTTGTGTGGCTACAATTTTGTAGTGTTAGGCGGAAAGTCTAAGACTAGAGGTTTGTTGTTCCAGCGCTAAAGCACCACTTTTTTGTAATCGATTTTGCAGATTTTTTGTGAAGGGAGAATCTTCCAGACTAATATTGGAAGTTGCCCTATTTGCGTTAGTAATGGGTGTTGATTGATTTACATTTTGAGCTA
>Ga0210032_1001600_pt1 | contig 11997 bp, 10 predicted proteins | sample CryGeyCG2114_250_2_FD_185458 | JGI IMG/M metagenome (GOLD analysis project Ga0210032, IMG submission 185458) | Groundwater microbial communities from aquifer - Crystal Geyser CG13_big_fil_rev_8/21/14_2.50 (SPAdes) (version 2) | ecosystem: Environmental > Aquatic > Deep subsurface > Groundwater ... | reverse complement strand
CCTGATTAATATCAATATGAATTTCTTCTTGCTGTCCCCCTTGGACGCGTGCAGATGCGACACCTTCAATACGCTCAATTTTTTCTTTGATATCTTTGTCTGCTAACAAACGAAGCTGTGAGAGGTTCATCTCTCCCGTTAAACTTAATTTAAGTATGGGATCTAGAGCGGGATCATAGCGCAATACAATGGGTTTATCTGCATCAAGTGGTAACTGCAACCGATCCAGTTTTTCTCGAACATCCATCGATAGGTTGGACATTTGTGCATCCCAACCAAATTCTAATGTCACTTCAGACAATCCAGCTCTGGATACCGAATGAATTTGCTTTAATCCCTTAAGTACACCGACTACTTCTTCAACAGGTCGAGTAATGAGCTGTTCAATTTCTGCTGGTGCGGCATTGATAAAGCTGGTTTGAACCGTTAATGAGGGGTAACTTAATGAGGGTAATAGATTGATAGGTAATCTTGTTACCCCAACCCAACCAAAAGCCACCACTGCGCAGGCAATCATGGCTACAGTCACTTTTCTTTTGACTGAAAAACTGACCAATTGTTGTATCACGGATTTTTAGCCCTTGGCGAATGCTTCGCAGTTTTGGATTCCTTTTTGGTCAGATTATCAACACTTATGCCATCCAGATTTTCAGTCCCAGACCCTGAACTAATTGAACTCATACTAGATTCCGAAGAGTTTACGACTCTTACCCTCATTCCTTGATTGAGATTTCTTTGTCCTTTGACCACAATTTGGCTATCCAGGGTCAAGCCACTTAAAATCTCGCTATTGATTTCATCTACAAATCCTGTTGTTACAACTTGTTTTTGTGCAAAGTCATCTTCAACAACATACACATATTTCTGATTTCTATCTTCAATCACGGCTACCGTGGGTATCATCAAAGCATTTTCTCGATGATCTGTAATGACTTTCACTTCAACAAAATCCCCTGGTCTCACTCCTTCTGGATAGGAAGCTAATTGGATAGTGAGTTTTATTGTACCAGTCGTTGGGTCCACAATTGGACTTATCAATGAAATAGCCCCTTGAAGTCTTTGTGAACTTTTGGGTTGTTCATTCTGCTCATGCTCACCGTCGATTTTAAGTTCAACTTGGTCAGCTACCCCAATGCTACCGATCCGATTAGCCGGTATATACACTTTGGCTAACAGTGGATGAAGTGACATCATGCGAAACAATAGATCACCTTGTTTTACATCATCTCCGAGATCAATGTTTCTCCAAACAATTCTGCCGGCAAAGGGAGCCGTAATCTGCGTATAAGAAAGCGTTAGGTCTGCCAACTCATAATCTGTTTCCGCTAGATTCATGGCGTTTTGAGCAGTTTCCCAGTCATTATCTGAAGCTAACTTGGATTTTTTCATGGTATTAATTCGCTGAAACTCTCGTTTAGCGCTATCGAGTTTTTGTTGTGCCTGTTTCAGTTTAAGCTGTTGATGATCATCTTCAAGTTTCAACAGTACTTCACCGGCGACAACATCATCCCCCTCTTCTTTAAAAATCTTCTTGATAACACCAGAAGTTCTGGCATTGATATCTGCATCACTGCCAGGAGATAAGGTGGTTGTGGTGAGATAATAGGATGAGGCTGTGTTTATTTGGGGTTGGGCGATTTCAACGACTGTCTGTTGTTTATTCTGAGTCACTCTAGGATTACCAACCTTTTCACTCCCCACAGTTGCACGATTTTTGTCACCACTTTTATCACCACAAGCGGTCAAACTCACAACAAGGCCTAAATAGCATAGAAGCAGTTTTATTTTTATCATAAAAGCTCAAAAAGGTTATCAATTTTTTAAAATAAGCATTAGATTATCATAGAGTTAGACATATATATCCCCATTCTTTACACTTTTTTACTTCAAGTACAGCAATTTAGATCATTTGGCTTTCAAAAATAAAGAATCTCAGAAAAAATGAAGTAAGGTTGCATCCTAGGAGTGATATTGCGACAATCATTTTTTATTAACCGCTTGGTAGCAAACTTTGAAAACCCCATCTAAAAAAGCTATATTATGTGCCAATTTAGGATCTCCGACTGCGCCTGACGTTGCTTCTGTGAGAGAATATTTGAATGAATTTTTGATGGATCCCCAAGTCATTCAACTGCCTTGGTTACTCAGGCGAATGATTGTCAGTTTATTTGTGTTGCCTAAAAGACCTTTTGCCTCAGCATTGGCCTACCAAAGTATATGGCGTGAAAAAGGCTCACCTTTAGTTGCAAGTTCCATGGAATTACTGACTCAATTACAACAAAGACTCTCTATTCCTGTTGAAATGAGCATGAGATATGGATCTCCGTCCATTGAAGGCCAGATACTTAAAATTGTTCGAGAAAACCCTATAGAAGAATTGCTATTTATCCCCTTGTATCCACATTATGCGGATAGCACCATTAAAACATCCGTTTTGAAGGTCGAAGAGATTATTCAAAATCATCAACTCAATATCAAGCTCTCTGTACAAAATCCTTTCTATCAGGATGAAAAGTATATCGAGGTATTAGCAAACTCCATATCGCCCTACATTGAACATGATTTTGAACATATATTATTTAGCTATCATGGCTTACCCCTCTCACATCTAAAAACAGCGGATCCCACTCATCAACATTGCTTGAAATTGGAAAACTGCTGTACAACTGAGAGCATTGCTCATAAAACCTGTTATAAGCATCAAACCTTGATTACCACTCAAAAATTGGTAGAGAAACTGCAATTAAAATCAGAAAATTATTCTTTAGCATTTCAATCAAGGCTGGGAAGAGCAAAATGGTTAGAACCCTCAACACATAACCGTATTATTGAGTTAGCAAGTCAAGGGGTTAAAAACTTAAAAGTTGTGTGTCCAGCTTTTGTGACGGACTGTTTAGAAACTCTTGAGGAAATTGAAATTCAGGCGAAAGAAACCTTTCAGCAGGCAGGAGGTCAGGAATTAACCCTAATTCCTTGCTTAAATGTTCATCAGCAATGGGTCGATCTTTTAGTGGATTGGTGTGGAAAATTTGAAAATTCTATTCCTTTGAATGTTGAGAATATCTAAAGCCCACTTAAAAAGTAAGTTATTGCCCTGTAGAAAATAATGAGTGATTTAACACTAAAGATCTCCTACAGGAGAGTCTATCTAAGCACCAATTAGTTTTTTAATACTACCAACCACGGCATCGCCTTTAAAAGGCTTTACAATCCAACCCTTTACACCAGAGGCTTTACCACGTTCTTTCATACGTGCATCACTTTCTGTGGTTAACATAATAATATTCACGGTACTATTGCCCAGTTCTCCACGGATTTTTTCTACCATGGACAACCCATCAAGATTAGGCATGTTAATATCCGATATAATTAGTTTAATCGCAGGATCGCGTTTGAACTTTTCAAAACCATCTTTCCCATCAACGGCCGACTCTACATCCAATCCATTTGAACGTAAAAATTGAGTTACTTCATTTCTTACTGCAGCGGAGTCATCTACCACTAGAATTTGAGCCATATTTATCTCCAAGTATCGAGCTGTTTTATTTCTTTTAAGTTTAGTTCACATTTATCATATTGGCAAAGATGATAAAGTTTTAGAAAAACTCTAATTCTCCATCATCAACAAGTTTTTCAACTTGAGATTGGCTATCCATATAGTTCTCTGGTACCCAACTCAGGTTGAAAATAAATTTTTGATAAAGGTCAATCGGCGCATATTTCTTCTTTTTATCCTGAACAATGTAATGAAAGCACAGTTGAGGTTCAGAACTTCCAAAAGAAATATACTTGTGATGGTGATTGATTGAGATAGGGATCTGAGTGGTCGCACTGAGATTTTCTTGTTCCTCATCCTTATACAAAGGAAATCGAGACTTAATTCCTCCCCACATCAAATTGGTAATTTCATTTAATAATGAATTTACTGCTCGATATCCTGTATCATCCACAGGCAAAGGTGTCTGACCTTGCTTGATAAGGTTAATGGCGTTTTCTTCTGTTGTTTGTAACATCATATAGCCTCTATACCAGCTACTTTCCATAGGTATCAGACTCATCAATTCACCATAAATAACCTGATCATTCACAAGGTAAGGCGCACTGGAATAAATATCACAATTTTTAAGATTGGCGGCAATCGCAGTTCCGGAAATCTCTTGCATACCTCGAATTAAAGCCATGGGATAATAAGTGGTAAAAAGATATTTATTTAAACAATCTCTCAGCAAATCAAGACGATCAATGGCAAAGTAACCAGCAAATACTTTGTCTAGTGCCAAGTTTTTTCCATCGACCTGATTCATTCTTAAAAAGATGGGTAACTCAGGACGAATATCATGGATTTTGGTTGCTATTTGTACCGCAGTCATCTCTCCAACTTGGGTCATCTCAGAAATAATAACTCCACCCAAATCAGTATTGGAGGTAAATATATCCATGGTGGTACTATTACAGGCTTTAAGTCCGATGAGTGAATTCTCTTCACAAAATGATCTCAGTCTGGCTTCTGCCTCTTTTTGATTTTCATAGATTAGAATTTTACTAACTATATTGGTTGCTTTTTCCATTATGAACTCCCATGCTATTAATTATGATAAATAATAGACCATCAATTAGAAAAATTCCAATTCTCCACCACCAGAATCTTCATGAAGGACTTCAACTTCAAAATCCAAGTCGCCATGTTTGGAAAAATAATAATTCGCTGTGAATAATGGGGTACTATTATACTTAACCAGAATGGTCTTTTCATCTTCTATTTGTAAACTAGACATATAAGCAAAACAGCCCTTCTCTAGTATATTCGGTGTAGACATACCCAGCGCAGGGATACTTTTACCGAGCTCTCGCTTAAGCCCACCACATACCGAATTGCCAAGCTCGCACAAATAATCATTGATGGTATCTAATGTTAGTTCACCTTTATTATCCTTGAGAGATTTACTAATAAATAATTTGCACTGTTCATCTATGGAAAAATGAATAGAGATAAAAATTCTAAATAGGTGGCTGCTAATGGTTAGGAAAATAGCTTCTTCGTCTTTAATGGCATTGGCATCATTGGAGATGCTTGAAAACTCCCAACCATCATCCGGAATACAATCTTTAAACGCCATTTGTACACTTTTATTAAAAAGTTGAGGAAGGGCATCTAAAAATTTAACTTGGCTCATAATTTTAACTCAGCCATGTTGTTCAAACAGGCATCCACCTCGGCTTGGGTAGATAATAATTCTGTATGGATCATTTTTCCACTGGCTTGAATATCTTGGAAAGTAGAAGTGGTTAAAATATCATTTTTGTACAGACTCTGGCGATAACCCTCACTTAATTCTTGGGATCTCAAGGCAAGAGCCCTAACTTCGTCCGCAACAACGGCAAATCCTCGTCCCTGCTCACCTGCTCTTGCTGCTTCAATCGCCGCATTCAGTGCCAAAATAACAATTTGTTTGACAATGTTAAAGAATTGCCCATTTTGCTGGCTCATGGTTTTATTATGTTCCATCAATCCAGTTAATGATTCATGCCATCGCTCAAAAGTAATAAGAATTTCAGAAAGACTCTCTAATCTGAACTGAATATCTTTTAGTTGGCGAATGAGTTGCTGAACTCTATCTTCATGTTCATTCCCCATTTGTACAATTCTCTGCTCATGATCAGACATGATGGATTGTATCTGTGATTCCAAACTCTTTTTCAATTCTGATTTTTCATTTTGAATGGTGGTAATTTCTTGATGTAATTGCTGGATCTGTAATTGATTCTTCGATTCAGTATCCAACAACAAAGATTTTTCCACCATTTTTGATTGTTTTTTGATTAACTCTTCAACTTGTTCGTTTAAAACATTACTCATTTGTTTTTGTTTTAAATACAAATACAGCGGGAGACCACCTACTACAGCTAACACAACAAAATAAATTATCCAGTTTAACATTTTAGGCTCTCACATTCTGTCAATAGAGTTAAATTGATGTTATTCCGATCTTTCTCATATTGATTTATTTAAAAGAGAATTTCTAATAAACAAGTTTTTATTTAAGCGGATAATTGTCGAAAAAGTACGATAATCATCCATTTCATCACCCGCATCTAGCTTCACCTCGATACTTCCGCCCTGTTTTTCTAAAAAGTTTTTAACAGCATCCATTCCCACGCCACGGCCAGATATTTCCGTCACCTTTTCAGCCGTCGAAAAGCCAGGGCTAAAAATAAGGTTACTAATTTCTTGTGCCGTTGGTCTTGGATCCGAGGCTGCATAAATCCCCTTTTCAATAGCACTTTGATAAATTCTATTTACAGCAACACCGCGTCCATCATCAGTCACTTTAAACACCACAAGATCACTTTCTTCGGTTGTTTTAAGTTCAATTTTACCTTTGGTATTTTTTCCATTAGCCAATCGTTCTTGGGGATTTTCGATACCATGATCTACCGAGTTTCTAAAAATATGCATAAAGATGCCATTTAACATATCATGCACTTTATCTATCACTAAATAGTTTCCATCTTCAATAGAAACATCTGGTGATTCCTTGCCTATTTCTGACGCTAAAGAAGCCAATGAAACCACCACATCATCTATTACAACACTAATAGGTTTTGCTTTAACAGAAACCAATGTTTGATAAGTTTCATCTAAACAATTTCGAATATCTTCTGTGGCTTCTTGCAAATCCAAAGTTTCTATTTTATCCAATAAAGAAATAACCTGAGCTTGATTAAATCCTGTATTATTTTTGTCATTAATCTCGGAGATACCCAGTTTATCTTGAGCAATTTGTTCATATCTTAAAACATCGTTTTCTGCTGACTCTAATTCTTCTAACAAACTAACAGCATTCCATTGCTTCTCTGGTTGCTTTCTCAGTTCATCGTAGGTATGTTCCACACGATGCACTGAATCAGTCAGATTGACAAAGCCATAAGTTCTAGCATTTCCTTTAACAGTATGAATATTTCTGAATAACTCTGAAATAACTTCAATTTCTTTTGTTGAATGCGTGTTTATTAATTGTCGGCACTTATCGATGAATTCTTTAGAGGTCTTGATGAAATTAACAAATTTATCGCGAGAAACAGCTATTATCTGACCAATAATTTGTAATTCCTGCTTTTGTGATTCGGCTTCCTTCTGTAATTTTCTTAATTCCGTCACATCACGAACGGTTACCATAATTTTCTCAATTTCTTCATTATGGATAATAGGCACCCAATCCAAATCAAGCATTTTCTCGCGCCCATCATCTAATGTCACTACCACTTCCTTGACCAATAAGTGAGAATTGAATTCAAACATCATTTCATCCATGCCTAATAAAGAATCCACGGCTGTCTGTATTTGATTTAAGGTATCTAAGCCCAAATTAGTATGATGAAAGATCAGATCCATAAAGTTGCGATTGGCTATATTTTCTGTTTCTAGTATCTCCTCTAAATGTGCAGAATACTCATGATGAATAATACCGCCCTCAACAACAGTGAATAATCCTTGCAGCATGTTGGCCATCATTGTGGCAATGTCTTGATTTTTCTGTCTGAGTTCAGCTGTTCTTTCTCTAACTTTTTCTTCCAAGGTACGGTTTTGCTCTTCGATAACTTCTCTCATATGAATATTTTTTATGGTTGTGACTAAGGAACCAGAAATAGCAGAGGCAAACTCGTAATCACTATCTTCAAATTGAACTGTTTTTACATCGCCGGAAAAATTCATTACACCAATTAGAATATCTTTATCAATTAAAGGGACACAGAGTAAAGCTCGCGCGGCTTGTGGTTGTTCAGAATTGACGAATTGAGGATCTTTTGAAGTGTCTGGTACATAAATAATTTTCTGATTCTGAGCAGATTTTCCCAATACACCTTCACCTAAAGCAAAAGTACTCGGTTTATTATCAACATCTATTTCCTTAGGCGGATAAAATGCCTTTACCACCAAACGATCCTCTTTATTTTTCAAGTAAACCGATCCTTGCGCAACACCCACTTGTTCATGCATGGCACTAAGCACTTCCTCCAGTGCTCGAGTTCGGTCTACTGTTGCGGCTAAAATTTCTCCTGTATGATTTAATTTTGCCAAATCAGCCATTTTCTTCTTAATGGACTTTCTCATAGAGTTAAAGTTTTGAGAGGCCAGCAATAATAGTATTACCCAACCGATTAAGGCTGTTTTACTACCTAATCCGACGGCGGTAACCACTTCTTTTTGCTGTTCATTAAATTGTGTATCAGCGATGGTCAGTAATTGGTCGAATTCTTCAACGGATTTTTTAACGGCCTGTTCAGCCACTTGTAATTGTTGATAAGCCAACATTGTTTGATTGATTTGATTGATTTTAAATTGAGTTAAGTCATGTTTTTCATCCGAAGCTCTGGATTTTAATCCATCCATCTGAGCCACCCATGTTTTCCAAAGATCATCAGCACCAACTTCAGCAACAAGAGGTTGTAGGTAATCTATTCTTGGCTGGATATCCTCAAATAAAGATTCAAGATCATCTTTTGAGTTAGTTAACTCATCAAGATTTGTACGAGTGTTGATTTCCTTAATCGTGTTAATAAGCGTGAACAACTGACCATCAATCCTGGAAGCAGATCCTGCAATAATATCCATGGTATTTTTATGCTCAGGTGAATTAAAATAGCTTATATCCAGCAAGGTTGCGCCTGCATCATCTATGTCATTCATAAACCCTTGAGCTTCATCTTCTGCTAACTGTTTTTGTTTTAATAGCTCTAATTTGGCTTTAAACATCACAGCCACAGCTTCATCATATTCCTGGTAATTTTTTTTAGCCAACTGCGTATGGCTAGACATCGATTTATCATGTTCGACCAATTTTTCAAGATTCTTAAACTTTTCTCGGAAAATCTTACCCGATTCATCATATTGATGAGAAAAATCCATAATCTCTTCACTGCTAATGGCGTTATAGCCTGATGAACTCAATTTAGCCTGTTTCAATAGAGCTATTTGCACACTATTGCTTTGTTTTAAGACAGGCACAGCACTTTCGTTGACTCGAGCAGTTGAATCATTAATTGTATTTAAATTAACCAAAGAAAGAACACTGGAGAGTGAAAGTAATATCACAATAACAGCAAAGCCTATCCAGACTTTTTGATTAAAATTTAACTTTACCATAATAACTATCTACCTAAAAATGACGCTCAGTGAGCCGAGATTAACTTATCACTTAGTATGGTAGAATATTGGATTATCGCAAGTTATGTCCTCAAAATTAATTAAATCAGCGAGATAGCGGGGATTGTTTGGAATACAGGGGCGCAATAATCTTAGAATTATTTAACTCTACTATTTTTAAATCATCTAAAATGAATAGCAGCATCGCCAATATCCAAAAAATACCACTTAGAATCACTGCCCCACTGTAGAGTTCTGAAAAGATCATGGGAATAAAACAACACCAGATCTATCCCCAAATAAAGGCCACGATGTGCACCGGAGGTTATCCATCCTGGGTGCTGGGCATGCATCAATGCATTTTCCAAACTAAGTAGCAAGCAATAAGGATGATGTGCTTTCGCACTCCACTCGGTTTGGAAGAGGTCTGCACCCCTCCCAAATCAAAGCGCCTTCTTGCCTGGCTTCGCCCGCTTCGCATGGCGAAGCTTCGGCTGCGGCACTATTCCGGCCTAAAGGCCGGGGTCTAAAACCTGCCCTTGCTGAAACATGCTGCGCATCTTTTGTAGTGCTTAACATTAGGAATTCTAGGTTAAGTCTATTATTTACTAAAAAAATTGATCCAGATTAAGGAGTAGCTCCCATTTAAATCATAAACTACACCACAATGATATAATCTTGGATAGCTATCATGACAAGCATTACAGAAAAACTCAAAAATGAGCATCATGATTGTGAACAAAAATTTTGCATTTTTGAGTCAACAGTTGAGAGTGGAAACTGGAAGCAGTCTCAACCCTGCTGGCATCAGTTCGTTGATGCATTGCAAACACATATCCGCTTTGAAGAGGAAATTCTTTTCCCTGCTTTTGAAAAAGTCACACAACTCTCCCCTTTAAATGGCCCAACAGCAGTAATGCGCTTAGAACATCAACAATTTAAACAACAGATAAAAATTATTCAGCAAATGCTCAAGGAGCATGATAAACAAGGATTGCAAGATGTTGCAGATGAACTCATGGCATCAATTCAGCAACATTCTTTTAAAGAAGAGTCCATTCTTTACCCTCTTTGCGATAGGCACCTCAAGTTGTCTGAATTATACTGTGGTGAAAATTAAGCCATCTAGAGGTTATTCGTGAACTTTCAAAAGCCTGCAATACAAGCGTCACCCCAAAGTCTCTCAATGAAACTGCTACCTTTATTATCTCTCCCCTTTAAACTTGTACCTGTATTTGTACTGCAGCCCATTATTGCCCCCTGTCTGAAACTGATAGAAGATCAATTAGCTGAAGAAGATTGGGCAATTATCCAAGGGCGTTGGCTGAAGATTGCTTTTGAAGATCTTCAATATTCTTTCCATATTACTGCAGCTAACCAAAAATTTATCTGTTCGCCAAGCCATTTTCTGCTGAAAACTGAATCACTACATGCAGATGCTACAATTTCTGGCAGCTGTGCTAGCTTTTTAAAGTTACTTGATCAAGATGTTGATCCTGAAAGCCTATTTTTTCGAAGAGAGTTGAAACTATCAGGCGACACAGAGTTAGGCTATTGGTTCAAAGCGATATTAGATAGAGTAGAGAGAGATAAGCTACCTTCAATTGTCCTAAAAATCAGTCAGCTGGTCAAAATGAAGCCTTTAAACGGCTTAGCAACAAAAGGTTAATGAAATTAAGCAATACCAGATGCATATTCAGTTTTTAGTTGATACTATAGTTTTCATTTTAAATTTCTGAATACTCATCATGGCTTTAAGTGTTTTTGACATGTTTTCGATAGGCATAGGTCCGTCCAGTTCTCACACTGTAGGACCGATGAAAGCTGCAGCAATGTTTGCGGCAAAAGCGCTACCCTTCACCGCTAAAATTCACCGCATAAAATGTGAACTCTATGGTTCATTAGCCCACACTGGGCGTGGACATGGTTCAGATAAGGCTATTTTACTCGGACTGGAAGGAGAATCTCCTGAAACCATCAATCCAGATTTAGTCCCTGAAAAATTAGCTCGAATCACTAAACAACACCAAATATGTTTGATGGGAAAAGGAGTGATTGCATTTAATCAAACGGAAGATCTACTTTGGCTAAAAAGAAAATCATTACCCAAACATCCCAATGGTATGACCTTTACCGCTTTAGATGCTGAACAAAATATCATCATCACAAGAACCTATTATTCTGTCGGCGGTGGATTTGTAGTAAATGATGATAAAGATGCAGATGAACCTATAGTCAGTGATGAAACCCAAGTGCCTTATCCATTCACTTCAGCCAAGGAATTATTAAATCTCTGTGGCCAACATCAAATGAAAATCAGCGATATCATGTTTGCTAATGAGGCCGCTTTCAGATCCAAAGAAGAAACTGTAACAGGACTTTTAACCATTTGGGATGTGATGGAAAAATGTATCAAAAGAGGCTGTCAAACAGATGGAATATTGCCAGGAGGGTTAAAAGTAAAGAGGCGAGCAAGAAAGCTTTATCATTCCTTGATTGCGGAAGGACGCCAACCAAATAATTGTGAGGACGATCCTTTATATCTTTTAGACTGGGTGGATCTCTACGCTCTTGCGGTTAATGAAGAAAACGCCGCTGGTGGAAAAGTAGTCACAGCACCGACCAATGGAGCAGCTGGAATTATCCCAGCTGTATTAAAGTATTACCTTCACACAAATCCTTCTGTCAGCCAAGATAAAATAGTACGCTTTTTACTTACGGCAGCCGCTATCGGTATTCTCTATAAACTCAACGCATCTATTTCTGGTGCTGAAGTCGGATGTCAGGGTGAAGTAGGTGTCGCTTGCTCCATGGCTGCTGGAGCACTTACAGAAACCATGGGTGGTAGCGCC
>Ga0210032_1001572_pt1 | contig 12195 bp, 13 predicted proteins | sample CryGeyCG2114_250_2_FD_185458 | JGI IMG/M metagenome (GOLD analysis project Ga0210032, IMG submission 185458) | Groundwater microbial communities from aquifer - Crystal Geyser CG13_big_fil_rev_8/21/14_2.50 (SPAdes) (version 2) | ecosystem: Environmental > Aquatic > Deep subsurface > Groundwater ... | reverse complement strand
CCGACCCACAGAAATCTCGGCCAAGGCTTGAATGGCCTTGAGGCCGGTGTCGCCGCTGATGGGCACGGCGCCGCGCGCGACCAGTTTCATGCCGTTGTAGTCCATGGGGTTGTGGCTGGCGGTAACTTCGATGCCACCGTCCACGTCGAGATAAAAAGCGGCAAAGTAGATTTCTTCCGTGCCCACCCTGCCGATGTCGATGACATCCGCCCCGCCATCCATCAGCCCTTCAGCCAGCGCCTGCTTGAGGGTGGCACTGGTCGGCCGCACGTCGCCACCGACAACGACCCGCTTCGCATTGAGGTGCTGCGCATAGGCGCGGCCGATGCGGTAGGCGATGTCTTCGTTGAGCTCCTCGCCTAATTTACCCCGGATGTCGTAGGCTTTGAAGCAGGTCAATGTCATTGCCCGATCCTGCCATACACGTCGTCAAAACGCACGATATCGTCTTCGCCCAGATATTCGCCGCTCTGCACTTCGATCATCACCAGCGGCAACATGCCGGGATTTTCCACGCGGTGTTTGTGGCCGGCGGGAATGTAGGTGGATTCGTTGGTTTGCACGAACAGTTCGTTCTGGCCGTTGACCACGCGCGCCATGCCGCTGACGACGATCCAGTGTTCGCTGCGGTGGTGATGCATTTGCAACGAGAGCGTTGCGCCGGGTTTGACTTCGATGCGCTTGATCTTGAAGTGCGTGCCTTCTTCCAGCACGGTGTAGATGCCCCACGGGCGGTGCACGGTGCGGTGCAGGCGGTGCACTTCGTGGCCTTCCGCCTTGAGCCGGGCGTAAAGCTGTTTGACGTCCTGCGCGCAACTGCGCGCGGCGACGAGGACGGCGTCCGGGGTGTCGATGATGACGAGGTCGCTGATGCCGACCGCGCCGACAATGCGTTCCTTGCTCTGGATATAGCAGTTGCTGACCTCGTGCAGGATGGCTTCGCCGTCGATGCGGTTGCCTTGCCCGTCGGCGGGGGTGAGATCGCCCAGCGCAGACCAGGAACCGATGTCGCTCCAGCCGATGTCGCAGGGCACGACGGCGACGTTGGCGGATTTTTCCATGACGGCGTAGTCGATGGAGTCGTCCGGCACGGCCTTGAACGAGGCGGCATCGAGTTCGAGCTGGCTAAAGCCCGCACCGGCGGCGGTGCGCGATTGGGCGATGCAGGCGCGGGCGGCGTCCAGAATGGCGGGACAGTGCTGCGCCATTTCGCGCAGCATGACGCCGGCCCGGAAGCAGAACATGCCGGAGTTCCACAGGAAGTTGCCGGAGGCGACATACGCTTGCGCGGTGGCAAGGTCTGGTTTTTCGACGAAACGTTTGACGCTGTTGCCCTGTGCTTCGATGTAGCCATAGCCGATTTCGGGACGGTCGGGGCGAATGCCAAAGGTGACGAGTTTGCCTTGCGCGGCGAGTTGCATCGCACTGGCGACGTCACCCGCCAAGGCGGCCTGGTCGGCGATGAGGTGGTCGGCGGCGAGCACCAGCAGGCAAGCGTCCTCGCCGTGAATAGCCGCGACTTGTAATGCCGCAGCCGCGATGGCGGGGGCAGTGTTGCGTCCAAACGGTTCTAGAATGTAGCGGTTGAATAAATTCTGATGGGCGGGAATGGCGGCGACTTCGCGGTATTCGTCCGCGGTCTGGAACACGAGTTCGCGGTTGGTCACGGTCAGGATCTCGGCGACGTCATCCAGTACGGCGCCGCGCAACCAGGCTTTTTGCAACAGGCTTTGCCCGTCGGCGAGGCGGATGAACGGCTTGGGGTGCAATTCGCGCGAGACGGGCCACAGGCGGGAACCGGCACCGCCGCAGAGGATAGTGGGGATAAGTTTGATCATTTTTATTGGGCGGATAGCCGGTCAATTGGTTTAAACCGTTCCGCATTATAGGATATTTCCTAAATCAAAGCCGGGCAGCCATTTATTCCCATTTCCCGAATCCGAAGCCTGCGCCGGAAGCGCGGCCGTTAGGGTTAAAACCATGTTTCTCGTTCGCCCTTTCTCCCGCTTGCGGAGGAAAGTTGGATAGGGGGAAACGGGCATGGCAAGTCCCTTCATCGGAGTTGGCCTACTTGCCATGCCGGTTCGGGTGATTGCCGGCAGCGGTGGCCGCCGCAAGCAATACCGCGATGGTCGTGCTGTAAAAAGCTGCGGTCATTTTCAGATCGAACGTCTCGACCGTCAGCCCGAATACGAAAAATCCAAGCGTGACACACATGCCCATGATGGCTGAGATGGCTTGTGGGCGATGAACCGATTTGGCCTGACGCAAAAACAAATAGAACGGAATAAAATATACGGCCATCACAAACCCGAGGCCAAAGATTCCAAAGCGGACGGTTTGTGCGAGGATCTCGCTGTGCACTTCGCCCCGGCCAAATTCGGCGGCGAGCGGCGTGATACGGCCGACCTCGCTCATGGGTTGCATCGCCTCCGCAAACCCCCCGGCGCCAACCCCGAAAAACGGATTTTCGGCAATCAGGTGCAAAGCTGCGCCCCACAATTGCAGGCGAATCCCGATTGAGGTATCGGCATGACCCGCCCTGAACTGGGACAAGTCGGAAAAAATCATCCCTATCCGCAATTGAATCGGCTCTATCGACCAGCTGACCAACCCGATCACCAGCACGGCCAGCGCGAAAAGCAGTACCGTCCGCATGACATATTTGGTTTGCAGGTGCGCATAGATATAGATGGCAATGAAAATCGGGATTGCAATCCAGCTTCCGCGCGCCTGGGATAAAACCGAAACGATCAGCCCGGCGACAAAGCCGCTTATCTTGAGCAACTTGAGCGGCAGGCTGTCCCGGCCCGTCCAATTGATGCCGAACAGCGACAGAAACGCCAGCAATATCGCCATGTCGCCCAGGTGAATGTGATTCAGGAATGAGGTTTGGGCATACGCGTGCCAGCGATTCTCCACCCATACCGCGAGCAGCGCGGCAATCGCACCCAGCGGAAAAGCATATTGCAGGGCGTGGAAGACTTTTTCCGTGCCCGCATGGCGCAGCGCCAACAGGATGGGAACGGCCAGCAGAAACCTTGCGGCTGAATCAAAATACCGTGCAGTTAAATCATGGTGGTAGATTTGCACGATTAAAATTGCGACCAAGCCGGATGACATGGCAAGGGCAAAGGCAATTTCTCCAGCCTGCAGGGGCAGGTGTTTTCTGCAACCGGCAAGCAGGAGCATAACGGAAAGGATTGCCAACACGAACATACTGCCGTTCATGCCGCCGCGCACGAGAAAAAGCAATGCCGGATAGGCCAGCAGTAGCGCGCCAAGGATATTCTCAGCTGCAATGTTATATGGTTTGATCGGCGGCTTCATTGGGCGGGGTGCATGATGCGTGAGGTTTTCCTCAGTTAGGCGAATGGTATCAAAATCTGGCGCTGCTCCGGAGCGTTCCCGGTTTTTCCCCGGTCAGGCGAAGTGTGCGTAAATATTTTCATACTCATGCGCCACGACATCCCATCCGCGCACGAACGCGGGGATCGTATCGGTTCGATCAAGCTGCGCTGCCACTGCGCGCTTCCATTGTTCTATGGGCGCAACCAGTTGTACCACTGCCCCCGCCCCGGCGCTCACCTGTGCTGCCGCACCGCAGGCATCCGACACCACCACCGGCACGTGTGCGGCCATCGCTTCGGAGATGACCATGCCGTAGGGTTCGGCTTTGGCGGGATGCAGCAGCACGTCGATCTTTGCAAAATGCGCGTTGCCGGTACGCCACCCGAGCAGGTGATAGCCGCCTTGCCAGCCTTTGAACAAATGCGCCACTTCGTTTTCGTTCGGTCCGACCACCCAAAGTTCAAGCTGCGGTCGCGTTTTGCGCAGTTCAGCGACAATTTTTACCGCGAGTGGCAGGCCCTTGCGCTGCCATTCTCGCCCGACGAATCCGACGATACCGCCGTTGCTTGGCACGTTGTGCGGCGCGCGCACGACACCGGGCAGCACGCCGGGGACGATGGGGGGGGTGAGTTTGTACGCGTATTCCGGATAGTAGCGGGCCAGCTGTTTGGCGATGATGGCAGAGTTGGGGACGATACGCTTCGCCACGCGCAGTTCGCGCCGTTCCAGCCACAGTTGCATCGCCACGCGGGGGGAAATTTTTTTCCACCAGGGGAAGTCGCGCACGGCGGCAAACGGCGGGCCGTGGAAGGTGGTGACGTCGTGCACGCCGATGCGCTCGTGGCTGTGAATCAACCAGCCGGGTTGCGGATGCGATTCAAGCCAACCATCGACGCGGCGACTAAAGCGCAAGTAAGCCAGCCAGCGCGGCCGTTGCGCCAACCTGCCCAGCTCATGCACCGCGATGCCCGGCGGTGGCTCTGCCAGCGATTGTTCGCACAGCACTTGTACCTGATGGCCGAGTTTTGCCTGTTCGCGCGCGGTTTCCCAGACATAGCGTTCCATGCCTCCCACCGGGCCGTAGCGTCTGACGATGTGGATGATTTTCATGCGGGCGGCTTATCCGGGGTGTGTTCGCCTGATCGATTGCGCGCCATATTCAGCGCGATTAGCTTGCGATATTTGAGCCACGTCGTGCGCGCGTTCATGCCGGCAATCTGCCAGCCGGCCCGGCCGTCCAGAATTCCCAGCCGGAAGATGTAGGTGCGCACAAATGCCCAGCCGGCACTGGTCGCCGCACGCAGCCCACTGGCGCGCTGACCTGCGGCATACATTTGTTGCGCGGCGGCGGTCGAGTATGCCGCCACCTTGCGCTCGACATCGGCGCGACCGTGATAACTGTAATGCAGCAACGGTGTATGCAATTTTTCGGTGCGGCCATGCAGTTGCACGCTTTCATGCACCAGCAGGTTATGGAAGCTGCCTTTGCCGCGCCGAAACAGGCGCAACACGTAGTCCGGATACCAGCCGCTGTGACGGATGAAGGTACCGCAAAACTGCGACAGACGCGGGCTGCAGTAGCCGTCCGCGTTGCCGTCGAGCATCGCCGCTTCGAGTTCGGCACGCAGTTCCGGCGTGACGCGCTCATCGGCGTCGATGGAGAACACCCAATCGGATGTGGCGTAGCCCAGTGCGCGGTTTTTTTGCGGGCCGAAACCGGGCCAGTCGTGCTCATACACGCGCGCGCCCAGCGATCGGGCGATGGCAACGGTTTCGTCCGTGCTGCCGGAATCGACCACGATGATCTCGTCCGCCCACGCCACCGATTGCAGACATTCGCGGATGTTGGCGGCTTCATTGCGGGTGATGAGGATGACAGAGAGGGGCATAAGCCTGGCTTTATTCAATCACATGCAGGTGCTTCGCTTGCGCACCCGACACTGCACTCGGATTGATTCGCCGGTCAAGAGTGACGAAACGCCCACCGTGTCTGACGGCCAGCGCCAGCAGATACAAATCCGTCACCTGCCGGTGGCCCAGCATTTGTTTCCAATCAAAGGTTGTCCTGTCCAACAGATTGACATCGGCCACCCAGAATTCGTGGTGCGATGTAGCGGCTGCCTCAGCCAGCCTTTCGGCAATCTGCGCTGCCGGTAGCGGGGCCGGATAATTTGGTTGCGACAGGATTCGGATGCAGCCATTCTGGGTCAGCGGGCAGGATGCCCATCCGGGTTCAATGTTGCTCTCCAACCACGACCGCGCCAGCCCATGACGGATATGACCGGCATCAAGCAAGGCGATCAACACGTTCACATCCAGCAATGCGCGCATTACATTCCCTCTTGGTCGCGCAGCCGATCTACGATGTCGTTGGTTGCAATCACACCGCGCGACGCAAATGGCCGAAACCCGCCGACTTGCCTGGCTTGCGGCTGGTTTTGTGACTCGCCGCCCGCAAGCGCCTGTCGCAACAATCTGGAAACCACCTGTCCGGCGGAGATATTTTGCAAACGCGCCAATTCCTTGGCTGCCGCCAGCACATCATCTTCAATATCTATGGTCGTTCTCATTTTACCTCCGCATCGCATCTTGATGCTAGCGCATCAAGATGCGATGCGTCAAGAAATCCTCTGCTGTAACTTGCAACCCCTGCTGTAGCGAATAGGGTGCCACCCATCCTAACTCGCTGCGCATCTTGTGGTTGTCAACTTGCAGCGAACCCAGAAGGCGCTCGATCTGTGCAGTCGTTCCGGTGAGCCTTGCCGCCAACTTCAGCAACGCGGGCGGACATGGGAACAAGCGGGCCGGGTGACCCATCGCCACCCCCAGTCGGCGCAACAATTCAGGCGTGGAGATATCTTCGCCATCGCTGACCAGATAAGTCTGCCCGTCGGCGGCAGGATGGGTTGCACAAGTAATCAGCGCATCGGCCAGATTGCCAACATAGAGCAGACTGCGCCGGTTGTGAACGGAGGCGAACGGTAGCGGAATGCCCCGGGCCAGCACCTTGAGCATCTGCGCGAAATTGCCTTTCACGCCCGCGCCATAGACCAGCGGCGGGCGCACGATGACCACTTCCAGGCCGGTTTCCGCAGCAACGCGGTGCAATGCCTGCTCGGCTTCCCACTTTGAGATGCCATAAGCATCCTGCGGCGCGGGTACATCCAATTCGGTAAATATGTTCTGCACCCCTCCCCCATTCACGGGGGAGGGGCCGGGGGAGAGGGTGCTTTCACCGTTCACTTTGATGGAGCTGACATACACCAACCGCTTGACGCCGGCGGCCGCTGCCTGCCGCGCCAGATTCTCCGTGCCAGCGACATTCACCTCACGGAAAGCGGCCAGCGGGTCGGCGGCGGATTCGTGCATGACGTGCACGCGGGCGGCGAGATGGATGACGACGTTGATGTCGCGCAAGGCATCAGTCCAGCCGGTATATCCATTGATGTCGCCGACGGCTACGGCATCACCTTCCTCTTCACCCTCGTTGCGCAGCGCCCGCCGGATGGAATGGGCGTTTTGCTGCAATGCTGCAACGAGCGCGTTGCCGACGAATCCGTTGGCGCCTGTGACGAGAAATTTCATTTGCCCGCCAATCTACGCCGCTCGTTCATTTTGATTTAAATGCGGCCATCGGCAGCAACATCCGGCACGCCTGCCCCTGTAGCGGGACAAATCCGAAGTGCTCGTAAAATGATACCCCCCGGTGATCTTTGGCATCCACGATGATGCCGGCCATGGCCAGAACAGCACTGGCTTGGGATACTTTACGGCATGCATCGGCAAGCAGAATCGAGCCCAGCCCTTTCCCTTGAAATTCAATATCAACAGCCAGCCGACCAATCAATGCAACCGGAACAGGATAACGAGGAAGTTTCTTTGCCAGAGATTCCGGAAAGCTGGTGCAACTAACGCTCCCCGCGCCGAGGGTAAAGTAGCCGGAAAGTTGCTTCAGATTGGCTTCAGGGACGGCGACAAAGACTCGTGCAACATTTTTGCGCACATCCCGCGAGGCATAGCGCCGGATATATTCGTTCAGCGGTTCGCTTTCGCACTTAAAGTCCGCGACATTGATGGATGCATCGAGCGGCCTGATCTGATAGGTCATTAACGGCCCGCTTGATCGGCATGCCGTTTGAAAGCGCGCTTCAGTGCCACATTGGGTTTGCCGGGCGAATCCAGCGCCGCAAGAAACGCCTCGAAGTCTTTGGGTTTCAGCGTGATTGATTCATGCTCCTGCACCACACGCCGTGCCGAAGCCAATGCATTCGACAAGATAAATTCGGAAATGCTGACGTGCGCGTAACCTGCCGCCTTGTCCAGCAACTCGCGCGTATGGTTGTCACACCGAATATTCAGACGGCTTTCTTTAAGTGTTGTGGTTTGCATGATGGGCTCCTGAAGTTTGACTTGCGAATTGTGCGCCATCTGTACGCACAGCGCAAATGCTATTGGCCCGGCATTACTCAGCGGTCAGAAATTAAAGCTGCAAAAATTGGATCCAATGTGTGGGCCCGGTTTACCGGGCGATTAAACATGGCGAAAATGCATCGCCCGGCATAGCCGAGCTCCCACAGGGGGAAGGGCGCGATGTTTTTTCTGTTGTGGGGCCCGATTTATCGGGCGATGGCATCCATCCTAATCGCCTGATAAATCGGGCCCACAACAGTGAGTTGGCTTGAGAGATCATTTTGATTGTTCGAATAGGTGTCGCCTAACAAACTGGCTGCTGTGTAATTATCCGTGATAGAAGTGCGGCCCAGTTCCTCACCTTCAAGGGGGAGTTAGAGGGGGTTTTGAGCCAATTCAGCCTAAGGAAGGCCTGATTAAGTCCGTCACACCGGCGAAGGCCGGTGTCCAGTCCATTGAAGCGGGGTAAGCAGGCAATCCGCGAAGCGGATGCTCGCAAAACACTGGATTCCGGCCTTCGCCGGAATGACGAATGAGGACTTAATCAGAGTTTCCCTAATGGATTATTTGGGTTTACCACGAATCATTGATGCCGGATCAATAGGTCAATGTACGCGTGTAGCGGAGGGCTGGGCCGTCAGTTCGATGCCGAGGGCATTCATCACGGCGAGCGTGGTACTCAGTGTCGGATTGCCGTTCTCGCTAAACGAGCGGTAGAGCTGTTCTCGGGAAAGGCCGGTCTGCCTGGCGATCTGCGTCATGCCCTTGGCGCGAGCAACGATGCCCAAGGCGTGAGCGATGAAACCGGGATCGTTTGTCTCGAATGCGCCGGCCATGAAGTCAGCAACAGCCTGGTCAGAGGTCAAATCTTCGGCCGGGTCGTAGGTAGTCAGTTTTTCAGTCATGTTCATTCGCTCCATTCATCCGCGAGGCGCTTGGCGGTCTTGATTCCTTGGCCTGCGTGCTTTTGTCGCCACCACAGAGCAAGACGATGATCATGTCGCCGCGCCGCTTGAATATACCCGATAGCCGGGGCCGTAGTGGATGCGCAACTCGCTTATCCCCTGCCCTACCGGCTCCACGTCGCCAGCGTGCCCGTAGGCCAGCCGAGCCAGGCGCAGTGCAATTGCGGCGCGGGCGCGTTCATCCTTAAGCTTTATGCGCCACTTGCGGAAAATCCCAGTCTGCTTCAGCTCCATCATGCTCACGTTCCTAGTGTAGTTTATAGACTACGTCGGCGCAAGACCGCCAAAGCAAAAAATTTAGCCAGCCTCCATTGAACCCGAATAATCCCTTAAGGAATCTCTGATTAAGTCCACTTCGTCGTTCCCGCGAGGGCGGGAACCCAGTTATCTCAACAAGCTGGATCCCCGCCTACGCGGGGATGACGACTTAATCAGACCTTCCTTAACTGAAAACCCGCCATACCGGCGGAGCCCGGTTCACAGCTTACTCACAGGTAGCGCACGCGGTCGCCCAGCGCGACATGCCGAGCAAGCAAATGTCAGCCGATAAAGCCGGCGCAGCCGCCTCTGCTCACATTGCACGGCCGACGAAGCCGGTGGCGCCGGTAACCAGGGCACGAAGATTATTCAAGAGCGTACCTTTTGGCGGATTTCCCGATAAACGTCAGACGAGAAAAACCGAAGCATGCTGGAAAGATGCCAGTGCAAATAACGCAAGTTCCGGTGGCTACTGCGGCGCGCCTCGTGAATGGCCGCGACCTGTTGGCACTGCAAAACGCGAAACCCTGCCAGGTTCAATCTCGCGCAAAGATCGACGTCTTCGTAATACAAAAAATAACCCTCATCAAATCCACCAATCAATTCAAAAACGTTACAAGGAAATATAAGAAACATGCCAGCCAACCAATCTGGTTCGGATAGCGCTCGATTTTCTTCGCGATGAGTGGATGATTGGCCTCCGAAGAATTTGCGGATAATTTCGAATGGCGCGGGAAAGTCGCGTGCACTATCTTCTTGCTGCCCTTGCTGGTTGATGATTCGCGGAGCAACCACTCCAGCATCCGCCGCAGAAAGACACTTCAGTAATTCTGGAAACGGATTGGTTTGCAAGCGAATGTCAGGATTCAACACACAAAAAAAACTGCCTTGGGCCTGACGAAAAGCATCATTGTGGTTTTCACCGAAACCTTTGGCTTGCTCATTGGTTATCACGTGAACCGGATAATCGAAATCCGCTTGATTGAAAGGCATGGTTTCGCTCACATTCAGAGTAAGGATGACTTCGAGCGAAGAAGCCATGCAGTGATGCTGTATATCTTTCAGTAACTGCCCTGCCAGTTGGGCCTGCTGGTGGCTTACGATTGATATACTGATGTCAGGCATCACCCTTCCTCATTTTGCGTTTTTTCAATAGGGTAAGCAGCAAATAGAAAACCCAGCCCGTTCTCAACGCGGTTTTCCCAATCTCGTCGCCACGAAGTATCAATACCCTTTTCAGCGGGGCGATTTCAAGAATTCGCGCATAGGTGTAAATCTGTTCAAGCACGCCATCAGAGAGCTTGCATTTTCTCTCACTAATGCGTTCAGCCAGCAGTCCGCTTTGCCATATGCCTACCTTGATGACACCTATGTGCCTTTGCCATTGGTGCGGTGATTTCAGCAGTCTCAATAACCGCAGTCCAAAAGAAACGGCGCCCAGCACATTCCCGCCATGCTGCCTGTATTTGACCAACGGTATGGGAATAAAGCCGACTTTTCCACTCGCTGCCGCCAACAAGGCGAGCCACCAATCATGCATCAGCACTTCGGACGGAACAGGGCAAGCCAGTTCGAGCAGTCTCCGGTTAATCAAACAGGCGCAGCCTGTGACCTGATTCTGGCAAAGCAACACACCCAAGTCGGCCGTCGCCGGTGACAGCCTGGAATAATTTGCGAATGATTCGGAAATGACTTTAAGCCTCTCATCAACCACTTCCAGATCGCAATGCACCAGAAGCGGTGTAACACTTTTCTCGCGACTCTCCATCTCTTTCATCGCCGCGAGCATGGTGGATAGTTTCTCCGGTAGCCAAACATCGTCCTGATCGGAAAAAAACAAGTAATCCGCGCGCTCTTTAAGCGCGGCCTCCATCAGTGCGGCAAAATTCCCGATAGCGCCTTGGTTCCCGAGATCGTCCGCGAGCAGCCTGATGCGTGCATCATGTTGCGCCATGAGGCTGATCTGCCGGCAAGTCTCATCTCGCGAGCCGTCATCACGCACCAGCAACACCCAGTCCCGGAACGTCTGATCCTGGATACTGCGAATCTGCTCGGAGACGAATCGGGCGCCGTTATAGGTGGCCATGGCGATGACCACGGAACTTCCCTCAATTGCCACGACAGGCTCAATCGGACTCACCTTCAAGGGACGCGTCACGCTCCCATGCCTGCATGTGCTATGCGAGGATATTTTTTTATCTGGCAACATTACGGCCAAGATCATGCGATTCAAGGCTGACCGCACAAGACAGATTTTGCCCACAAAGTTGCGTTCACTCTGAACTCCCTTAATATCTGGCCAATCGATCTTGGTCTTTTTAAAGATATCCTGCGCCAAGCGGCAGCGCTATCGGCACGCCCTTTTATTTCATAACTTATGTAAGTAGACAACAGCCCCAGTCTGCGCGCATGGAAGAAAAATCCTTGCCAGGTTCGATGCCCCGCTTCTTGTATCGCGGGTTCATTCTGCCTTTGCCCCGGATGAACCCTGAACGCGCTCAAAGTCTCGGCGATGTAATAAAGATTGCCTCGACTGAGCAGATTCAGCCACATCGCCACGTCGCCTGCACCAATTCCAGCCATCCCACCAAAGGACATAAGGTGAGGTTGCACCCACTCAATGTCCTTTTTTCTAAACATGGCCGTACTGGGCTCGCCAATGAAATTGCTTCCGCTTCGCACCAGCGCATTGGCACAGCTCACACCTTCCAATTCGACATCCACTTCGCTTAAGGGGCGAGTCGCAATGATGTCTGGCAATCGATTCCCTCGCTCATCAATCCGTACCCTGCGCGATGTAACCAGAGTGACATTAATGTGCTTCCTGAAAACACCAATCATTTTTTCGATACAGTCATAATTTATTGTGTCATCGTCGTTAAGGAATTTTATGAACTCTCCCTTGGACAACTCATAGAGTTTCAGATAATTGTTCAGCCCACCTTCCGCCGGGTCATTCCTGAAATAACGAATTCTTGTATCTGCCGGTATTGCTAAACGCACGATATTTTCGATTTCCCCGTTCGGTGAATCATCACTAATGATAATTTCAGTATTTTGATACGATTGTTCCTGCGCACTCTCCAGGGCATGGCGGAACCAGTCCGCACGATAAGCAGGAATCAGTATGCTTACCAGCGGCGATGCACCAACAGCGCGATCAGGGGCGCGAAACTCCATTATCAGCTTTGAGCCATCCCGCGTTTCTCTT
>Ga0210032_1001569_pt1 | contig 12218 bp, 10 predicted proteins | sample CryGeyCG2114_250_2_FD_185458 | JGI IMG/M metagenome (GOLD analysis project Ga0210032, IMG submission 185458) | Groundwater microbial communities from aquifer - Crystal Geyser CG13_big_fil_rev_8/21/14_2.50 (SPAdes) (version 2) | ecosystem: Environmental > Aquatic > Deep subsurface > Groundwater ... | reverse complement strand
CCAGTACCACCACGACTTGCTTGACAGGAAGCCTCATTCAAAAGAGTCGTTTCTATTTTTGCTGGAGGTGACGCTGGAATCGGAGATCCTTCAGGTATACAACAACTATCACTTGCTCCACTGTCACAAAGACCAACATATTGCCTCCCTCCAGTACAGCCATTTGACCATGGGGTCAGCTTCGTTTGACATATACCTCCCCATCCATTCGCCGCTATGGAATTTGTACAGTTCGTATTACCAATAACTCTTCCATCAGCAAAAACTGGCTGCGTCATCCCCAGCGAAACGAGCAAGAAAAGAAAAAGCGAGAAGAAAATACTTTGTATTCCGATGTGTATGCTTTCTTTTTTCATAAAATAAAGAAAAAAATAATATTTTTATATGTGTACTATATAGAGAGTGTTCTGTTTATCATTTAACCTCGGTGAGTCCAGCTATGGTATTGACGATGATAAGTCCGGCAAGGGCAACAACAAGACCGATGATGGTATAGGTTATATTTCTCTTGGCTGTTTTGGCAAGGTCTTCATCCCCTACAGACACGAGGTACTGTATCCCTGATATCACGAAAGCGAGTACGCCTAATACACCGAGTATTCCCAAAAGCCAGTTCAGCACTCGTGCAACAAGATCAAAAACTGAAATACTCGAAAGACCGCCAACTGTCTCTGAAAGAGGGAAGCACGTACCAGCCTTGACAGTAAATCCTTCAGGACAATAATTAAGTCCGCCACCAGAGCCTGAGCCTGATTCAGTACTCGAGGTAGAACCACCGCTGGGAGTTGATCCGGAGCCTGAGCCTGAGCCAGTACTCGAGGTAGAACCACCGCTGGAAGTTGATCCGAAGCCTGAGCCTGAGCCAGTACTCGAGGTAGAACCACTACCACTAGAAGTAATACAGCATACGACATCATTACTGGTACCACAATCATTTGTTAAAACAGCAAAAGTAGGAGGAATACAGTCATCAAATGATGGAGCACAAAAGCCTGTTCTTGCAGGAATTTGAGCATCAGTGCATGATGTGGCGGAAACAGATGATATTTGTGAGAAAAAAACTATTGAAAAAAATGACAAGAAAAATATTTTGCGCATAGAGTTTTATTTTTTAAAAAATTTTTCTAATAAAAGTTTAATAAACAGCAGTAGGATAACCCCAAAAACTAGTATCGCCCGCTCCTGTGAGTCCTGCAATAGCATTGACGATAATGAGACTAACCAGAGCGACAGATAATCCAGTAATTGTATATATCATAATCGTTTTGGCTCTTTTTGCCTGATCTTCATCGCCAGCTGATGTGAGATAGAAGATGCCTGAGATGACAAATCCTATAACAGAAAGAATACCAATAAGTCCCAATGTCCAATTGAGAAATACCGTAAGAGTATCAAAAATCGATTCGTTATTAAGTGTAGGGACTGCATCCTCAGTGTCCATTATACTAAAACCATATGGACCAGTAGTAGTGGTAGCAGCATTGGTAGTCAATGGCGCCAAGAAGAGCAGAAACAAAGAGAGAGAAGTATAAAAAAGAGAAGAAAACTTATGATACATTTTCTTTATAAACATATTTTTATTTTATTATTCATTTTGGCCTCTTAGTGATTGTTTCTTCATCTCTTCCTATCATACATCACCTTATGTTTTTATCATACTCTTTTTTTGAAAAAAAACAATACTTCTATTTCATAAAAAAATCATCCTCCCAAAAGAGAGAATGATTTTCTTCAATAATTGAGGAATATCCTCATCATAGACTAGAACGTTGTCACGCCACCTGCATTTCCTAGAAGACCACTGAGTGCGTTCACGACAATGAGACCAATCAGAGCAACCACGAGACCGATGATAGAATACATCATCACACTCTTAGCCTTTTCTACTTGATCCTCATCACCAGCAGCGGTGAGATAGAGAATGCCAGAGATGACAAATCCGATGACTGCCAAAATACCTGTGAGACCTAAAAGCCAGTTCAAAATCCTAGAAATAAGATCATAAAACGATTCATTTGCAAGTCCTGTCTCAGGACCGCCTACATAATCCGAATCCACTCCAAAACCTACTGGCGTAGGAGTAGCAGCACCAGCCATAAGTGGCATAAAAGCAAGAGCGCTTGCAATGCCGGTATATGCTATTTGTTTTATATTTTTCATATTTTCTCACCCCCTTTCTTTTTGCGACGACTCTGACGAAGAGCCGATACATTTACTTTTTATTTTCCCAAAGGTCCTGAGCGGAGTCGAAGGGTTTATTTACTTTTCTTTTTTTATTGAAAGAAAGACGCGAGCTGTCCGGTCAGGATAAGAGAGATCAGTGCAATCGTGATGCCGATACCAGATTCGAGAGCGATTTTTTTTGCCGTTTGCATTCTCTCTTCGCTTCCGCTAGCAGTGATATACACAATACCCGAAACAACTAATCCTAGTATACCAAGTACACCAACAATTGACAATACAAAATTGAGGACATTGGAAAGAAGTGATGTCAAAGGAGGAGCATCGCTGATCACTCCTGCATAGACGGTACTAATAGGAAAAATATTATTCATCACTCTTGATTGATATTGTGCATATTATCTGACGGTCGTAGACGTCGTATCACAGGTAAACGTAAATGCGTTGGTTTGTATCAACCCAGCCAGTGGTTTGCCCGCTCCCCTATCCACAGAGAGCATCGTCAGTACAACATTGACAATAAGCCAGGCACCAAGTATAACCGCAAAACCGATGAGAGATGCCTTAATACCGCCTTTGGCGGTAGTCATTAATCCATCATAACCTGCGGAAACGATATAGAGAATAGCCATCGCCACGATGACACAGATAGCAACAACGGTCATAATACCAAGTCCCCATGTAATCAGACCTGCTCCCCCGACGATGATATGACAAATGGTACATGGTGCCATTTCAGAAGCAGTACCACTATTACGTCCACAAGGAATCAGTGCGGCGTCAACAGAAAGCGGCGCGAGTGTGAGAAGAAAAGAAAACAGAAAAAAACTGAGAAAAAAAATGCGACGATTCATAAGAAGAGTATTTATATAATAAAGGAATATTTATACAAAGAGAGTATACCATAAAATCCTTCATCTTTCATATTTTATTTTTTTACAAGAACATTTCTGGGAGACTTGAAGTTTTTTTCAGCATGGTTCCGTCGTTTCGACGGATGAAAAAAAGTTCACGCAAAGAGTTTTCTCGCTGGAGAAAATGAATGTCTACCCAGAAAGGTTGCTTGTGGAAAATAAAGAGAGCAAAAAAATCGCTCCGATGTGGAGCGATTTTTTCTTTATTTCTTTCTCCCTGCTTTCGTTCGTTCTGTTTCTGTGAGAAATTGTTTACGCAGACGAACATTGTGTGGAGTGATTTCGAGGTATTCGTCTTCGAGGATGATTTCCAATCCTCGTTCGATCGATATCTCGAGCGGTGGTACGAGTTTGATCGCTTCATCTGCTCCCGAAGAGCGCATATTGCTCATCGCCTTTCCTTTGATCGGATTGACAGCCATATCCGTTCCCTTGGTGACATTACCCACTACCATTCCTTCGTAGACTTCAGTTGATGGAGAAATATAGAGCACACCACGTTCCTGAAGATTGTTCAGTGAAAAAGCAAGTGCCTTGCCGGTCGCCATCGAAACCATCGATCCTGCTTCACGCTTCTTGATTTCTCCTACGAATGGACGAAATCCGAGCACGCGAGTATAGAGAGTTCCTTCACCACGTGTATCTACCATAAACTCACCACGATACCCGAGGAGTCCCCTGGTCGGCACTTCGAAAATGAGGCGTGTAAATCCACCAGACCCTTCTTTCATTTCCATCATAATCCCTTTGCGTTTTCCCATTTTTTCAATGACCGTACCTGATACTTCGAGTGGACATTCTACCGTTACTTCTTCGAATGGTTCGGATTTCACGCCGTCCACGTCTTTGATAATCACTTGCGGTTGTGAAACTTGAACTTCATAGCCTTCACGACGCATATTTTCGAGCAAAATAGCCACGTGGAGTTCGCCACGTCCATACACTTTGTAGTGATCGTCAGCGAAATCGATACGCAGTCCGACATTGATTTCGAGTTCTTTCTGCAAGCGTTCACGGAGCTGTTTGTTTGTCACAAACTTCCCTTCGCGTCCAGCAAAAGGAGAATCATTCACGACGAAGTTGAGAGAAATCGTTGGCTCATCGATATCGATAGCTGGCAGAAGCTCTACATCTCCTGTCGTAGAAATAGTATCCCCAATTTCGATGGTGAGCAGTCCTGCTATCATCACGATATCACCTGCTTCCACCTCAGTCGCTTCAACCCTGGAAAGTCCACGAAAAGTGAAAAGTTTCACGACGCGAGCCGTTTCATTTTTCCCCTCTTTATTTCGCATAATCACCTGATCGCCAACTTTGAGCGTCCCTTCATACATACGAGCCACCGCCAAACGTCCAACAAAATTGTCATATCCGAGGTTGAATGGTTGGGCACGAAGTGGACTCTCGACGGCACTCTTGGCAGGTGCTACTTCGGAAAGAATCGTATCGAGAAGAGGAAAAAGATTTTCACTTTCTTCTTCAAGTGTCATTTTGGCAATGCCTTGACGAGCAATAGCATACACCGTTTTGAAATCAAGTTGTTCATCATTTGCTCCGAGATCAAGGAAGAGTTCATACACCATTTCTTTTACTTCTTCTGGGCGGGCAGCTGGCTTATCGATTTTGTTTAAGACAACAATCGGTTTCAGTCCCAGTTCAAGAGATTTCTTGAGTACGAAGCGTGTCTGAGGCATCGGACCTTCTTGGGCATCCACCACGAGTACCACGCTATCAATAGAACGAAGAACACGCTCTACTTCAGAACCAAAATCCGCGTGACCAGGCGTATCAACAATATTTATCTTCGTATCTTTGTAAAAAAGTGAAGCATTCTTTGCATAAATCGTGATACCGCGTTCCTGTTCGAGTGCATTGGAATCCATCGAGACACTCGCATCTGTGACCATTCCTGTTTGGCGCATCAAAGCATCAGTAAGGGTTGTCTTACCATGGTCCACGTGTGCGATGATAGCGATGTTTCTTATTTCCATAACTTTGTACCTTGAATTATTTTCATTGAAAAAAGGCGCCGAAACGCCTTTACTAAACGTTAAAGAATTATAACCTTTCTACTATCTTCCGTCAACCCCCTACCGATTAAGAACGCCTACTCTCTGTGATATCAGACTGAGAGCACCATCTATAGTACGTTCTCCTTTGTTTACAGAATCAATCATCTCTGTGATGATTGTCGACATACCTTCGGGATTGCCTTGATATCCATTCTTTGCTATAAGGTTACCAAACGCAAATGGCGACAGAGCAACATCACTTTTCTCTGCCTCGATGAGGTCACGACGAGCAGCGGGCCTTCTGGTGTTTTCGAGATATTTTTTCGTAGGATCAAATGTCAGCGTCACCGTCTTCGTTGTCCCACTCAATGCATTCTTTAGGGTGAATAAATTATCCTTGTGAGGGAATGCCATATAACGCAGGAGTTGCCATGATTCATGTATACGTACGGTATTTCGCTTCACCAAATCCACTGGTACACCTGTTTGTGATTCCGTCGGATCAATCAGTGTTTTATTTTTTGCTACCACAAAACTCCAATAATTAGCATAATTGACGGGTGCTGTACCTGCAAATTGCGGGAGCGGAGCAACAGCAAAATTAAATTTCGCATTTTTCTTCTTCAGTTCATCATAGCGCCATGAATAATCAATCATCATACCGAGCGTCCCCTCATAGAAGGCATCAATCGAATAATGCAGACGAGGATTCCATGTGTATGCACCAGATTTGATATCAGAAAATTGTGTATAGAAAGAAAATGCTTTGGCACTTCCTCCGTCGTTCAGTGAGAATTTGCCATTCATCGCATTACCAATACCGGAGCCGTTTTGTAACATCAGAAGTGTGAGTATGTCCGCTGATCGATTGACGTTGTAAGCCGTTCCGAGAGCAATAGCCGACTGCGTGATGTTGCCTAGCCTATCAATATGATTCAACTTATTTAGATCACTCTGCACTTCTTCCCATGTGGCTGGTGGATTTACAATACCCGCAGCATTGAATATATCTTTGTTGTAGTAGAGTCCCAAAGAATCAACAGACATTGGCACACCGTAGATAGTGCCATCTTTCATCAGATCACTCGATGCTACATCAACGAAAGAGTCTTGGAAAAATTTCTCTGACCCTTCTGCTTTCGGCATCGGAACGATTTTGTCTTCGAAGGAACTCCTCCAGGCATTACGAATCATGAAAACATCCGGACCATTCCCTGATGCCAGTGCACTCACCAGGTCTTCCTTATATGTTTCTGGAGACATCTTCCGATAATTGATTTCTCTCACGTATGGATTGATGCCCTTGTACTGACCAAAAATTTCTTTGTAAGCATCTGTATCATCTACCACTCCCCACACTTCGAGTTTCACGCTATATGGCTGTATTGGTGGACCACTCTTCAATCCACAACCAGAAAGGAAGAGACTACTGACGAGAACAAGTGCCATAACTGGCAACATTTTTTGCGAAGAGAAAAATTGCATAATGAGTAACAAAACGAATTACAAATAGTCTCCCTTATTTCCTCACAAGGAAAGCATAGTGATATCCTCCCACATTTATTTCTTCTTCAATGGTAAGATGCGCATCAGTTACCAGTGTTTTCAATGCTTCTTTGCTGATGCGAAGCTCCTTGTCTGGTCCGACAAGAGATTCACTCGGATCCCATTCCATAATAACAGCATGTCCACCGGTTTTCAAAATACGGTTCACTTCAGTAAATATAATGTTCTTCTTCTGGTTCTGAAAAAGAATATCTTTGATAACCACCCAATCAACACTGTTTGAAGAAAGTCCTGATCCATTTTCTTTCTCAAGGTTCACCCGTTTTGGTACCATATTCGTCAAATTATAATTCTTCGCACCACTTGTCACGACTTCGAGTGCCGAAGGCAGGACATCCAGAGCATACACTTTGCCTCCATCCCCTACGCGCTTTGCAAACTCAAAAGAAAAAAACCCAGCACCACAACCGAAATCAGCGACAATAGCGCCTGGTTCAATCTTGAGCTGATTCACGACAACAGTAGGATCTACAAATGTTAACCCAGCAGGAGTGTTCATAAACAATGTAAAAATTATTTTATTTTAAAAGCACCTCTATTATACATCAAATAGAAAAATGAGGAAAATACATCTTGCTTTGGATCTGTTTTTCCTGTACAACAAGAAGAGAGAAAAGTATGGAAGCGTGGCCCCAGCCCAAGGCTGGTCCGCCTTGGGCGGAGAGTGGTTGTAAATGGAATTTGTTCTTGGGTAAAAATATGGAAGCGTGGCCGAGAGGTTGAAGGCACCGCTCTCGAAAAGCGGCATACCGGTAACGGTATCGGAGGTTCGAATCCTCCCGCTTCCGCAAAAATTCGGAATTCATTGGACGAATTTCGAATGTATTTTGAAAGCAACCCCGATACCGACTGATCGCACGCGCAGAGCGCGTAGTGGAAGGAAAGAGTGTTTTTCTTTCGGGGTTCTGCCTTCCAAGTATTCGGGCAGGTGGCGGAACAATGCGGACGAAGTTTTGGCAAAACTATTTTTTGGGGAAAGGATTTGCCAAAACTTCGGCTCATTTGTTTTTAAATTTGGATATCGCAAACGGAGGAGGAGAGGTCTGGGGAGAAATCCTCCGCTTGCTCCTCTTTTTGTTTTGGCGAAATTCGGGCGGGCTTAAAAAAAGAATTAACTATTTTTGTTTGACTAAATGGTAGATATTTCATATACTAACTATAGTAGTAAAACTATACGAATATGTCAAACGAAAAATCCATAATTGGGGATAACATAAAGAAATACCGAAATAAGCTCGGTATTTCTCAAGATGTCCTCTCAAAAAAAGCGGACTTAGCTTTTCATACTATTGCTAAAATTGAAGCTGGTTCAACGCCTAATCCCACCATTGATACAGTCAAAAAAATTGCGGACGCATTAGGCGTTTCGCTTGATGTGTTAATGAAATAAAAATATGAAAGAAAGTTATTTTTTCAAACCAGTTAAAGAAGATATTGAGAAAAAGAAAGCGATGGAAACAAAACTGCTTACTGCTGGAGAGCATGAAGAAACAGAACAAAAAACAATGACACTAAAAGATCATTGGCTATCTTTACGCCAATCAATTCAAGATAAGTTGACCATTGAAAAACCAACAGCAGAAGAACAGGAAAAAACGAAATTGTTGAGCGAACTCATCACGCCTAAATTGATGGCTGAATACAAACAAATTCTGAAGAGTTTTAATGATAAAACCAAAAAATCAGAAGAACACTCGCAAAGAGAATTTATTGATATCAACTACAAAGAACTCTCCGACAACATTGAAAGTTGGATTGAAAATTTAGTCGATGAAGTAAAAAGCAAAAAAGAAACAGGTCTTGATGAAAATGACACCGAAGAATTGCGTGCTCAATGTTGGTTGCTTTTTGATTCAGTTGGTAGCGTGATGAACACAAAATCTCTTGAAAAAGACATTGCTGATTTTTACAAAGACAAAACGCCCGATGAAAGCGATGAAAAAGAACAAGAAAAACAAAAATCCGAATTGGTAAAGGATTTACAAAGTCGTTATCCATTAGATAAAATCGAAGTTGAAATTTTGGTAGATTTAGTAAAATCTACCAAGAGCGAGAATGAAAACTACTCACCCAAAATTCTTGTTGAAACAATTTCTCGACTTTGGAGTGAATATAAACTAGGCGAGAAAAAAGGGACTATCGCAAAAATTTCTCTTGGATACTTATTGTCTAAAGGTGTAGAGAGTTTTGCGCCTTCGTTGTTTCAAAACATAATGGCTCAGGATAAATTTAATGTTGCTGTCTTTTTGGAATATTTTGGATTAAATAAAATATCGGAAATTATAGACGCAAAAACAGATATTGAATTAGCAAAAGTGATGAACGAAATTAATCATCAAATCAACGAACGAATAACAAATTCCCTATTCTTTCAAGAGTTTGAGTTTATCCATGAAAAATCTTTGGGAGAAATTTTTTCAACATTGGAAAGAGGAAAAAATTCAACAGAACGAATTTTGCAAGATACAATTTCTAAATTTGCTCCGACATTAGCCGGAATTGGAATGTCGCTTGCATTTTTAACTAAAATCAATCCAGCTCTTGGCGCGATTGGTATCGGAAGTTTACCGATAATGTATAAAATTGCCAAAAAACAAAATGATCAAATTTGGCCAATGTATGAAAAAGAAAAACGCGAAGGAGAAAAAATCGCCACTCGTCTCGGTTCTATAAAAAGCGGATTTGAAGAAGTAAAAACTTCTCCCGAAACGCCGTCTGTTGCTCATCATGTAAAAGAACAAATGGATACGAAAGACACTCTCGGAACGAAAAGATTTATTGAAGAAACAAAAATGCGTCTAAAGCGCATGATTCCTTTTGATGTTTCAACTATTGCAGCGGCGGGAATGGGCGGTGCGCTTCAAGAAGCGGGTATGATTTCAGGCGGAGCTGTTTTATCGAATATTATTTATTCAAATCAATTAAACAGACCTGTCCAAGAATTAGTCAATCTTTATTTCAATCAATTTTCTCGCTACATACAAGATATTCAGCGAATGGATGAAATTTTAGGAGCATATGAAAAATTAGATTTGCCTGAGGGTGAAAAAGAAAAAGATCGCGTTCCTGTTTCTGAATTGGAAAATCTTGATATTTCCATTAAAAATTTGCGTTATAAAAATATATTGCGTGATGTAAGTTTGGATATTAAGCAGGGAGAATTTTTAACCATTGCGGGCGCTTCTGGAGCAGGCAAATCAACGCTGTTGCGTAATTTAGTCAACTTATATAAACCTGATGGTGGAAGTATAGAAATAGGCGGGGTTAAAAATGATAAAATAAAAAAATACGGAAAAGAATCTGTTTATTCCATAGTGTCTTACTGCAACCAAAATCCGCAAATTTTTGAAGGAATGACTTTGCGTGAAAATCTTCTGTTGTGGTCAAGTGAAGAAGTGGATGATGGAAAAATAAAGAAAGTGTTGGAAGATTTGCATTTGGAAAAATTCATTGGAAGACTTGACGAGGAAGTCAAAAATTTATCAGGTGGTGAAAAAGTTAGAATTGGAGTAGCTCGCACCTTGATTAAGGGGGCAAAAATTATGTTGCTCGATGAGCCAACAGCCAGTCTTGATTCTCAAGCCGCGACAGAAGTTAGAAAAATCATCAGCGAAATAAGTGAGAAATATTCGGACACAACAATTATTTGCGTTTCCCACGATGAAGAATTGATCAAATCAAGTAAGCGTTCTGTTAACATGACAGAATTACAGAAATAAGCCCGCCCGAATTTTGCCAAAACAAAAAGAGGAGCAAGTGGAGGATTCCTCCCTAGACCCCTCCTCCTCCGCTTGCGACATCCGAATTCAGAAAAAAGGAATCAGCCGAAGTTTTGCGGAATCCTTTCCCCAGAAAATTGTTTCCGCAAAACTTCGTCCGCATTGTTCCGCCACCTGCCCGAATACTTGGAAGGCAGAACCCCGAAAGAAAAACACTCTTTCCTTCCACCACGCGCTCTGCGCGTGCGATCAGTCGGTATCGGGGTTGCTTTCAAAATACATTCGAAATTCAAAACTGGACAAAGTTCTAATTTCGTCCAAAAGGCACCGCAGTGAACGAAGTGAACAAGGAACAAGAGGATGAGAAGTTTATGCCCCGAAGGGGTAAATCCTCTGAAATAATTATGACCACACAAAATCAAGTCATTACCAAAATAGCAATATTCCAGAAAAAGGAAGTCTATAAAGCCTCCAAAAGATATTTTTCTTTTCCTCTTCTTATTCTTTCTTCTGGGAAGATTTGATTCTATTCCTCTTTTTTCTTTATTTAAAAACCTTTACGATAAGCCAAAAATATGATATTCTAGAAGAAGAATAGAAGTCTTTCTTTTCTTTCTGAAAACGTATTCAATCACATTAAAACGAAAAAATATGAGCACGAGCACGAATAATACAATAGGCGTTATTGGACTCTCTGTGATGGGAGCAAACATCGCTATGAATATCGCAGACCACGGATTCAACGTTTCAATATACAATCGATCTCCAGAGAAAACGAGGGATGCTATAAAGATGTATACTGGGGGAAAAATGATTCCTTTTTTTGATTTGAAAGAGTTTATTGAAAGCCTCGAGAAGCCACGAAAAATTCTTCTTATGGTCAAAGCTGGCGAAGCAGTTGATACTCTTCTTTCTCAACTCACTCCCCTTCTTACAAAAGGCGATATCATTATCGATGGGGGGAACTCTTTTTTTAAAGACACTATCAGAAGAGAGCAACAGCTCAAAGAGCAAGGACTCTTCTTTGTTGGAATGGGAGTTTCGGGAGGAGAAGAAGGCGCTCGCCGAGGACCATCGCTTATGCCTGGTGGATCGAAACAGGCATGGGAAAGCCTCAAGCCCATTCTCAAATCTATTTCTGCTAGAGATTTTCACCAAGGAGACTGTGTTATTCATATCGGGGAAAACGGTTCTGGACATTATGTAAAAATGATTCACAACGGAATTGAATATATCGATATGCAACTCATTGCAGAGACATATTGGATTATGAAGGAAGGTCTTCGTATGTCAAATGAAACAATCGCAGAAACATTCAAGCAATGGAATGAGGGGCGACTAAACTCTTTCTTGATAGAAATTACAACAAAGATTTTGCAAACAAAAAATAAATATGGTGAATATGTCCTTGATACTATTTTGGACAGCGCTGGAAGCAAAGGGACAGGGAAATGGACCTCCGAAGAAGCTCTGGAACTCGGAACACCATCTTTTGGTTTTATGGCAGCAGTGCTCGCACGATATGCATCAGCACACAAGAAAAAAAGAGTCCTTCTTTCGAAAACATTTGAAAAAAAGATTACAGAAAAAACAAATATCTCTCTTGTTCAACTCGAAGAAGCCCTCTATGTATCGAAGATTTTAGCATACACACAAGGATATGAGCTTCTTGTAGAAGCTGCAAAAACATACGATTGGAAACTGGACCTGAAAGAGATTTCACGGATATGGGAAGGTGGATGCATCATTCGTGCACATTTTCTCGAAGAATTGGAGAATGCATTTCTTGAAGAGAACACAAAAACATCCATCATCCTCGCTTCCGC
>Ga0210032_1001568_pt1 | contig 12219 bp, 9 predicted proteins | sample CryGeyCG2114_250_2_FD_185458 | JGI IMG/M metagenome (GOLD analysis project Ga0210032, IMG submission 185458) | Groundwater microbial communities from aquifer - Crystal Geyser CG13_big_fil_rev_8/21/14_2.50 (SPAdes) (version 2) | ecosystem: Environmental > Aquatic > Deep subsurface > Groundwater ... | reverse complement strand
CATACGCCCATGTGGAGGCACCATTAATTCGATATCAAGACCTCTGACTCGATTAATCCAATTGTTTTTAGCTCGATTTGAGGGCATCCAGCGTTGATGAAAACCTTTCATCTTACTAATATGATCGTCAAAATCCTCGATATAAATCCCCGCACTAATAGGTTCTAATGCGGCTCCAATATCGCCCGTCCATAATATTTTAGCAATTGGGTCATATATACTGAAGTTGCCTGAAGAATGTAGGTAATGGGCTGGTATCAACTGCAGCTCGATATCTTCCACACGAATAGTCCCCCCCCTCATCTGGAATGGCTCGATATATCATATTTTCCAGACCAAAATGTCGGATAAACCCTTCCCATAACCAAGGAGAATGCAAAGTTGCTTTGGGAATCGCTTTATCCCATAAACCCAAAGAGGAAATAATATCGGGATCCTGATGAGAGGCAAAAATATCGGTGATTTAATCGATTGATACTTCTCTTAAGAGTGCTGTCAGCATGGGGCAAATATCTCAATCCCACCAGGATCAAGCAAAAGAGCCTGTTTTTTTTGTTTTAATTAAGTATTGATTGGTGTCTATAATTTTCTCTGGTTTAGTTTCATCCCGTCCAAACATAACCCATTCATGTCTTGCCCCTTGATAAATTTTCTCAGCTCTCATACATACTCCGTTCTAATTTCATTAATCATTCGTTTTGCTTTACTAATATGGTCATACATTTGAGTATAAGCATCCATCAATTGAGTTGCCACAGAATTTAAGCCTTCTTTAAAATCGCCCGCTCCTGCAGCTTCTACTCTGGAGCTAGTCACCATCATTTGCACACCCCGCAATTGTCCACCAATTTCATTCACTTCCATTTTCAAACGACGAACAGAACAGCGAAACTCCTTGTGTAAATTCTCATCAAAATCAACCAGCTCATTGAGTCTGACTTGAAGAGATTCAGCATATAATGCATCTGAATTGGCACAAGCATGAAATTTATCCAGAGTCTCGCTCATGCGAATAATATCGACCGTCACTCTGGATATCTTGGTTGCCATTTGATCAATAGCCCCTCCTTGCTCCGAAGAAAACTTGGCAATTTCCTCTATAAAACCAGTGATGGTTTAAAGCCAGCCACAGTTTCACCTGCACGTATAGCCAAAGCTCGAGCATTCTTTGCAATCATTGAGACTTGGCGTGCTACATAGGTTAAAGCATGGAGCTTTGAAGCGACGGTGGCTGAAACTACATGACTGCGCGATCTGTTGTTACTAACACTCACAAAATTAACACTCACAGAATTAACACTCACAGAATTAACACTCACAGAATTAACACTCACTGAAACACCTCTTCAATCGATAATCACAATTAAACATTGTTTACTGTCGTTAATGTTATATAGTCTATATTTAATTTTTATACCGCTTAAATTGTTATGATTCCTTCCCCTCATTTTCCCATTTCTGTGATTGGCGCTGGCTCAATGGGGTTGCTTTGGGCTGGATATCTAGCCCATGAAGGCTGGGATGTTGAACTTATATGCAAGTTGTCTCCTGGACGAAATTCTCAAGGAATTATTCAGGTGGTACCACCTAATCAACCGCAATTTAAAACATCCGTGTCAATTACTGAAAATGCCCCATCTCCCACAAAGAGCCGCCATTTAAATAAAAAAATGATGGCTAACACTGTCTATAATAGAGAGGATAAATCATCCATTTCAGTGCTTTTAGTCGCGGTTAAAGCCTATCAGGTGGTTGATGCCATTTCTAGTATTTTAGACCGTTTATCGAATCAAACTCATATTATTTTGATTCAAAATGGTATGGGTTCTGACTTAGAGTTATTAAACCAATACCCAAGCATTCAACCTCATCAACTTATTTATGCGATTACCACTCATGGAGCGATGAATTTATCATCCGCTGAAAAAACTGGGGATAGGGATATTTTCAGGGTCAAACATACGGGCTTGGGTGTCACTTGGTTAGGTAGAAAGCATGCTGTAGGAATGCCAAATTCAAAATCATTGGATAAATTATTGCAAATACCCTTAATTAATGGCTGGGTTGAAGATATTGAAAGACGGTTATGGCAAAAATTATTTGTAAATGCCATCATCAACCCTTTAACCGCTTTACTTGATTGTAAAAATGGGCAGTTAATCCTTATAGAAGCTCAAAATCTATGGTCAAGCTTATTAAAAGAGTCCATTGCTATAGCCAAGGCACAAGGGCATAATTTCGACTTTGATACTGAAAAAAATCGTGTTTTAGAGGTCGCACAAAAAACCTCAATGAATTATTCTTCGATGCATCAAGATATAAAATACCACAGAACCACAGAAATCTTGTATATTAATGGTTTTTTGGTGCAACAAGCCAAAATGGCCTATGAAGTTTGTCCTATGAATCAATTATTGTTAGCAATGATTGAAATGGCTCAAATGAAACGTCAATAAAAATCGGAATATGGAGAACCTTTGTGAAATCAGGTTTTAAACTTTTGTTTATCCCTAGTGTTATTCTGCTGGGCTTTAATTTGTTTATCTATTGGGGACTCAGCAATTTGAGTGCTGAATTACAACTTCAGCGATTGGACAGTATGAAAACCTTTACTGGTCAAGTGCAAACTGCATTTGAGAATATTCTACAGGTCAGACAGTCCAATGGCTTGGGAGACGAAGCTTTCTCCCAAGAAAATATTCAACAGATTGCCCGATCGTTAAATGCTGACATTCAGTTTTTTGAACCGTCTGGAGAGCGAAAATCAACCGAGCTATTCGGCAATAGCCATAGCAAAGTGCTTTGGATAAACATCCCTCTTTCTGCTCAGTTTTCCCAAAAAGGATATGGACTACGTGCTGCCTATTCTGAATTATTGCCGATGATTGATCCAGAAACTTGGACTTTGTATGGCACAATTGTTTTTTTGATCGGTTCTATTCTTTTACTGTTTTGGTTGAGCTTTCTCAATCGTCAGCAAAATAAATCTTGGAAAGAGATCAGTTCTTCCATTAACGAACCTCGTAAGCTCAGATCATTAAATACTTCAGGCATGGCAACCAACATAGCCACTATTTTTGCTGAAAAAGCCGAACAAAATGAATCTAAATACCAAGATCTACGTTTGGAGCTTGAAGATAACAAAAAACAATTACTACAGGCAAAAAGATCCATTCAATCTATTAAGAATGAACACAATAAGTTGCTGCAAGCACCTAGACTAAAATCAGGTTTTCTTTCCAGAATGGGAGATGAGATAACAGTTCCCATGAAAAGCGTCTCTAACATGCTGAAATTACTCTCAGAATTTAATCTGGCTCACGAGCCCAAAGAGATTTTGGGTATCGCCATCAGAAGTCAACAACAGCTTTCTAGTAACATTCAGAATATTCTAGATTTTTCTAAGCTAGATGCAGGATTACTGAAACTGCTTCCTGCTGAGTTTGAAATTGATGTGTTGATCCAAGAGTTAATTAGAGAGCTCACACCTCATGCTGAATCCAAACAATTGAAAATAGAATGGAGTCTTAACGACAGAGTACCCATGAGCTGTGTTGGAGATCGTCAACGTATTTATCAAATATTATTTAATCTGGCTGCTAATGCGATACGCTTCACCAAAGAGGGACAAATTGGGATTTATGTTGACTCTCTTTACGATAGAGGCAAACAATATATTCGCTATACAGTGAAAGATACTGGTATTGGTTTACCCAAAGAAGCCATTGAGACCTTGTTTGACTCTCTGGAACCCCACACAAAATTAACCAATAGTAGTTTTGCTGGTAGAATTAAATTGATCGTTTCTAGACAACTTACTGAGTTAATGGGCGGAAAAATTGGTGTGAGCAGCGAAGTTGGAGAGGGTTCCAGATTCTGGTTTACTGTGTTGTATAAAGCGCCAAATTAATCAAGCAATAAGGATGATGTGCTTTCGTACTCCACTCGGTTTGGAAGAGGTCTACACTTCTCCCAAGCCAACGCGCCTTCTTGCCTGGCTTCGCATGGCGAAGCTTCGGCTGCGGCACTCTTCCGGCCTAAAGGCCAGGGTCTAAAACCTGTGCTTGCTGGAGGATGCTGCCCATCTTCTGTCGTGATCAATTTGTTTTGATTACAAAACGCCTGATTTGAACTAAGATTGGGATAGATGAATAAGAATAACCGCTTCTTTTATTTTTGGTGCAAATCTCTCTTCAACCGTCTTGTACTGTTTGGGTTGCTTCATGCTGTTTATTTCACCTCCCATCTACAAGCCACCCCTTTTGTACTCAAACACTATTCTCAAGAAAATGGCTTTGTATATCCCTCAGTGACTTCCATTACCAAAGACAAATTAGGTTATCTTTGGATCTCTTCTCAAGACGGACTTAGTCGTTTTGATGGGTATCAATTAAAAACCTACACTAAAATACCCAATAACGAGGACTCACTCGGCAATAACTTTGTATGGGATCTCTCTCATGACAAATTTGGTAACCTCTGGTTGGCTCACCGAAATGGCTTTTCAAAATACGGTATTAGTAATCAAAAATTTAGCAACTATTCAATTCTTCATCCCTATCAAAGTAACAATGAAGAATGTAATGCGATAACCATTGATTCTAAAGGTAGGATATGGATTGGTACAGCAACGGAAGGCATACAAATGCTGGATCCCACCACCAATACCTTATCCAGCTTAGCAGAACTCACACCATCCCCGAAAAAATTTATAAATGTACTCAATGTCGATGAAAAAGGGCTGTGGATTGGAACCGGAAATGCATTTTTACGCAGTCATGGCGACTCTATTTTATGGCGTTATCAATTTTCAACCCAACAGTTTTCTGCATACCCACTCCCAGTAGCTGCTGGTATATCTAGTATAAGAGCTATTGGACATCATACGCTTTTGTTAGGCACCTATGGCGATGGAGTCTGGCAATTTGATCAAAATACGCATCAATTCTCACTATTCACCCATTTACCCGATGATCATATTAATGCAATAGAGTCAGATCCTGAAGGAAGAGTATGGATTGGCACACAATCAGGTTTATTTATTTATTTCAATGACAAGATCGTTCCATTCTATTTAGAAAATAACAATAAAATCATCCAACAAATCTACTCAATGTATCTTGATACCCATGAAAATCTGTGGGTAGGCACTTGGGATGATGGCATCTTTCAAATTAGTTTGTTTGATAATGGATTTAAGTTTAAAACTGCTGCTCAAGGCAGGAAGGAACTGGTTGATAGTCAAGTTTTATCTATGGGCAATGATGCCAAAAATAATTTATGGGTCGCCAATTGGTCTGGAGGGATCGTGGTATTTGACCCAAAAATAGAAAAAGTTATCACCCATTATCAGCATGATGATAGCAATCCTAAAAGCCTGGTTAAAGGTAATCCTCGTCAGATCCATCTTGATAAAAAAAATAATCTATGGATTGGTACAACAGAAGGTTTAAGTCTCTATCACCCCCAAACAAATGATTTTAGTCGTTTTGTTCAAGATCCAAAAGACCATACATCCTTATGTGGTCACAATGTTTTAGATATCACTTCCGACAGCAAAAATGGTTTATGGGTAACCACCCGAGATGGTGGAGCTTGTTATTTAGCGGATGGACAAACTCATTTTGTAAGTTACCAACATCAGGACAATGATCCAACCAGCCTCAGCAACAACTCCGTTTCTGCTGTGCTAGTAGACGAACCCTATGGTGTGTGGTTTGGCACTGAGGGAGGCGGTCTAAATTTTTATGATTATACCAGCCAGAAATTTATCCATTATCAAGCAGGCTCTAATGGTTTTATCGGAAGTAATATTGTCAGTGCACTACTCAAAGATTCTCATGGGCGTATATGGGTTGCTTCACAGGGCGGAGGATTGTCATTACTCGAGTTTGCCGAAAATTCCAGAAAAATTGTTGATGCAATCAGCATATCGACCAATAATGGACTCTCATCTGATGCTGTCACTGGTATGGCGGAAGATACCAATGGTAATATATGGATAGCCACGACAGCGGGTATTTCTTTTTATGAGCCAACAAAAACCTTTCCTAAAGTCACGCGCACATTTAATAAAGAAAATAACTTTTACAATGGGTCTTTTTTTCAAGACTCCTCTGGTAGAATTTATTTTGGTGGTGATGAAGGTTTACAATACTTTTCTCCTAAAGAAATTAAACTTAACCCTCATTTACCTCCTGTCATCTTCACTGATTTCAAAGTTTCCAACAAATCTTTAGTTCCACAAAGGAATGGCTTGCTTAGCACCAGTATCGAACTAGCAGAGTCGGTGAGAGTTCCTTATGATCAGCATATTTTTTCGATTCAATTTAGCGCACTTAATTTTCGACGACCAGAACTCAATCAGTATAGATACAGATTAAGAGGGTTTGATGAAAACTGGTACCAAACAGATTCTCACAGTCGCTCAGCGACCTACACTAACCTGCCCCATGGCACATACCATTTTGAAGTACAGGGTAGTAATAATGATGGTTTATGGAATCCCAAAAGCACCGAACTAGATATAATTGTTGAAAACCCTCCTTGGGCAACCTTACCTGCCGTCTTGGCTTATTTACTCATTGGGGCATTTTTTATCTCCTACTTTATTCAATCATTTCGCCAAAAAGAAAAAGTGAAGGAATCCTACACACAACATTTAAAAGAAACAGAGGAAAGATTAAGGCTATCTTTATGGGGTAGCGGTGATGAATTTTGGGATTGGAATATTAAAACTGGTGAAGTATTTCGCTCTAATGAGCTTCCTTTTGAAACCTTACCCAAGAAATTACTCAATGGTCAATTGGAAGGATTAAAATCTTTCATCCACCCCAAAGATATCAATCAGTTAAATCTCGCCTATTTAGCACATCGTTCTGGTAGAGAGCCAGTTTTTGAAGCGACCTATAGAGTTAAAAATAGCAACAATCAATGGATTTGGGTGTTGGATCGCGGAAAAATTGTGGAATGGGATGATAAGGGAAATCCTTTACGCATGGCTGGCACGGTTAAAAATATCAATCATATCAAAGAAAATGAGCAACAGCTTAATATTATTGCTAAATCTCTAGAAAACACATCAGATGGTGTTTGGATAACAGATAAAGATCTTGTACTCATATTTATCAATGACTCATTCTCCAAAATAACAGGAAAAAATCGTGAAGAAGCCATTAATCATAGTTATCATTTCTATAACTTAAAAACAGCTATAGAAAATGATCAATATGAAAAAAATATCTGGCAATATGTCAATACCCGAGGTCATTGGATTGGTGACATCTGGGGAAAGCGAGCAAATGGAGAATTGTTTCTACAACATCTTTCTATTAATGCTGTGACCGATAACAACCAAGTTATTACACACTTCATCGGTGTTTTTTCAGATATTACCCAAAAGAAAAAATCACAAGATGAACTTAGAATGCTGACAGAATATGATCGAATGACTGGGTTACTCAATCATAGTCAATTCATGACCCAAGTAGAGCACCATATCAGCCTTAATAAAGGAAAAAATTTGATGGGATTAATTTTTATTAATCTCAATGACTTTAAAAAAATCAATAGTCTCTATGGACTAGAACAAGGAGATAATCTACTTAAATCCGTGGCAAAAAGACTGAATCAAGTGGTACATAAAAATCAGTTAATTTCTCGTTTTAGCGCCGATGAATTTGCCATATTAATCACTCAGGTTGAGGATAAAGAATCCTTCTCAACCATCATCAATGAGATAGAAACTCAAATTAATTATCCGCACAAAATTGCTGATGATGAAATCAATATTACTGCTTGTCTCGGGATAGCTCTGTACCCAGAACATGGTCAGGATGCCAAAACCTTGCTAGAAAATGCGCATATCGCCATGTCTCAACTTAAATCCAGTTACAGAAAAGGGTTCCAATATTTTAATGAAGCCCTCCATATACAATCGACAATTAATCACCAACTCAATCAAGAACTTCAACAAGCACTAAAATTAAAAGAATTTGAACTTTATTTTAAACCCCGAATTTCTTTACAAACCCAAGAAATTCTCTCATATGAAATACATTTACGCTGGAATAGTCCCAACAGAGGATTAATTAAACCTAACAACTTTATCCCTCATGCTGAAAAATCTGGATTGGTAGTTGCCATAGGCAATTGGGTTTTGCAAAGATTATTCTTAATGCTAGAAAAATGGAATGCGTTACTCAAAGGAAGGTTGGTCTCGATTTATTTATCACCCATTCAACTCAACCAGAATGAGGTTTTTAACGGGTTACAAAAAAAATTAAAGCTTAGTAACAAAATCAAGCCCCAACAATTAGAATTTATTATTCCAGAAAGAGTCTCTCTACATAATCGCATGAAAGTCAGGAAAAATATCGAACATCTGATACAGCTAGGCTGCCAAATATCTATACAAAATTTTGGAGCCACCCAAATCACCCTTGAATGGTTAAAACGCACTCAACCAAATTCGGTTCGTATAAATAGCCAAGTCGTCAGAGATCTATCTCAATCAAAACCAACTCAAGAAGTGGCTAACGCTCTGATCACCATTGCCAAAAATCTTTCCATTCACACCATTGCTGAAGGCGTCCAAGATCACCAAACCAAAAAGCTAGTTGAGCAGTTAGGCTGTGACTCTGCCACAGGACCATTCTTTTCCCAAGCTTTATGCGCGAAAGATTTTCAAAATTTCTTAGAGAATTGGGAGACTGCACATAAAGATAAGGGAAACCATCATGGGTAAATTCACAAGATCAATTAAATTCAGTATAATCTCAGTTAATATTCACTACTAAAGCCTAGCACATGAAAAAAACACCCTATACTGTTGAAGAACTCACGCAATTAGTTGGGCAAAAAATCGCTCAAAGCGATTGGATGTTACTCGATCAAGAACGCATTCAAGAGTTTGGACATTGTACAGATGATCAACAATGGATCCACATGGATCCAGAAAGAGCCAAAATCGAAAGCCCTTTTGGTGGTACCATAGCTCATGGATTTTTAACGCTATCTTTGCTATCGCCAATCCATCTGAAAGCAGATTATCTACCCACAGAGGCGACTCAAATTATTAATTATGGATTAGATAAGGTACGTTTCATGACACCAGTCCAGTCTGGTAAGCGAGTAAGAGGCACTGTAGAGCTGCTAGAGTTTAGACCAAGAGCCAGAAACCGCTACATGATTACGACTCACAACAGCATCGAAATTGAAGGCGAGAAACGCCCTGCTCTGACCGCAGAACTCACTATGATCTTAGTGGTTTAACATTTTTTATAGCTTATTTAACGCATTGAAGGATTTGTATGGCACAATTTATTTACACCATGAACAGAGTGGGAAAAATAGTTCCACCTAATAGAACTATTCTTAAAGATATTTCCTTATCATTTTTTCCGGGTGCCAAAATTGGGGTATTGGGTTTAAATGGCTCAGGAAAATCTACCTTGCTGAAAATCATGGCGGGGCTTGATACCGATATTATTGGAGAAGCCATTCCTCAAAAAGGAATTAGCGTAGGGTATTTATCTCAAGAACCCGGCCTTGATGAAACCAAAGACGTCAAAGGTAATGTCGAAGAGGGTTTGGGAGAAATCACGAAAGTCTTAAAACGTTATAACGAAATTAATGATGCCTTTGCTGATCCAGAACCAGATTTTGATGCCTTATTAGCAGAACAAGCAGAACTTCAAGATAAAATAGAATCCGCCAATGGATGGGATATTGAAAGAACCTTAGAAATTGCCGCCGATGCGCTTCGTTTACCTGCATGGGATGCCGATATTAAAACACTTTCAGGCGGTGAGAAACGAAGAGTGGCACTTTGTCGCTTATTATTATCCAAACCCGACATGTTACTTCTTGATGAGCCCACCAACCATTTGGATGCGGAAAGTGTCGCTTGGCTGGAAAGATTCCTCCATGACTATACAGGCACTGTAGTTGCCGTCACCCATGATCGTTACTTTTTGGATAACGTCGCTGGATGGATCCTTGAACTCGATCGCGGCCATGGCATTCCATGGGAAGGAAACTACTCCTCTTGGCTCAGTCAAAAAGAGGCGCGATTAGCTACCGAAGAAAAACAACAAAAAGCCCATGAAAAATCCATTAAAGCCGAATTAGAATGGGTTCGCTCCAATCCCAAAGGGCGACAAGCCAAAGCCAAAGCTCGTATGGCTCGATTTGATGAATTACAAAGCCAAGAATTCCAACACCGTAATGAAACCATGGAACTCTACATTCCACCAGGCCCTCGCTTGGGTGACGTGGTACTTGAAGCAACCAATCTTCAAAAAAGTTTTGGCGACAAACTGCTTTATCAATCCCTTTCATTCAGACTGCCACCCGGTGGCATTGTGGGGGTTATCGGTGCTAATGGTGCAGGTAAAACCACATTATTTCGTCTAATCACCGGAGAAGAAAAACCTGATAGTGGTGAACTTAAATTAGGTGAAACCGTGCAACTCGCCTACGTTAATCAGTCCAGAGATACCTTAGATGATAGTAAAACCGTTTGGGATGAAGTCGCCGAAGGTCAAGACATCATTCGCATTGGCAACTATGAAGTTTCTTCTCGTGCCTATGTAGGACGCTTTAACTTTAAAGGATCTGATCAACAAAAATTTATCGGGCAACTATCCGGTGGAGAACGCAATAGAGTTCACTTGGCTAAATTGTTAAAAAGTGGCGGCAACCTGCTACTTCTTGATGAACCCACCAACGATCTCGATGTTGAAACCTTACGTTCTTTAGAAGATGCACTCTTAACCTTCCCCGGATGCGCCGTGGTTATCTCTCACGATCGCTGGTTCCTCGATAGAATAGCCACTCATATCCTAGCTTTTGAAAGTAATAGTGAAGTCTTATGGTTTGAAGGAAACTATGCCGAATACGAAGCCGATCGTAAACGTCGTTTAGGTCCAGATGCAGCGAACCCTCATCGTATTAAATATAAAAAATTGGTTTAGGTTTTGCAAAATAGCGACAGAGAGTTTTCTGTCGCTATTTTATTTTTCAACGATATTAGTTTGAAATTCTTACAGCTTATTCCTCTTTAATATCAATATGATTTTTCTTAGCAAAATCTTGTAATAACGACGAGTAAGGTACAGGTTTGGCAACTTTTTTTCCATCTATCATTTCATTGTAAGTATCAAATAGACCACCATTATCTTTTAAATATGCAATAGTCTCTTGATAAAAGGCTTCAATCAAGTCCTTATCCCGATTATTCGCAGGCACATCTAGTTGAAGTCCAACTATCGCTATTTTGGCATAGAGACCATTCCTTAACATACTAATAGCCTTGCTGGTGTCTTTATCCACTTCCAAACTTTTTAATGCATAAAGGTAATATCGCCCATTATCTACATGCTCTTTTGTGTATGATGCACCATTTGCATAATACGTCAGAGTTGCACCCAGATACATACCACCTATAAAAATTAACACTGCCAAAACTGGCAAACCAATCCAAGTTAATACTTTAATTTTCATTATTTTCTCCTTAATATATTTTTAACAATTATTTTCATGGTTTACTGGTTCATGTAAACCATGAAAATTAAAAAATTCAAACAAATGGACACACACTTTAAGCCTCACTTTAAACCTTCTAGCTAATAGACTACTAAACTCTCTGTGTTCTCTGTGTCCTCTGTGGTTCATTGATCTTTAAAAAACTATTTTACCACCGAGTACACAGAGAATACCGAGAAAACATTGATTAGGCAAACAAATAAGAGAATCAATTGTATCCATTTGTTTTGCGCTATGAAAAACTGTAAACAAATGGATACACCCTTTACAAGTGTTTTAAAGTAACAGTGAAGTCTTATGGTTTGAAGGAAACTATGCAGAATACGAAACCGATCGTAAACGTCGTTTAGGTCCAGATGCAGCGAACCCTCATCGTATTAAATATAAAAAATTGGTTTAGGTTTTGCAAAGAAGAAAGCGACAAATAATACTCTGTCGCTTTTTTTACAGTCCCACACTCCTTCTATTTCAATCTAATCTAAATCAACCAAAACTATTATCAAAGTCTCAAAGAATTAGGGCTTTGGTGCAAATACATTAAACAACTCTTTTTCTTGATGATTTTTGATTTGGTCGACAATCTCTTCAGCTTGAGAATATAAATCCTCCAATGGAACTCCACCAGAAAGTTCCTGAGCAATTTGCTCAAAATTTTGTAAATGGTTGCAGGGT
>Ga0210032_1001564_pt1 | contig 12239 bp, 10 predicted proteins | sample CryGeyCG2114_250_2_FD_185458 | JGI IMG/M metagenome (GOLD analysis project Ga0210032, IMG submission 185458) | Groundwater microbial communities from aquifer - Crystal Geyser CG13_big_fil_rev_8/21/14_2.50 (SPAdes) (version 2) | ecosystem: Environmental > Aquatic > Deep subsurface > Groundwater ... | reverse complement strand
TCAACCGGTTGGCTGGGCGTTCGATATTACGAACTTTGTTTTTTGGGTTGGAATCGGTCACGCGGGAACACTAATTTCTGCCGTACTTTATTTGCTCCGACAAAAGTGGCGGACGGGAATTGCCCGTTTCGCCGAAGCAATGACTATCTTCGCAGTAATGTGCGCAGGCATTTTTCCGATTATCCACACGGGAAGACCCTGGCTTGCCGGCTACTTAACACCATATCCAAACCAGCATGGATTATGGGTGAACTTTACTTCGCCTTTGGTATGGGATGTGTTTGCAGTTTCAACTTATTTTACCGTATCATTAGTTTTTTGGTATGTCGGTTTGATCCCGGATTTTGGTTTACTTCGCGATAGAACTGCTTCAAAATTGAAAAAAACAATTTATTCGATTTTTAGTTTGGGATGGAGAAATTCTCACCGAAATTGGAATCATTACGAAAAAGCTTATATGCTTTTAGCCGGATTTGCAACTCCGTTAGTTCTCTCAGTTCATACCATTGTAAGTTTTGATTTTGCCGTTTCAATTATTCCCGGATGGCATTCAACCATTTTTCCGCCCTACTTTGTAGCAGGCGCTATCTTTAGCGGATTTGCGATGGTCGTAACGGTGTTGATTTTTGTACGCAAAGTTTTTGATTTACAACATATCATCACACTAAACCATCTTGATAAAATGAATAAAATAATTTTAGTCACCGGCTCGATGGTTGGTTACGCTTACGCGATGGAATTTTTCATTGCGTGGTACAGCGGCAATCCGTTTGAACAATTTATTTTCATCAATAGAGCTTTCGGTCCTTATGCATGGGCTTATTGGATTATGGTTAGCTGTAATGTATTTATTCCCCAGCTATTCTGGTTCAAAAAGGTTAGGAGAACAATTCCTGTAATGCTGATCATCGTTATTTTGGTTAATGTGGGAATGTGGTTTGAACGTTTTGTTATTACTGTTACAAGCCTTCACCGCGATTTTCTTCCATCAAGCTGGGGATATTTTGTTCCCTCTGTCTTTGACCTTGGAACGTTGATCGGCAGCTTTGGTTTGTTTTTTACTCTGGTTTTACTATTTACAAAAACACTTCCGGTAGTCGCTATCTCAGAGATTAAAGCTGTCGCAGAAGGAGCTCAACCCTCACATAACGGAGGAAAACATTGATGAGCGAGAGAAAATTATATGGACTAACTGCTCTTTTTCAAACTCCGGATGAAATTGTTCATGCCGCTAAAAAAGTTCAGGACTCCGGGTACAAAAAATACGATGTCCATACGCCTTACCCGGTACACGGAATGGATGCAGCGATGAAACTGAAGCCTTCAAATTTAGGGTATGTTACTTTGATCTTTGGATTATCCGGGGCTGCCTTTGCGCTGTTGTTTATGTACTGGGCGATGTCGAAAGATTATCCGATGATCATCGGAGGGAAACCATTTTTTGCTTTACCGGCATTTATCCCTATCACCTTTGAAATAACCGTATTGTTAGCAACACTTGCAACAGTTATCGGAATGTTAACTTTCTACTTCAAATTTCCAAATAACAGTCAACCTCTTCATGATACTCCTTATATGAAAGCCGTCTCTTCGGATAAATATGGAATTTGTATTGAAGCAGATGATGAATTATTCGATCTTGAAAAAGTTAAACATTTATTCAAAGAACTAAACGGGCAAAATGTTTCCGATATATATTTCCCGGTTACAGAACCATTCAAAATTTTTGAACCGAAATTTTTAATATTGCTTGCGGTTGTCGGCATGTTAACTTCAGGGGCAACTTATGTCACTTTAAATAAACTGCTCTACATTACTCCATTTACATGGTTGATGGATCAGGATAAAGTTGCTGCTCAGTCAAGAAGCGTTTTTTATGCTGATGGTTTCGGTATGCGAAAACCCGTTGATGGAACGGTCGCAAGAGGTTTTATTCCTTATGAATATAAAGGACTTGCCGCGCCGGTTGTTCCACTTTCAAATCCATTACTTCCTACCGCACAAATATTACAACTTGGAAGGAAAAGATTTTTAACCTTCTGTTCCCCTTGCCACGGAAACTTTGGCGATGGCGATAGCAGGTTACGCGGACAATTTCCAAATCCACCAAGTTTACATTCTGAGAAAGTCCGTGGTTGGCAGGATGGAAATATTTATCATGTAATTGTGAATGGACAAAATGTAATGCCCTCTTATTCGTCCCAGCTTTCACGGGATGACCGATGGGCTGTAATTCATTACATCAGGGCGTTACAAAAAGCGAAAAATGCTTCTCCATCTGAAATTTTAGAAGCGAAAAAGGAGACCCCGTCAAATGCCGCAAAATGATTTAATCTATCAAAAGAAAAATCTTCCTGAGAGTTTAAAGCGATTGGGTTTCATTCTTCTTGGAATCGGTTTGGCGCTTGGTTTAGCCGGATTTTTATTTGATGCGCAAAGGGCTTTTTTTAATTATTTACTCACTTTTATTTTTATTATGAGTATTGCGGTTGGTTCGCTCTTTTTAATTGCGCTTGAATATATTGCCGGCGCTGAATGGAGTACGCCGATAAGAAGAATCCCGGAATTTTTTGCATCGTCAATTCCGCTTCTGTTTGTTTTGGTAATTCCTTTGTTGCTTAACATTCACTCTATTTTTGAATGGTCTCAAAAAAATGTAGTTGCCGGGGATAAAATTTTAACCGGTAAATCTCCCTATTTGAATGCGTCATTCTTCGTAATCAGAACAATTTTAACTATCGGGATATGGTCGCTCTTTTACTTTTTATTTGTAAGAAATTCACGCAAACAAGATGTAACAAAAGATCAACTTCTTACAAAAAAGAACATCAAGTTATCGGCAATATTTATCCCGGTATTTGCGATAACCGTAACTCTTGCCGCAATTGATTGGCTGATGAGTTTGGCGCCGCATTGGTTTTCCACAATTTTCGGGATTTACTTTTTTGCCGGTTCGTTTGTGGCTGCTCTGGCGGCGGTAACTCTAGCGATAATTCTTTTAAAAGAAAAGGGGTATCTCCATCCAAGAATGACTAATGAACATCTTTTTAGTCTTGGCGCTTTGCAGTTTACCTTTATTAATTTTTGGGCGTATATTGCTTTTTCACAGTTCATGTTAATCTGGTACGCTAACCTGCCGGAAGAAACAGTCTGGTTTATCGCGCGATGGGGTGGAATGTGGACGTATATTTCTTTAGGATTGATCTTTGCTCATTTTCTTGTTCCGTATGCAGTTTTACTTTCACAGCCGGCAAAAATGGATCCGAAACGATTGAAGTTTATTTCAATCTGGATATTAGCCGCACATGCGCTTGATCTTTATTGGCTGATCATGCCGCAAGTTCATACTGCAAATGCGGGAATACTATCAATCGTTTTTGAATTCGGTTTTCTTATTGCGGCAGTCGGTGGATTTTTATTGGTTTTCTATTTCAATGCGAAAAAACATAATCTCGTTCCGGTAGGCGATCCGAAACTTGAAAAAGGTTTAAACTTTAGATTATAATCGTAAACAACTATGGCAAAAATAAAATTTTCTTTTTCCGATCTACTGAACGATCCGATTAAAATAATAGCGGCAATCTATCCTTATATGTTAGTCGTTATCATCGGGATCGGTTTTTTCTACATTCGAAATTCCGGTACACTGGTTCAAAACAAAATAGCACCAAAGATTGACGATTCGACAAATATTGTAACTGATTTACCCTTTGAGGATGCAAAAATTGCAGCGGCAGTTGATCTGAAAGATTTTACGGAAATAAATCCGGCATTAGTTGAAAAAGGGAAAAAACTTTTCGAAACCGCTTGTTCATCTTGCCATGGAACAAATGGAAAAGGGGACGGACCCGCTGGAATTGCTCTTAATCCTAAGCCAAGAAATTTTCATTTAGTTGAAGGTTGGAAGAACGGAAGAAAAACCACAGAAATATATACTACGTTGCAAAAAGGAATTTTAGCAACCGGGATGCCGGGATTTGATTATTTAGCTCCTTCGGAAAGAATCGCCATCATTCAATTTATCCGCTCGTGGATGCCTGAGCCTCCGAAAGATACTCCGCAAGAAGTAACCGCACTTGATCAAACATACGCACTTTCAGCAGGCACAAAAGTACCCGGAACAATTCCCGTTGTATCGGCAGAGAAATTATATGAGGCAAATTATTCAGAGAGAATTTGGAAAATAAATTTTGTCCTGGCTAAACTTTCAAATGAAAAATTGACGAACGAATCTGCAAAAATCTTTTTTAGTGTTACTACCAATCAGCAAAAAGCGTTGGTTACATTGTTTAATTCTTCATCATGGAGAAGCAGTGAAAAAGAATTCCTTGAAGTTATTACCAATAATCTAAAAGAGAATGGTTTTTCAGGAAAAGTTTTTTCACTCAGCAGCACCGAACTTTCTAATTTATTTAACTTATTAAAAAGTGTCGCCGTATAATATGAAAATGAAAAATTCAACACTTTTCTTTCCCTCGAAATGGAGAACGATGATTCCCTTTCCTTTGGGAAGGGTTAGGGATGGGCTTTTACTTCTGATCCTTTTTTCCTTCCAGCTAAATTTTGCCGCTAACGGAGAAAAAAGCAAACCTGTAATACCCGGAATAAATGAAAAACTTGGGCAACACATTGCTTTGCAGTCTGTTTTTCATGATGAAAGCGGGAAACAAATTTCGATGCAGGAAGTAATTACAAGACCAACCGTGCTTATGTTGGTGTATTATGACTGTCCGAGTTTGTGTAATCCTTTAATGGTGGAGGTCGCATCGCTGGTTGATAGAATTGATTTAGTCCTTGCAAAAGATTATCAACTGGTTTGTGTCTCAATTGATGAAACTGAAACAGCAGCGATAGCGGCAAAGAAAAGACAAAATATTTTAGCTGCTATTCAGACACAATTTCCACCGGACGGATGGAGATTTTTAACCGGGGATAGAGAAAATATTTTAAAGCTGACAAACTCTGCCGGTTTTTCATTTAAAAAAGAAAATGGGCAGATTGCGCACACACCAACGCTCATTTTAGTTTCTCCTAAAGGAGTAATTACCCGTTATCTGCTTGGCACTTCGTTTCTTCCGTTCGATTTAAAAATGTCAATCATTGAGGCTTCAGAAGGGAAAATTTCTCCCACGATTGCCAAAGTGTTAAAATTTTGTTTCAATTATGACCCTGCCGGAAGAAAATATGTGTTGAATATTACCAGAATTGCAGGAGCCGGAATTTTATTGACAGCAATTGTGTTAGTAATAGTGTTATCCATTAAGCCAAAAAAATCCGTATAGAGTTAAGAGGTTAAGTTTTCATGCACGATAAAGAACAGTCAGTTAGTTATTTAGATTATAAAGGAAAACACTCCGGCATTTTTGCGTGGATTCTATCAACCGATCATAAACGTATCGGTTTGCTATATCTTATGGCATCTCTGTTATTTTTTGCAGTCGGCGTTACGTTCGGATTTTTAATGCGATTAGAACTTATTGCTCCGGGCAGAACAATTATGGATGCGCAGACGTACAATTCATTATTTACGCTGCACGGCATCATCATGATTTTTCTTTTTGTTATTCCAGGTTTGCCGGCGGTGTTTGGAAATTTTTTCCTGCCGATTCTCATCGGCGCAAAGGATGTTGCATTTCCAAGACTAAATTTACTCTCCTGGTGGTTATATGTTCTTGGCGCATTGTTAGCGGTGATTTCGGTTTTTCTTCCCGGGGGACCTGCCGATACCGGCTGGACTTTTTACATCCCGTATAGCATCCGATCAACCACGAACGTAATGCCTGCTTTAATCGCGGCATTTATTCTGGGCTTTTCCTCAATCTTAACAGGGTTAAATTTTATTGTTACGATTCACCGTATGCGGGCGCCGGGAATGACTTTCTTCAAAATGCCGTTGTTCGCATGGTCATTGTATGCGACTGCTTGGGTGCAAATTTTAGCGACTCCGATAATTGGAATTACGCTTTTATTAGTAACGGTTGAACGAATGTTTGGCGTTGGATTATTTGACCCTGCGTTGGGAGGTGATCCCGTTTTGTATCAACATTTATTCTGGATTTATTCTCATCCCGCAGTTTATATAATGATCTTACCCGCAATGGGAGTGGTTACGGAGATCATCCCGGTTTTTTCTCATCGAACAATTTTTGGTTATAAATTTATTGCTTTTTCGAGTTGTGCAATCGCCCTTTTCGGTTCGATGGTTTGGGCACATCATATGTTTACGGTGGGGATGAGTGAAACGGCTCAAGTTATATTTTCTTTGCTAACGTTTCTTGTAGCAATTCCAAGTGCTATTAAAGTTTTCAATTGGGTTGCTACCTTGTACAAAGGTTCTATCTCTACCGATGCCCCTTTATTATACGCATTGGGATTTATTTTCCTTTTTTCTATCGGCGGATTTACAGGATTAATTCAAGGTGCATTATCTGTTAATATGCACATCCACGATACTTCTTTTATTGTTGCGCATTTCCACTATGTAATGTTTGGAGGAACGGGATTCGGGATTTTTGCCGCGATGCACTATTGGTTTCCGAAAATGTTTGGCAAAATGTATAACATGAAAACTGCGAAAGTCGGCTTCTGGACTTTGTTTGTCGGGTTTAATACATTATATTTTCCAATGTTCGTAATGGGCTGGTTAGGGATGCCGAGAAGATATTTCGATTATTTGCCGGAGTTTCAAATCTATCATTTTATTTCAACTATTGGTTCATGGATATTAATCGTCGGTTTAATTATTATGTTTACAAATTTTATTAAAGCTTTGCGGAGTAAAACAAGTTACACAAATATTAATCCTTGGAGCGGAGAAACACTTGAATGGACTGTTCCAAATAAACCACCGTTAGAGAATTTTGAAGTTATTCCGACTATCACTGCCGGACCTTATGAGTATAAAGACAATGATGAAATCTTAACCAAGGAGGACAATTGAGCGTAGTTGCCGAACACATTTCTGAACATGTCCATCGAGACGATCTTGGTTCCCGTATGGGAATTTGGCTTTTTCTTTTTACTGAATTAGTTTTATTCGGAGGAATGTTCCTCGTTTATGCCGTTTACAGATTTACGTATCAGCAAGAGTTTCATGTTGCCGCAAAAGAATTAAATACTTTAATCGGCACGCTTAATACGCTTATTCTTTTAACAAGCAGTTTAACCATGGTGCTGGCAATCGTCGCCATTCGAAAGGATAATAAGTTCTTATCTATTTTTTTTCAGGTGATCACCATTTTTTTAGCTTTTGGTTTTATGGTGAATAAATATTTTGAATGGATGGCTAAAATTCACCATGGAATTTATCCCGGTTCCGAAACTCTTCTTGCTAAAGGAAATGGGGAAATATTGTTTTTCGGATTATATTACGTGATGACCGGGTTACACGGTTTGCATGTGCTTATCGGTATGGTACTGATTGGTGTTATGACAAGATTCACGATGAAAGGTACCGTTAACTCGGATAAATATATTCATCTTGAAGCTGCAGGGCTTTATTGGCATTTAGTTGATATCATTTGGATCTTTTTATTCCCGCTTTTCTATTTAATTACTTGAGGAAGGGAAATTTATTATTGGCTATTAACTATTGATTATTGACTATTTATTAGTCAATAATCAATAATAAATTAAACAGGAATTTTTTTATATGAATGAAGATCATTTGCAACATACGATTGAACATAAACCTACGTACGGAATTTATATCCTGGTTTGGCTTGTTCTACTGATGCTTACCGGCGTTACTGTTGCCGTCGCCGGAATCAATTTTGGGAATATTACAGTTGCAACAGCATTAACTATTGCCATTGTTAAATCTTATTTGGTGCTGACTTTTTTTATGCATTTGAAAGCCGAAACCGCCACATTCAAATTATTTGTAGGTGTGGCTTTACTGTTCCTCTTGATTTCGATAGCTCTTTTATTTTCAGATTATAGTTTTTTATAAGGTGAAACATGATTTATGGTTCAAATCATATTGATTTAGTGAACGACGCTTTCTGGTTTATCACAGGCATTTCTGCTTTACTCTTATTCGTAATTACTTTTTTGATGATTTATTTTGTTTTTAAGTATAACAGAAAAAAAGGGAAAAAAGCGGTTAACATTGAAGGAAATACGAAATTAGAAATCCTTTGGACGGTAATTCCCGTCATTTTAGTTATGGCGATGTTTTGGTACGGCTGGATCGGCTACCGAGATTTAAAAAATCCTCCTAAAGATGCAATGATCGTTAAAGTTACCGCACAAATGTGGAAATGGACTTTTGAGTATGACAACGGTGTTAAAGCTGATTCCCTTTACGTTCCTGTAAATAGGGCTATTCAGGTGAATCTTCATTCCCTGGATGTTAATCATAGTTTTTTTATCCCGGCTTTCCGCTTTAAACGTGATGTTCTACCAAACAAAAACAATTCAATTTGGTTTCTGCCGGCAAATGTAGGCAAGTTCGACATTGCGTGCGCTGAATACTGCGGATTAAGTCACTCGAAGATGTATTCCAAAGTAATTGTGCTTCCAAAACAAGAATTTGATACGTGGCTGCAGAATGAATTAGCAAAGAAAAATGAAAGATCGAAATAAAAATGAGACAATACCTAATTCACAAAATGTTTGAGGCAGGACCAATAAGATTGAGATGAATGATTGCAAGATTGAATGAAAAACATTAATTAACTCTAAATTAAAGTCATTCATCCATTCAACTTCATTCATCCATTCTGTCAAGTTTTTTTGTTAAACAGATATTCATACAACTTTAAAATTAATTTAATTTCTAACTTAGTAAAGATTGAAAGAAAAACTTCACATATTTCTTGAACTGATTAAGTTCCGTATTACCATTTTTGTGATGATCACAACGGTCTTCGGATACCTTTGTGCTTCAAAAATTATTGGGATAGAATTACTCGGCGCTGCGTTGGGTATATTTCTTCTCGCATCAGGTTCTGCTGCACTTAATCATTTGCAGGAGGCAGTGTTTTATGCACAAATGGAGCGGACAAAAAATCGCCCGATTCCTTCCGGTAGAATATCGAAGAAGAACGTTTTTGCAATTGTACTTATCTTAGCAATTGCTGGCTCTGTACTCCTATTTGTTTCATCGGGTTTTATTGGTGTGCTTCTTGGACTTCTTGCTTTACTCTGGTACAATGGAATTTACACACCGCTTAAACGAAAAACATCTTTTGCAATTATTCCCGGTTCGGTCATAGGAGCAATTCCACCCGTTGTTGGCTGGGTTACCGGCGGTGGAAATGTTTTTGATCCGCAAGCTTTGCTGATCGCTTTCTTCTTTTTTATTTGGCAGATACCGCATTTCTGGTTACTGTTACTTGCTTTCGGAAAAGATTATGAAGATGCCGGATACCCGACGCTGAAGAAATATTTTAATGAAAATCAGCTTGCAAGAATAACCTACGTATGGATTTGCGTTACCGGAATCACCGGTTTGCTTATGCCGTTGTTTAGTATTATTGATGTTTCGTTTGCAAGCATTGGTATTTTGATTTTGGTAATCGCATTAATTGTTCGTTCGACAATACTCCTAAAAGACAATGTAGATAAGCTCTCTCTCAGAAAAGTATTTATTGAGATCAACTTGTTTGTTATTGCTTTAATTCTATTTATTTCAATTGAAAAAATTATTCTCTTATAAAGGTAGAGTACATGGATTTTTTGGATAAATTAGTTCTCCCTCAATCGCTAGAACATATTGCCCTGCTGCATTATATGGCGACCATTGTTTTATTTCTCTTTGTGCCATTTCTTAGTTTGGTGTTAGGCGGTTCGATTATTTCTTTCTATTTCAAAAGAAAAGGATTGCGTGAGCCGAACGATCATTTTATCCTTTTCTCAAAGCAAGTTATTGAATATACAACCTTTACTAAAGGCGCCGGAGTTACACTTGGAGTAGTTCCGCTTGTTGCCCTAATATTAATCTACGCTCAGATACTTCATAATTTAAAACTTCTTACTGTCTCTCTTTTTGTTGTTGCGTTAATTTTAATAATTGTAGGTTTAATTTTTATTTATACCTATCGTTATTCATGGGTTTTTAAGTCATTTTTATCCTCCGTAAAGTTTGATGAGAGAGAAAATGAGTTTACAACATTTGCAAATAACGTTGCCAGGGTAAACCGTAAATCAGGTTATTGGGGAATTATCTTTCTTTTACTTGGTTCTTACTTTTTTATCGGGGGAATAAATTTAGCTCTCAATCCATCTGATTGGGATGCTACCGGAATATTATATCTCTTAACTTCCTTTTCTGTTTTCGTAAAATGGCTTCACTTTTTTACTGCAGCTTTATCTTTAACCGGTGCGTTTCTTCTTTTCATTTTTTTCTTTTGGGAAGGCGGAAAAGAGATTGCTGATCAGAAATATAAAGCATTCATAAAGAAAACCGGCTTGGCAATAACCTTATTCTTTGCTTTATTTCAACCCCTCTTGTTATTGATAAACTTAATTGCGCTACCTTCAATCGCACTTTCTTCATCCGTATTTGGGTTTGTTGTAATATCTTTGTTTGCTGTGTTCTGGGTTTTCCATCTTCTCTATGCAATGTTAAAAAATTCAGAATTACGTTATTCGGGAATGGTTTTTCTTCTTCTTGTAGTGGCATCATTAACTTTAATTATTTCCGAGCAAGCTTCGTTTCGTAACGTAACTAAGACGCAGGCGCTCGTCCTTTCTGCTGAATATGCTGTTACACTTAAAGAGCTGAAAGGTGAACCAATGGGCATTACTGCAATTAGCGGAGCTGATATTTTTAATGGACGATGTTCAGCGTGTCATAAATTTGATCAGAAATTAGTTGGACCTCCATACAAAGAAACACTTTCGAAATATAACGGAGATGTTGACAAACTCGCGGCGTTTGTACTTAATCCGACAAAGATTAATCCTGCATATCCGCCAATGCCGAACCAGGGCTTAAAACCTGCTGAAGCAAAAGCGATCGCCAAATACATTTTAGAAGAAGTGAAGAAGTACAAATAGTGCTTCAACACAAAAGCTCGTCTAATATTTGGCGAAGATGATTTTCTCTACGCAAATTATTCAATTTATTTACCCTATTATCACACCAATATTTATTGGGGTGGATAATATTTAATCCTTAGTTTTATTTTGATTGCCAAATAAGTCAAGCCCGAATATTCTGAATGAAGGCGCTTTATATTCCTTCGGCAAATAATCAGGCGGAATCGCCGTTTGATTTCCATCTCTCATCGCACCGTAGTGTGGAGACATGATTTCCACTCCGGCTTCATTGAATTTATCTTGAATTTTTGAATGGAGTTCCGAATAAATTATTGCCATTTTATTTGATTCTTTAGTATAAGCGTTAATCTCGTATGAAACATAAAAATCATCTAAACTGGTTTGGAGCACAAAAGGTTTTGGCTCCTTTAAAATAAATTTTGTTTCAAACGCAGCAGAAATGAGCAGTTCGTGAATTTGTCTCCAGGGGGAGTCATATCCAATTGTCACGGTCGTATTCAAAATCAATCCTACTCCTTTGTCGGAGGAGCTATAATTAACAATGTGTGCACCTAACACCATAGAGTTGGGGATGGTGATATCAACATTTTTGATTGTTCGTATTCTTGTTATGAGCAAAGTTTTTTCCATTATATCGCCCATTGTGTCGGCTATTTTAACCCGGTCGCCAATTTTAAATGGACGCATATAGGTAAGAACTATGCCGGCTACCATATTTGAAATTGCAGAACCTGAGCCGAAGGAAAAAAGAATTCCGAGAAAAACTGATACCCCTTGAAATGCAGGGGAATTTGAACCGGGTAAATAGGGGAATATGACGACTACCTCAAGCGCTATTATCATAAAGCGGACAATTTTGTATGTGGGTACAGCCCAATCTCTATGAAAACCCGGGAATTCAAGAGTCCCTTTATCAATTTCCATAAAGAAAAATTTTACCGCTTTAATTAGATAATTAAAGACAAAAACAATGACTATAATAAAAAATAAATTCGGCAAAAAATTGAGGAAAGTATAAACCACTAATTTTAGAGGCGTTAGTACATATCCTAAGAGCGTATTAGCCCATGTTTTACTAAAAGAAAACAAACTGAACGCGATTGTAATGTAAGAGTAAATAATAATAATAAGCAAACCGAAGCGAACTACTTTTGTTAGTAACTTAAGAAAGTCGACTGTTCGCTCAGCTGAGAGCACCTCAATTGTTTTTATTTTTATTGATCTTATTTTTG
>Ga0210032_1001563_pt1 | contig 12246 bp, 17 predicted proteins | sample CryGeyCG2114_250_2_FD_185458 | JGI IMG/M metagenome (GOLD analysis project Ga0210032, IMG submission 185458) | Groundwater microbial communities from aquifer - Crystal Geyser CG13_big_fil_rev_8/21/14_2.50 (SPAdes) (version 2) | ecosystem: Environmental > Aquatic > Deep subsurface > Groundwater ... | reverse complement strand
ATATATATTAATTATATCTCCCCCTTCGGTAGTTAATATATATTAAAAATCACTAAAAAGTTACACTATTATTTTATATACACACAACTATGTTACATAATAGTAACATAGTTGTGTGTATATGTATATATATATGATTTTGTTTCAGTTACTTATATATAACATGTACTACCATATGTATTACATCTGAACATATCGTTTAGGTGGTATGTAGGTTAGAAATCTCAAGGAGAAACAAAATGAACACAAAACAAACAGTAGTAGTTGCAACAAAAGAAGAACTGATGAAAATTATAAGAAATTCATCAATTGATGCTGTTCTAAATTACTTAGATGTTTCAAATATAACTAATATGTCAAATTTGTTTGCTCATAGTAAATTTAATGGTAACATCTCTAAATGGAATGTTAGTAATGTTACTAACATGAAAGATATGTTCCATGAAAGTAAATTTAATAAAAATATCTCTAAGTGGGATGTTAGTAATGTAACTGATATGTCTGGTATGTTTGAATGTAGTGAGTTTAATGGAGATATTTCAAAATGGAATGTATCTAATGTTACAGATATGACTAGTATGTTTGATAACAGTAAATTTAATGGTAACATTTCGCAATGGAATGTTTCTAATATCACTGATATGGAATCTATGTTTTTTGATAGTAAATTTAATGGAGACATTTCAAGATGGGATGTATCTAATGTAACAAATATGTCGTGTATGTTTTATAATAGTGAATTTAATGACGATATTTCTGAATGGGATGTATCTAGTGTAACAGATATATCTGCTATGTTTTGCAATAGTAAATTTAATGGTGACATTTCACAGTGGAATGTATCTAGTGTAACTGATATGTCTGGTATATTTGAATGTAGTAAGTTTAATGGTGATATTTCAAAATGGAATGTATCTAGTGTAACAGATATGTTTGGTATATTTCGTAATAGTAAATTTAATAATAACATTTCAAAATGGGATGTTAGTAATGCCATTAATATGACATATATGTTTGATAACAGTAAATTTAATGGAGACATATCTAAATGGAATGTATCTAGTGTAACAAATATGAAATGTATGTTTTATAATAGTGAATTTAATGGTGATATTTCTAAATGGGATGTATCTAGTGTAACAGATATATCTGTTATGTTTTGTAATAGTAAATTTAATGGTGACATTTCACAGTGGAATGTATCTAGTGTAACTGATATGTCTGGTATGTTTAAATGTAGTGAGTTTAATGGTGATATTTCAAAATGGGATGTTAGTAATGTTGAATATATGGAAAATATGTTTGATACCAGTAAATTCAATGGAGATATTTCCAAATGGACTAAACAACCAACTTAACATATATGGCATGGTGTTAAAAGTGTAACTATCTAAATATACTAAATAACCACTACACCTAAAAAGTGTAGTGGTTATTTTTTTTTTTAATATTTATAAATAACATGACTGAAAAAGGAGAATTAAAATGATAGGAAGTATAAGATTAGGTAATCTTAGGGCTAGAGTTGCTAAATGTAGAAAACCAAAAAAAGGAGATATAGTAATAAGATTTGATAGAGTTAACCATATATTAGGTAATAAATATATGTTATATGATGCTGCTAATTTTCAAGAAAGAACTAAGGTTATATCTCAATATAAAAAAGATTTAGATATGGATATAAAATTAAAAGGACCAATGTATAAAGAAATAGAAAAAATAGCTAATATGGTAATAAATGGTGAACATGTAATTGGTATGTGTTGGTGTTCACCATTACCATGTCATGGTAATCTAATAATTGATGAGGTATTAAAAATAATAAATAATAAAAATAATTCTCTATAATGTGGTCTAAATCAATTTTTAACACTTAAAATGAAAACAATATTTATAAGTTTAATAATAACACTTGGTTTTATATTTATTATATTTTCTAATGATAAATATAATACCAATACTCGGCAATTAAATGTTAACAACTTATTAGTAGCTGAATTAGCATTACATAATATTATTATTACACAAGAAGAACTTGATGAGGATATAAAACTTTTAAATCTAAAAGAAATTATACCACAATGTGGCACAGTAATGGCTAGTTACTATCTTACATGTTTATAATTATAACAAAGTTTAACCTGCATTTATTAAATTTTTAAAGGTATCAAAAATGACTACATTAGAAAAGATTACACAAAATTATATTACTAATATTATAGATGATTTAAATTATAAAGGTGAAGATATATTTAACAAACTTATCTTAGATAAAGATAGTTATGTAAATTCTTTACCTGAATCTTTATTTACTAGTTATTTTCTACCATTTTTTATTGGTACTAATAATACTAATATTAATTGGGTGCTTGAATGGATTTCTATTGCAGGTTCTCCTTCTATGGAAGTTAGAGTATTTAATGATAATAATCCTAAAGAAACATTATATTATGTCCCACCTATTTTAGATATTAATAATATTATGTTAGCTAATGTTAATAATAATCTTAATAATATTTTTACTAGATATAAAATGTATAATAATAATTTGCCAGTAGAAGGCACTAATTATATTAATAAAGAACTTCATAATAAGAGTAATGAATTTACTTTTATAGTTAATAAAGAATATGAAAGAACATGGTTTAATATTTTACAAAGATATAACATTTTATCTGATTCCAATGTTAGTAATAATGTTATTAATAGTGTTTCTAATACTGATTATTTGGATTTTTAAATAACTATATATATATAATATGTACTAATTTATGTAACTTTCATATTACACATACCGTGTAGTAGTACATAAGTTAGTATTTTTTGGGAGATTCATTAAAAATGTTAAGTGAACGTACAAAGAAAAAAGTAATTGCAAATATAGATTTAATATATAATTGTACTAATAAAAAAAGAAGAATTAAATTATTAGAAAAATTTAAAATTATTAATAAAGAAAGTATTAATATGACTGAAGAAAAATACAATGAAGAAATTTTAAAAATAAAAGTTTAAAGTTAGAACATGTAACTACTATATTGTAACAATATAGTAGTTACATGAAACTTAAGGAAAAACAAAATGAGCACAAATAAAATTAATTCATATTTGTTTATAAGTAAGTAACATATACATAATAAAAAGTGTTACTCTCTACCATATATATTTTTTTATATTTGATTTTATTTCAGTTACTTATATATAACATGTACTAGCTTATGTATTACATCTAACATATCGTTTAGGTGGTATATATGCTAGTCTTTTCAAGGAGAATCAAAATGAACACAAAACAAACAGTAGTAGTTTCTACAAAAGAAGAACTGATGGAAATTATTGAAAGCTCATCAGTTAATGCTAATCTAAATTATCTTGATGTGTCAGGTATAACTGACATGTCGTTTTTGTTTTATGATAACAAATTCAATGGTGACATTTCGCAATGGAATGTTTCCAATGTTACAAACATGGCATCTATGTTTGAACTTAGTAAATTCAATGGTGACATTTCGCAATGGAATGTTTCCAATGTTACAAATATGTATTGTATGTTTTATTACAGTATATTCAATGGTGACATTTCGCAATGGAATGTATCTAATGTTACTGTTATGAAATATATGTTTTATAATAGCATATTTAATGGTGACATTTCGCAATGGAATGTATCTAATGTTACAAATATGTATTGTATGTTTTATTACAGTATATTCAATGGTGACATTTCGCAATGGGTAAAACAACCAATTTAACATATGTCAAATAACCATTACATCTAAAAAGTGTAGTGGTTATTTTTTTTTTATGCATTTGATTTTATTTCAGTTACATATATATAATATGTATTAACCTATGTATTACCTAACATATCGTTTAGGTGATATGTAGGTTAGAAATCCCAAGGAGAATCAAAATGAAAAAATTATTATTAATAATTTGTTTATTGGTTAGTGGGTGTTATTCATCCAACCAACAAACATCTGCTTCTTCCGTTGAAGAAGCAGAAGCAGATGTAAGATTTATGGAGATTGAAAAATATCTTCCTAAATGTAATACAGTTGGTGCTAAAGAAGCACCAGCCTGTTGGTAATAAAATAAACCAACCTTAGCCAATAAAGCTAAGGCTGGTTTATTCTTTACTTTTATTTTTTTTGTTTATTTAACCAATAAGGTACATATGTATCATTATACATATTTATTAAATCCATAGTACTAAGAAACTTTTTTTCTATTTTATCATTATTAAATGTCCACCAATCTCTAGTTTCTAATAAAATATTCCAATCATATTTATCTTTTAACTTATTATATAATTCATTTGGTGTAGGTACTGACATACCATTTGCTCTCCATAGTTGAGTCATTTGTAATAAATCAGCAGTAATCTTAATAGCTCTTCTTAGTTTATAATCAGAATCTATAAGATTTCTTACAGTAGTTCTACTTAATTTAACTTCTGGGTATAATACTAAATTGTAACTTAGATTAGAACCATCTAATCCAAATCTATCATTTTCTTTAATATAGTGAAATTCAGTAAGAGATGGTAATATACCTTCACTTTGTGAAACAATAATAGATAATACTGTACCAGATGGACCTGACTTATTACGTAGTTGTCTAATAGTTATAATGTTAAGATCATGACTTCCTTCTTCTTGATTACCTTTTAATTTAGGATACTCAGGACCTTTAGTTGACTGATTATTTAAAGAAGAACTAGAAACTGTTTGCCAAAACAAATTAGGTAAGAAAAAGAATTTATCTGTAACACCTTTTATTTTTTCACCCATTCTCATGTACTGTAATTTTTTAGCAGGTGTAGAATATTGACTTTGTTGAATAGATGTATCTTGACCTAAATGAGCAGTCATCACCATATAGTGACCTGTATTATTACATAATGATGGTAATTCCATAAGTAATCTAGTTTTAGCAAGTCCTAGTCTCATATGTATAGTATTACCACCAGATTCACCTAATTCATTTTTATTTTGTATTTCTTGTATATCTGATGTTTCAAATTCTGACATACTATCTATTTCTCCAAATGACGGAAATATAGTTTTTATAATTTCACCTTTAGGTGAGATAAAAGGTGTATCTACAGTATATTCTTTTTTATTTTTTAACTTGTCATTTTTTAAAAAATCTCTTAATAAAGTATACCATTCATTACCCATGTGTTTAGTTTTATCGGTAATAGTCCATACACCATTATTAAAAATATCTAAACCTTTTAGATAATCAAAATTATTAGTAAAATTTTCTAATCTATCAATAGAAAAATTCATTTCTGTATCATAAGTGTTTATATATGGTTTGTAACCAGAAGCTACAATTTTATCAACAGCTGACATCACCATATAGTGTGCTAAAGTTGATTTAAAGGTGTTTCCACGTCCCGCTATAGCTGTCAGTACACCAAGACCTCCATTCAGTATACTTTCTCCATGAGCACCCTTTATATACGTTCCTGTAGGTATATCTAATAAACAACCTACATTATACATAATTTTAAAAGCATCTATTTCTTTAAACGCTGGACTTGTCTTAAACATTTGTTTCATTTATTTTTTCCTTAATATTAGTATATATATTTAGTTCATTTTTAAATTGATAAATAAAATCATCCCAATATTTATGATTAAAATTTATTACTCCACTGAATATTTTTATTACGGTATTAATATTTATAGTTATTATTCTTTTTTCTAAGAAACCATCTGGTACACATAGCATTAATTTATATGGATCATTTTTATATAACCCCCAACAATTAATAAAAGCAATTATAATTTCATCAGGAGTATCAATATCAAAATTACTTTTATTAGGTTGTGTTGTTTTATAATCATTTGTACATAAATAATTGCTATTTTTAATATTAATTGTATTTACTATAAATTCATTCCAAAAAGATCTACTAGCAGTTATTTCAAATGTTATTGCATTGCTATCGCTATACTCATTTATAATTTTAACTTTCATTTTGATTCACCTTTTAAAAAAATATATATTACCAGAGTATTAACGTAATTAATTTTTTAATATTTATGGAAATATTGTGGTTAAAAAAACACAAAAATGTGACTATTATGAAATTGTTCAATATGGCTTTAGAAAATAAAAAATTGCATCATAATGTTTATGTAGTAGAATTATCTAAAGAGGTATTAAAGATTAAAAAATTTATGGATGCAAATCCTAAATATATTAAAGGTAAACCATGTGTTTATGTAGGTATGACTGGATTAGAACCTAATGCTAGATTTAATAAGCATAAATTAGGTATAAAATCTAATACTTATGTACAAAAATATGGTATAAAGTTATTACCTAATTTATATGAAAAATTTAACCCTATGACTTTTAATGATGCAGAATCTAAAGAAAAAGAAATTGCAGAAGATCTAAGAAATAATGGTTATTGTGTTTGGTATGGATAATTAAAAAGGAGGTTACAATGTTTAATAATTATAACGCACCAAGTAAAAATGAAAATCAATATACTACTGAAGAAATACCATATAGTTCAGTACCATTAGAAACAATATTAGTAATATTAAATGAACATAAAGATAAATACCAAACATTACTTAATTTAGTTTCTACACTTAATTTATATCCAAGTACAGTATTTTCAACTACTAATTTAAATAAAATAGTTACACAAATAAATACACATATAACAATTGTAGCTGAATCTATTAATTTATTAGATGTAATGAAAGTATATTCATTTATGTATTATAATAATGCAAATACATTAACTAATATGTTAATAGATATTATTAGTTCTAATAGATCAATGGATGATCCTAAAAAACTTCTATATACTGAAGCTGTTGATGAGTATTATTTTAATAGTAAAAGTGATTTATCTAATTTATTAACATCAAATCCTATTTTTTTATCTGTATATATAATTTCTTTATTAAGTCTTATGTTAGATTAATAATAGATAGATAGATACACACCTCTCTGTAACCATAAGGTTACAGAGAGGTGCGTTATATTAGAACTTGATGTAGTGATATGACTTAGGTGATGATGCTGTATCTATAATAGTGTAATCTGGTAATGTAAATGTAATAGTATTAGGACTAGCGATACTTGTATAGTTATTTAATCCACCAGAAAATGGTGCACTATATACTGTATTTAACTTATAAAGACCGGTGGTAATGCCACCTAATAAATATACTCTATTATTAGTTACTATAGCTTGTGCATTAGATACTTTATCAGGTAATGGAGTATCAGTTACCCATGTATCTAATGTACCATCTGGATTTATAGGAGCAGTATATACTGTAGATGAATATGCACCATTAATATTGCCACCTATTAAATATACTCTATTATTAGTTACTATAGCTTGTGATGAATGTATAGTAAAAGGTAACGGTGTATCGGTTACCCATGTTCCTATAGTACTATTAGCTGTATTAAAGCTATATTGTTGTCTCCATGGTTGATCTATTATACTAGACATAGTAGTAGTAGCATATGTATCACCTATAACTGCAAATAATGCAGCATAAGTAGTTTTACTTACTTGTGTCCCATTGGCTCTAAGATAGTTAGTTGGTGTAGTTGCAGTATCAACTTCTATAACAGTACCAGTTGGATTAGATGCATTTAGTGAAGTATAGACTACGTAATTTATTTTTGGAAATACCATATTTTTTCCTTTTTAATTAAAATGTTAAATACTTACTATAAGAGTCGCTATAATTATTATGTTTTATTACATTGAATGATTTACCATTAGCTAATGATAAAGTTACATTAAGATTATGTTTTACATTATTTATGTCCATAACAACTGCAGATAAAAATATATTATACAAAGATAAATTTATAGTATCTTGTTTAGCATAACATTTTATATTACTATCAGTAAAATATTGAGATAACATAAAATTAAAATCTGATTCTATTTTATTAGCTAAATTTGTTGGTTCATGCATATATAAATAATAAGCTTCAGATATAGATTTTAATTCTCCTTTAAATACATAAGTTTGATTTATGTCAGTTAATACATAATAACTGAATAAATAATCTAACATTTTACCAAAGTCACTGACCCAACCATCTGTTGATAAAGTAGGTAATACGATAGTAGGTGCTACCATTTTCTTAATCCTTTTTTTGATAATCATAGAATTTCTAGAATCACATAATAGCTATATGGGTAACCCATATAGCTATTATGTTATAAACTATTTTCTAATTTGTTTAATATATTTGTATCAATATTAATTTTGTTTTTATCAAATTCATTCATTATATTGACTATTTTATCTATTTTATATCTTGGTAAATTAAGAAAATCATTAAATGATAATCCTATTTTTTTATATATATCTTTATATAAAAATGTTTTTAAATGCGTTTCATATATGTTATCTGATAAATAATCTTCACAACTATTAAATAATACAGGTGCTAATGTATTACTATTAGTAGAATGGTTAGATATACCAAAATACATTTCATATAATTCTATTAGTATTATTTTTCCATATATATAATTAGGTATTTTTTTAAGTTTAAATAAATAATCTTTTATAAATAAATTTAAATCTTTATCTTGGCCAAATCTTCTATCACTTATATCTTTTATAACTCTCTGTTCAGAATTTTCGATACTTTTTGAATGATGAGGGAAAAAAATAAATTAAGAGTATCAATAGGTATTATATCTACAAAGTTACTATTAATTGGGTCTGGGTTATTATTAGCACCACATTCTGGACATTTATATTCAGGAATACCAATAATAGCAATAGTTGTATTGGATATATATTCATTAATATTTTTAAGTATATTAGTTCTAGTATCATTATCACCAGATAACAATTCTAGTACACTATTAATAGTATCTCTATCAGACATAATATTGTCATTAAGTTCAATAGATTCAATAAAATGATTATATTGACATAAAGATGTAGCTTTGACATATTGTTCTAATGTACTAATTCTATTTTCTTCACTATTATCTTTTAAACTAATATCTTCTAATTTATTATTTAATTCATTAACCCATTTTAGACCATCAGTTGTATATTCATCTAAATTAGGAATACGTAAATTTATCTTTATACCATTAGGTGTTTTAAAATAAGTATTAATAGTTTTTACATGTTCTAATTTATATTTATTATAACTATCTATAGTTAATTTATTAGGTCTAAATTCAGCCATAATATTTTTCTGTACTGTAGTTAAAGCACTGTTATCTACCCATAGTAATTTAGTAAGATTAATTTTACCACTAGAAGTATATGAACATTTTTCTACATCAGATATACATGCACGATTATAATCAAAACCTGATGGATAAATAGCAGAAGCAAACCCCCATGCTAAAATAGGTAAATCATGAATAGAAATATATTTCTTTAAATCTTTAATAGGAATATCAGAATATGATATAGAATGAACATGATCTAAAATAAAATCAATTAAGGAATTATTTACAAATACTGAAAAGTTAGATAAAGTTAAACCACTTGTAGCTCTACCTAATGTAATTTTATCTCTATATAAATTATTATAAAAATCAATTAAATCTTTTTCATTAACTGGTTTAATAGTTACCCACATACCAGAATGAGGTAAAGGTACTTTAATTATTTCACCTAGACTAAGAAATTTAGCAACTTTAAGTAATGCTAATTCACCTTTAATTTCACCATCTATTTCTTTAAGTTTAAAATTAGAAATTGTGTTTAAAGTACCATTAGAATCCTTTACACCTTGCTCAAAAGAACTATCTATATCTTCAGTTCTTTTATCATACATTTCATCTGTAGTATAGTAATCTACAGATTTTTGTACTATATCTTTCCATTTATCTAATGATTTAGAATTATCTATATTTATATTATTAAATTTACCAATTGTATATTTAAATTTATTATATCTATACGTTGGTATACTAAATGCTAAAGATTCTTCTACTGTTGCACCTTTTATAAGGAAATCTTCACTTTGTATAGCATTAGATTTATTATGTATAAATGGTTCTTCTTCAACTAATTTTTCAGTATCTGTATTAACGTTAGTATTAATTAATGTATTAGTAAGATCTGGTGAATTAATTGGTACTTGTAATTCTGATTTATTTTCATTAGTAATATTAGGTTTTTGATTTTCCATTTTTTAAACCTCTACTTTTAATTGTTCTACTTGTGTTTCTAATTGAGCTTCATCAGTTTTTTGAGGTTCATTTACATTAGTAGTTATATTTTTACCACCAATAGTTAAAGTAATAATCTCTGTCATGGTAGGTGTTAAAATAGTAACAATTTCATTAGAAAGATTATAATATTTAAATGCTAATTGGTTATATAATTCAAAATCTTCTATACTGTTAACTTTACCAGTTTTATTTTCATGTTTAAATCTTAACTCACGAATTACACCACTATATTCATGTACATCTTGAAAAAAGATTTGAACCATTTTTTCAAATTTATCTTTATTAATAACAGTAGATATAATATCTTTATTAGTTACTAATTGTGAAATATGAGTTGTTAAATTTAATATTTGATCAGCTATTGCTGTTTTTAAATCATTAAGTTCTTCCCATGTAGAAGTTATACTATTAATTGATAATGTATCATCAGTTGTTACTGTATATTCATCAGCTAATGCTGCGTTTATCTCTTTAGTTAATGTTTTTAATTTAGGAGTTTCTTTTTCTGACTTGCTCATGTTAGTTCCTTATATAAAAAATGTTAATTTTGTAACCATATTATACAAATTTCTTTTTAAAAATTATATAACTATATAACCTAACTGAATTAACAATTAGGTTATATAGTTATTTTTTATTAAAGACCTGGCGATAACATACTTCTAATATGTTTATTATAAGCAGTTGTGTCGTTCATATATGCAACAGCTTTCCATACTTCTTTTAAATAAACTCTATATTCTTCCTCAGCACCTTCATAACTATCTAATATAGTTTTAAATTGCCCAAGTTCTTGACCAGCTTGTAAATATCCTTGATTTATTTTAATTATTAACATATTATATATATAACTTTTAACACCTAATACACATAAATAACTTAATGCTTTATAAGATCTAGGTGATATATTTTGTAAATTGTTATCATTTTCTATTACAGCTCTTAATGCGTATGAACTTAATATCATATAGTTAGCATATATCATAATAGTATTATAAGCTACTAATTCTAAATGAGTATTACTTGGTAAATAAGCATCAGCAGATGATGTACCTATTCTATTAGCTACATTAAGTATAGGATTATTAGAAGACCCATATCCAGTGGCACCATAACTATATTGATTAGGCATTTGAGTTAATCCTAATACAGAAATAATTTCTCTATTATTAGTTAACTCAGGTGGTATATTATATATAGTATAATATTGCTCAGAATAATTAGGTGCTAAACCCATAAGAGGTATTATCATTTCTACACCTCTTACTACATTACAATCCATTAATATTCTTGGTCTAATACATTTCCTTAATATTTTATCATCTAAACTTGTTAAATTTATAGTATTAGGCTGTTCATCTATATTAAAAGCTACATGTAAAATTTCTTGTGGTATTTGAAATTTAATTTCATTTACACAATATAGTAAAGCATTCATTTTAATTTACCTTATAGTATATAATCATAATATTTGAGTTAATTTATGAAAATATTATTAGTATATTTTGATGTATTTTACCATAAATTAAAAAGGAAACAATATGAGATTACATAATATTAATACTTCTAATACAGTTAGTGTTACACAACCATATGTAGATACCGCAGTTGCCACTAAACTTAGTTTAGCTGGTGGTAGCATGACTGGTCCATTAGCACTGCCAGCTGACCCTACCACACCACTACAAGCTGCTACTAAACAATATACTGATAGTGGTGACCTAGCATTACAAACTCAAGTTACATCACTACAAGGAACAGTGACTACACTTAATGCTAATCCAGTTACCTTAACATATGTAGATACAAAAGATGCACTTAAGGTAAATAAGGCTGGTGATACCATGACTGGTCAACTAGTGTTACCAGGTGCTCCTACGTTAGTTACACATGCTACTGATAAAGGTTATGTTGATACACTAGTAACAACACATACTGCTAATGTAGCATTACACCTTACACCAACTCAAAATACATTATTAGATGCAGTAACTGTAACATCAACTGAAATCAATACTTTAGCTGGC
>Ga0210032_1001557_pt1 | contig 12265 bp, 8 predicted proteins | sample CryGeyCG2114_250_2_FD_185458 | JGI IMG/M metagenome (GOLD analysis project Ga0210032, IMG submission 185458) | Groundwater microbial communities from aquifer - Crystal Geyser CG13_big_fil_rev_8/21/14_2.50 (SPAdes) (version 2) | ecosystem: Environmental > Aquatic > Deep subsurface > Groundwater ... | reverse complement strand
AGGTGCCATTTATTGCTTGATGAATAAATGCTCCAGATAATATGGACAACATGAGGCAGATCAGGATTTACACCCTAACTTAACCGCACGCCCCGATCGCCCCGCAACTCGTACAAAACTCGCAGCCATCCTTCTTGATCAGGGTGGCGTTGCCGCATTCCTTGCACACTTTGCCGGCGATGGTTTTGAGGGCGGTCGGTTTGAGTTGTCCTTCGGGGATTTCCAGCACGCCCATCTGCTGCACCGGATAACCGAGTTCGTCGAGGATGCCGAGCATGGCGTAGCGGTGGATGATGAGCTGCGCCACGTAGGAAACGGTGGAGGGATAGCTTTCCATCTTGACGCTACCCGGCACGCGCGCCATGAAATCGCCCAGCGGTTCGCCGAAGTTGAGCAGCTTGCGCAGCTTCATGCCGATCCAGGCCGGGTCGATCACGCGCATGTCGAGGCTCAACACTTTGCACAATCCGTCGAGCGCGCGCGGATACACGCCGGACAGCCACATCGAATAGGGGCGGCGCTGGCCGTCGGGCAGCACCAGCTCTTTCAAGCCCAGCACGAAGTCGTCGCCGCTGCCCGCATTGGCGATGTCCACGGTCCAGCTCATGGTGCCATCGACCCCGGTCTTGGGTTCTTTTTTGGAGAACAGCGCATCCATCATCGGGGTGGTTACGCCGTCGCAGACTTCGAGCGCGCCCAAAGCCTCGATGCGGTATTTGAGCAAATAGGCGAAGGCGGCGACCAGGCTCGGCATGCGTTTCACTTCGCCGTCGGGCGGCATCGGCATGTCGAACGCGTCGTCGCCGGCGGTCTTCATCAGCATTTCCAGCTTCATGCGAATCCATACCGGGTCTTGCGTGCGCATGTCCATCGACAGCGATTTTGCCAATGCGCCAAGGCCGCGCGGCTGCTCGGAGCCATTCACCCACACCTCGAACGGATGGTTGCAGCCGTTGCTGGTATGCGACACAAACGCCACGAAACTGCCGAGCGGATGCTTCACCACGGGTGACGTCCAGCCTTCGCTGCCGGCCGGCAGTTCCGGGCGACCGGGCCAGCGCAGCGAGGCCAGCGCGGGCTGGGGCGCGGCTTCCAGCACGATGCGCCGGTCCTGGTCGAACACGAAGTCCTGCGGCTGTTCTTCCTTTTTCTCCGGCGTGACCGACAGCACCGAGCCGAGCACGCTGTTCGGGCGGTAGGTGGCCAAGCCCTTCAATCCGGCCTTCCACGCCTCGGTGTAGAGGTCCTTGAAATCCTCGTAGGGATAATCGGCGGGCACGTTGACCGTCTTGCTGATCGAGGTGTCGATGTAGGGCGCCACGGCGGCGACCATCTTCATGTGGTCGATGGCGGAGATGTCCAGCGCGGAGGCGAAGGTGGGCGGCAGATGCTCGACGTCGCCGCCCTGATGCTTGAACACGCGCCAGGCGTGATCTTCCACCGGGTAATCCTTGCTCGTCCCGTCCGGCATGCGTTTCTTGCGCGTGTAGAACCACGAGAAAGCCGGCTCGATGCCGTTCGAGGCATTGTCGGCGAAGGCCAGCGAGATGGTGCCGGTGGGCGCGATGGAGAGCAGGTGGCTGTTGCGGATGCCGTGCCGGCGAATCTTGTCTTTCAGTTCATCCGGCAGGCGCGAGGCGAAGCGCGGCGCGGCCAGATATTTTTCCGCATCCAGCAGCGGGAACGCGCCGCGTTCCTGTGCCAGATCGACCGACGCGAGGTAGGCCTCGTCGCGCATGATGCGCGTGATGTCGGCGGCAAAATCGCGCGCTTCGTCGGTGTCGTAGCGCAGCCCGAGCATCACCAGCGCATCCCCCAGCCCGGTGAAGCCGAGGCCGACGCGGCGCTTGTTGTGCGCTTCCTGCTGCTGTTCCGGTAGCGGCCACGCGGTCACATCCAGCACGTTGTCCAGCATGCGCACCGCCGTGCGCACCAGTTGCTTGAACGGTTCGTAGTCGAAACCGGCGTGGTGCGAGAACGGGTTCTTCACCATGCGCGTCAGGTCGATGGAACCAAGGCAGCAGCAGCCGTAAGGGGGCAAGGGTTGCTCGGCGCATGGATTCGTAGCCTCGATCAATTCGCAATACGACAGGTTGTTGTCGCGGTTCATCAGGTCGATGAACAGCACGCCGGGCTCGGCGTGGTCGTAAGTGCTTTCGATGATCTGTTTCCACAGGTCGGTGGCGCGCACCTTGCGGTACACCCACTTGCCGTCGGCGCGTTGCGCCGCGCCCGCTTCTTTCAGTGCGGCAGACGGTTCGGCGGCATGCACCAGCTCGAATTCCTGGTCGGCTTCTACCGCCTGCATCAGCGCATCGGTCACGCCGACCGAGATGTTGAAGTTGCGCAAGTCGCCCTGATCCTTGGCGCGGATGAATTTCTCGATATCGGGGTGGTCGCAGCGCAGCACGCCCATCTGCGCGCCGCGCCGCGCGCCCGCCGATTCCACGGTCTCGCAGGAACGGTCGAACACGCGCATATAAGAGATGGGGCCGCTGGCGCGCGAGTTGGTGCCTTTGACATGCGCGCCGGCGGGACGGATGGAGGAGAAATCGTAGCCGACGCCGCCGCCGCGCCGCATGGTCTCGGCGGCCTGTTGCAGGGCGTCGTAGATGCCGGGTTTGCCGTTGCTGATGCCGGAGATGGCGTCGCCCACCGGCTGCACAAAACAATTGATGAGGGTGGCCTGAATCTTCAAACCGGCGGCGGAATTGATGCGGCCGGCGGGGACGAAACCATGTTCCTGCGCCAGAAAGAAAGCTTCTTCCCACTTGGTGCGCTGTTCCGGTTTCTCGGCCTCGGCCAGACCGCGCGCGACGCGGCGGCGCACGTCCTGTACCGTTTTTTCATCCACTTCCGCGTATTTTTCCAGCAGGACTTCGGTGCTGATCTCCTGCGGCGGCATGCCGGTTCCAACGGTGGCGTTGCCGGACAGATTGCGGGTGAGTTTTTCCAGGAATTCCTGCCCGGTGAGGGGCTTTTTGTGGGCGGCGGTTGCGGTTGAAGCGTCTTTGTTGTCAGGCATTGTGCGGCTCCCTTGATGATGGTGCGTATTTCTGGATACCACTATAGGTAGTGGTTACCGGCGAGAATCGGACTAACTGTAGGGGGATGAGCCGGTCTTGGCAAGAGAAAAAATCGCCCTGATGGCATTGACCCCGGCGCGGAAAAGGATTACTGGCCGAGCAGTGGCAGCACGCCATCCAATCCGACGAAATTCAGCGCATGGCCGGCTTGGGTTCTGACGATTGGCTTGGCGTGGTAGGCGATGCTTACGCCCGCCTCAGCCATCATCTTCAGGTCATTTGCGCCGTCGCCCATCGCGATCACCCGCGCCGGTTGCAGTTCCAGCTCCACCCGGATGCGGTTCAGCCAGTCCGCCTTGCCCCGCGCATCGACGATCTTGCCGGGCACTTTGCCGGTAAGTTTGCCATTGATGATCTCCAGTTGATTGGCATGGGCGAAGTCTAGGCCGAGACGCGCCTTGAGCCGTTCGGTGAAGAACAGAAATCCGCCGGAGACCAGCAGGGTGCGGATGCCATGCTGTCCGACTCCGGCCAGCAGCTTTTCCGCGCCCGGATTGAGGCGCAAGCGCTCGTCATACACGCGTTGCAGGGCGTGCTCGTCCAACCCTTCCAATAATGCCACGCGCCGGCGCAGGCTCTCGGCGAAGTCGATCTCGCCGCGCATCGCCGCCTCGGTAATCGCCGCCACCTGCGGTTTCAGTCCCTGCATGTCGGCGATCTCGTCGATGCACTCGATCGAGATCAGGGTCGAATCCATGTCCATCACCAGCAGGCCGAAATCGGAGGGATGGCGCGCCTGCGGCACGAAACCGTAATCGATCTGCTGCGCGAAACAATAGTCGGCGATGTCCGGGTGCGGCTGCGCGTCGCGCAAACGGCACAGACGGGCGCTGTTTTGCTCAACCTGTGTGGCGCGCGAAAGGACGAAGAGATGCTCGATTGCGGCGGCCGGGATGGCGTGCAAGGCTTGCAGGATAAGGTTCATGGCTGAAACGGGCGGGAACGGAAAGCGCGCATTTTACCCCAGGCCGCCGCGCGGGCTGTGTGTCTCAAGGCGCAACCGGTGTGCGTTGCCGATACAGGTCAAACCCGGAACGGCGGGCCTCGTGCAGCGCCCGGCGGATATGGTCTATGCCCTTGTCCGGCAAGCCCCGGGTCAAAAGGGAACGGTACACGCGGACATAAAAGTAATCCGGTTCCACCCGCACCCGCGCCACCAGTGCGACGGCCGAGTGCGACAGCGGGCGGTCGTAGTGCAGTGTGCGTTGCGCATCCGGTGCCAGACGCGTATCGGACAGTTCGCGGGTGATATCCAGCGTGACTTCGCGGCCGATGATTTCCCGTTTAAGCGTTCCCGCAAGCGGTTTTCCCTCCGCGTCTTCCTGCAGGATTTCGAGATAGATTTTGGGCGTCACATAGGTCGGAAAATAATGCCCGGTGGCGCTGTTGCGCAAAGTCAGGCTGGCGCGCGCGCGGCCTTTTGCCGCGGCGGCGGAGGAAGTGATGGTTACGCCCTGCCCGACCATTTCCGGATTGTGTATGCCGCGCCACAGATGGCGGCGATCCGGCATATGGCAGGACTGGCAGGTCTGCCCTTCCCGCGCATAACGGCTGGATTTCCATTCCTCGTGGGTGTTTTCCAGCAGCTTGCCGTTGAGCGCGTAACCGTCCGGCGGAAACTGGTGGCAGGAGGCGCAGAAGCGCGCATCTTCAAATGCCGGCGAGGTCCGGAAACCGTCGTGCGGCAAGGCTTCACCGGCCTGAGGCGTGCTGCCGTCGCGGCGCGGCGGGCCGTGGTGCTGATGCCCGCGCACATGACAGGCCGCACACACCATGCCGTGCCGATGCAAACCGGATTCATCCTGTCCGGTCATTTGTGCCACCAGCCCGTCCGCCTGCTCGGCCAGCGGCGCGTGGCAGCGCAGGCATTCCTGATGGTTTTCCCTATCTTCCGCCTCCATGTCCAGCAACTGGCCGAGCACGCCCGGGTCCATCGCGTGCGCATGGCGGCTGTCTTGCCAGTCGGCCAGTTGGTCGGTGTGGCAGGTGCCGCAGGAATCCGGGTCGAGTGCGGCCTCCAGCGCGCTGAACGATGCGGGCACTTCACCCTGCGGCGCAATCGGGCGCTGCCAGTGGCGCTCCAGAAACTGCCGGTTTGAATCCGTTGTGGCGCCTTGCAAGCTCCACGGCAGCAACACAAACAGTCCGAAAAATAAAATGCGTGGCGATGTCATGGCAGTCTGCCCGGGGAAATTATAGCGGCGGTTTTTTGGGGCCGGGGTATCAGGAAAAAATAGCGCGGAGCATTAACCAGGTTTGGCAGGAGCGGCTTTGGCCGGGATGGATTTGTGTTTCGCACGGATCGCACGGGTTATTTTTCCCCAAAGCCTTGGCGGGTCAGGTGTAGCGCCTGCGCCACCACCTCGTGCGTCAGCTGGGGGGCGAACAGTTTGATGAAGTGATAAGCGAAGCCGCGCAGGTACTGGTTCTGGCGGATGGCGATGCGCGTGGTGCTGGGCTGGAACAGGTGGCCGGCGTCGAGCATGCGCAGGTGGCGGTCGCGCTCGGGGATGAACGCCATCTGTGCCACGATGCCGACTCCCAGCCCGAGTTCGACATAGGTCTTGATCACATCGGCATCGATGGCGGTGAGCGCGATGTTGGGTTCGATTCCGGCCTCACTGAACGCCTGGTTGATCTTGTTGCGTCCGGTGAAAGCGAAGTCGTAGGTGATGAGCGGATATTGCGCCAGTGTCTTCAGGGTCAGCCGTTTCTCCAGCAGCAGCGGATGTTTGGGCGGCACCACCACGCAGTGGTGCCATTCATAGCAGGGCAGGGTGACCAGCTCGTCGTACAGCGCGATGCTCTCGGTGGCGATGCCGATGTCCGCTTCGCCGCTCAATACCATCTCGGCGATCTGGGTCGGGCTGCCCTGATGCAGGCCTAGTTTGACTTCCGGGTAGCTCAAGGTGAATGCCTTGATGACTTGCGGCAGGGCATAGCGCGCCTGGGTGTGGGTGGTGGCGATGGTGAGCGAGCCGCGGTCCTGCCGGCTGAATTCCTGCCCGACCTGTTTCAGGTTGTCGGTTTCGCGCAGCACGCGCCGGGCGATATCCAGCACCGCACGGCCCGGCTCGGTGAGGGCGACGATGCGCTTGCCGTTGCGCACAAAAATGTCGATGCCGAGTTCTTCCTCCAGCAGCTTGACCTGTTTGCTGATGCCGGGCTGCGAGGTGTAAAGCGCGGCGGCGGCATCGGAGATGTTCAGGTCGCGGCGCACGATCTCGTTCAGGTATTTCAATTGCTGCAGGTTCATGGCGTCGTTTTGTTTATGTCATTAGGTTATAAAATACTAACATAAAAGTATTTAGTAATATAAAGCTGCCCACCTAGAATGCGCCTCATTCAAGTGAAGTGAGGTAACCATGGATTGGCTTTATACCGTTTCCGGCTTTGTGGTCGGGTTGATCGTCGGGGTGACCGGTGTCGGCGGCGGCTCGCTGATGACGCCGCTGCTGGTGCTGTTCTTCGGCATCTCGCCGGCGACCGCCGTCGGCACCGACCTGCTTTACGCCTCGATTACCAAGTCGCTCGGCGGCTGGGTGCACAGCCGCAACGGCACGGTGGACTGGAAAGTGGTCAAGCTGTTGAGTTTGGGCAGCCTGCCCGCCGCCCTGTTCACCATCGCCCTGTTCAAATATCTGGCGCTGGACGAGCAGGCATTGAGCGGCCTGATGACCGGTGTCCTGAGTGTCGCCCTGCTGCTGACCGCCGCCGCGCTGCTGTTCAAGGATTGGATCAAAAAGATTGCGCAGCGCGACGACGGCAGCCTGTTTGAACTGCACCATCGGCATCTGCCCGCAGCCACGATCATCACCGGCGCCATCGTCGGTGTGCTGGTGACCATCTCGTCCATCGGTGCCGGGGTGTTGGGCACCGTCGCGCTGCTGTTTCTCTATCCGCGTCTGGGTACGGCCAAGGTGGTGGGAACCGACATCGCCCATGCGGTGCCGCTGACCGCGGTGGCGGGTCTGGGCCACATGACACTGGGCACCGTGGATCTGGTGTTGCTCGGCAGTCTGTTGCTGGGTTCCTTGCCGGGCATCTTTATCGGCAGCCACCTCTCTGCGAAAGTCCCGGAAAAAGTGTTGCGCCCGCTACTGGCGGTGATGCTGCTGATCATCGGCACGCGCCTGGTTTTGAATTGAATTTGAAAGAGAGCGTAGGTCGGGCTTCAGCCCGACATGTCGGGTTAAAACCCGACTTACAAATGAACTTGGATGAAAGGAAATAATCATGAGCCTGAACAACCGCAACCTGACCGATCTGGAAGAAATCGACCGCTTCGAGCAGGCAATCGCCAGTTTCAACGCGGGCGACATCGATCCCGACCGCTTCACCGCGATCCGCCTGCAGCAGGGCGTGTACGGCCAGCGCCAGCAGGGGGTCAACATGCTGCGCATCAAGATTCCCGGCGGCCGCCTGAATCCCGCGCAATTGCGCGCCATCGGCGACATCACGGCGGACTATTCGCAGCACGGCATCGCGCATTTGACCACGCGCCAGGACATCCAGATCCACTACATCCCACTGGACCGCACGCCGCAAGCGATGCGCCGGCTGGCCGCGGTAGGCGTGACCACGCGCGAGGCGTGCGGCAACACCATCCGCAACATCACCGCCTGCCCGTTGGCCGGCGTCTGCCCGAAAGAGCGGGTGGACATCAACACCCATCTGGATGGCGCGACCGTGCATTTCCTGCGCAATCCGCTCAACCAGCAGATGCCGCGCAAGTTCAAGTTTGCGTTTTCCGGCTGCGAGGCCGATTGCGCGCAAACCCTGTTCCACGACTGCGGCGTGATCGCCACGGAAAAAGACGGACAGAACGGTTTCCGTATCCGCTCCGGCGGCGGCCTGGGGCACAAACCGGTTGAATCCATCGTGGTCGATGAATTCATCCCGGAATCCGAGCTGATATTTGCGCTGGAGGCACTGGTGGTGCTGCACAACAAATACTCCGACCGCACCAAGCGGGCGAAGTCGCGCATCAAGTTTCTGGTCGAGCGTTTTGGCGCGGAAGGTTTTGTCGAAAAGTACCGCGAGGAATTCGCGCGCACCAAGGCGGCGCTGTCCGGCCAACCGTATCCACAGGGCGAGTGGCGCACGCCGGGCGAAGGAGTTGCTCCCGGCCAGGGTGCGCCGCGCAAGCTGTTCGCCCAGCACCAGCACGGCCTGTTCGTGTTTCCGGTTGCCTTGCCGATCGGGGATGTCACGGCTGCACAATTGCGCGGGCTGGCGGCATTGCTGGACGAGCTGGGGCTGAACGAGATTCGTACCAGCCAGGATCAGAACTTCACCGTGCTGAACGTGGCACAGGACAAGATTGCCGCCTTGCGCGGCGGTATTGCCGCGCTGGGTTTGGCCGAGCCGAAAACCGGCGACAACGTGGTGGCTTGCCCCGGCACCTCGACTTGCCGCCTCGGCATCACCAGCAGCACGGTGGTTGCGCCGCTGTTGTCGGGCGGACGCGCCGATCTGCACATCCGCGTGTCGGGGTGCCACAACGGTTGCGCGCAACCGGAGACCGGCGACATCGGCATCTACGGTGAGGCCAAACGTCTGCACGGCAAACTGGTGCCGCATTACCAGATGTATTTTGCCGGTCGCGGCACGGCGGGCGGCGCGCTGGCGCTGAAAGGGCCGACTTTGCCGGCGGCGCGGATCAAGACCGCAATCGAACGCGTGCAGCAGGCGCACCTGGACAGCGGCGAGGCGGATTTCTTCATCTGGGCGCGGCGCCAGGAGCCGGGTTTTTTCAAGGCGCTGCTGGCCGACCTGGCTGAAGTGCAGGCGGAACAGTTGCATAGCGTGATGCAGGATTTCGGCGACAAGACCGACTTCCGCGTGCTGAATCTGGGCGGCGGCGAATGCGCGGGCGCGTCGCAGGTGCTGATCGGGGCCAACTTCTTCGAGGCGGCGCACGAACGCGAATACCGCAACGCGCTGGTGTTTCAGCGCAAATATGCCGAAGCGGCGCAGTGCAACGAATCAATCCTGCGCCTGCTTGGTTCCGGTGTGGCGCAGTTGCTCGGTGGCGCGCGGCAGGACGATCTGGCCCAACTGGCCAAGCAACTCAACCTGCTGGCGCCGGAAGAGATTGCGGCCGAGTTCGCGCACGCCGCGCTCGACGCGGCGGCGGCAGACGAGGTTGACGTGGAGGGAGTGACCGCCGCCAGCGCCAAAGTGGATGCATGGACGATCAGGGTGGCGGAATTCGCCACCGGGAAAAATGGACAACTGGACTTGAAGGAGGCATTGCCAAAATGAACACCGACCTGAATCAAAAGATTGCCGCCACATTGGTCGTATTGCAACAGGCCGCGCGCGAATTTGCGCCGGTCGTGTTTGCCAACAGCCTCGGCGCTGAAGACATGGTGCTGACCGACCTGATCGCCAAATATCAGCCGGACATCGGCATGTTCAGCTTGGATACCGGCCGTCTGCCGAAAGAGACCTACGACCTGATCCAGGCCGTCGGCGAACGTTACGCGCTGCCGTTGCAGGTGTATTTCCCGGACAGCAAACTGGTCGAGGAATACGTTGCGCAGCACGGCATTAACGGCTTTTACGACAGCGTCGAGAATCGCAAGCGCTGCTGCTTCGTGCGCAAGGTGGAACCGTTGCGCCGCGCCCTGAAAGGCAAGGTCGCGTGGATCACCGGCATGCGCCGCGATCAGGCGGTAACGCGCGGTACGCTGGAAGTGTCGTCTTTCGACAGCGACAACGGCCTGCAAAAAATCAACCCGCTGCTGGACTGGTCGAACAACGATGTATGGGCCTACATCCGCCAGAACGATGTGCCGTACAACAAGCTGCACGACCAGTTCTATCCCAGCATCGGCTGCGCGCCGTGCACCCGCTCCATCACGCCTGGCGAGGACATTCGCGCCGGCAGATGGTGGTGGGAAGATCCTGCCAGCAAGGAGTGCGGCCTGCATGTCATCAAAGGGCCGAAAGTGGCACACGGCAGCGGCGTGCAGGCGGCGAGCAAAACTTCCTTGCAGGCGAGCCGCGAGCGGGTATTCGAAATCGCCGCCCGCGCCAAATTCAAACAGGAGGTTCCGGCGTGAAGCGGGGGCTTGAAACGAAATGAAACTATTCGATCACAACATGAGCATAAAAACCTTATCCCATCTGGACACGCTGGAAAGCGAATCCATCCACATCATGCGCGAGGTCGCGGCGGAATGTAAAAATCCGGCGCTGCTGTTCTCCGGCGGCAAGGATTCCATCGTCATGCTGCGCCTGGCGGAGAAGGCGTTTCGCCCGGCGAAGTTTCCGTTCCCGCTGGTGCACATCGACACCGAGCACAACTTTCCGGAGGTGATCGCCACGCGTGACAAGCTGGCGGCCGATCTGGGCGAGCGGCTGATCGTGCGCTCGCTGGAAGACTCGATCAGGCGCGGCACGATCGTGATCAAGGACGAAAGCAAACCGCGCAACCCGTACCAGTCGGTGACCCTGCTCGAGACCATCACCGAGTTCGGCTTTGACGCCTGTCTGGGCGGGGCGCGGCGCGACGAGGAAAAGGCGCGCGCCAAGGAGCGCATCTTCTCCTTCCGCGACGAGTTTGGCCAATGGGACCCGAAGAACCAGCGCCCGGAATTGTGGGACATCTACAACACCCGCGTGCATGCCGGCGAGAACATTCGCGTGTTCCCGATCAGCAACTGGACCGAGACCGACATCTGGCAATACATCGGGCGCGAGCGACTGCACATTCCGAGCATCTATTTCGCGCATGATCGCGAAGTGATCCGGCGCGGCGGCAACGTGATCCCGGTGTCGCATCTGGTGCAGCCGAAGGCGGGCGAAAAAGTGGAAGTGGTGTCGGTGCGCTTCCGCACCGTGGGCGACATGACCTGTACCGCGCCGGTGGAATCCACCGCGCGCACGGTGGACGAGATCATCGCCGAGACCGCGACCACGCGCATCACCGAACGCGGCGCGACGCGCATGGATGATCAGACTTCGGATGCGTCGATGGAGTTGCGCAAGAAGGAAGGGTACTTCTAGACCGTCATCCCGGCGCAGGCCGGGATCCAGCGATCTTATTGAATATGCCTTTGAGTGTTGTCCCGCGTTGCGGGAATCTCTCTTCTGACTGGATCCCGGCCTGCGCCGGGATGACGGAGCTGGAAAATTTGAGGAATTAAATATGAACACCACCACACAACTATTACGTTTCATCACCGCCGGCTCGGTCGATGACGGCAAGAGCACGCTGATCGGCCGTTTGCTGCACGACTCGAAATCGATCTTCGAGGATCAGTTCGCGGCGATATCGAAAACCAGCGAGAAGCGCGGCATGGCGGCGGTCGATCTGTCGCTGTTGACCGACGGCCTGCAAGCCGAGCGCGAGCAGGGCATCACCATCGACGTGGCTTATCGTTACTTTGCCACGCCCAAGCGCAAGTTCATCATCGGCGACACGCCGGGGCACGAGCAATACACGCGCAACATGGTGACGGCGGCGAGCACCGCCAATCTGGTCGTCATTCTGATCGATGCGCGTAAAGGTGTCCTGGTCCAGACCCGCCGCCACAGCTATATCGCCAGTCTGCTCGGCGTGCCGCACGTGGTGCTGGCGGTGAACAAGATGGACATGGTGGATTATTCGCAGGCACGCTTCGACGAGATCGTCGCCGAATACAGGGCTTTTGCCGCCCAGCTCGGTCTGCACGACGTGCATTGCATCCCGTTGTCGGCGCTGAATGGCGACATGGTGGTTGAGCGCGGCGACCGGTTGGACTGGTACCAGGGCCCGGCCTTGCTCGAATTGCTGGAGAACGTCGAGATCGAGCACGACGTGAACACCAGCGACTTCCGCTTTCCGGTGCAATGGGTGTGCCGCCCGCAGACCGACGAATATCACGATTTCCGCGGGTTCGCCGGGCGCATCGAGGCGGGCGAAGTGTCGGTGGGCGACGCGGTCACCGTGTTGCCGTCGGGACGCACCACCACCGTCAAGGAAATATTCACCTATGACGGCGGCCTGCTCACGGCCTATGCGCCGCAGTCCGTCACCCTGCGGCTGGCCGACGAGATCGACATCTCGCGCGGCGACATGCTGGTTAAATCAAGCAATCAGCCGCCCAAGGTGGAGAAGGAGTTTGAGGCCACCCTGTGCTGGCTGGCCGAGTCGCCGCTGGACAAACAGCGCAAGTATCTGGTCAAGC
>Ga0210032_1001554_pt1 | contig 12280 bp, 11 predicted proteins | sample CryGeyCG2114_250_2_FD_185458 | JGI IMG/M metagenome (GOLD analysis project Ga0210032, IMG submission 185458) | Groundwater microbial communities from aquifer - Crystal Geyser CG13_big_fil_rev_8/21/14_2.50 (SPAdes) (version 2) | ecosystem: Environmental > Aquatic > Deep subsurface > Groundwater ... | reverse complement strand
AACGAAATTTGCAATTTTAGACAGTAGTAGCCATCATGAGTATATAAGCCAATCAAAGGAGGTTTTACATTGAATCCTATCCAGAATATTCTTGTGGTCCTGGAAGCCAATAGCACCAGCCAACCGGCTTTAGAGCGTGCTAAACATTTTGCTGAAAAACACCCCTGTCAAATAACTGTTAGACTAGGAGCCAATAGCCGTAGTGCAGAAATTAATCCTAATTCAACACTAAACTTTAAACAGCAACTTGAAAATAATTGTCTAGATTACATCCATCAATTTACACAACCTCTGATTGATGAAGGTTTTAATATCAATATCTCCCTTGGCTGGGAGGATAATTCTTTCGAAGGAATTATCCATCATGCCCAAGAAACTCAAGCACAAATCATCATAAAATCCAGCAAACATCACAATAAACTCAAAAGTTTTCTCATTACACCAACAGATTGGCATCTTCTACGAAAATCCCCGCTCCCTATTTTGTTGGTTCATGCAGCTAATCCATTAAAACCCACCAAAATTCTCGCAGCAGTCAGTAGTATGACAACAGACGAAGAGCATCAAATATTAGATCTCAAAGTCATAGATTATGCCAAATCACTCAGTGAAATGTTTCATGCCAACTTACAAGTGATAAATGCCTACACAATGGTGCCATTGGGACTTTCTTTAGATGGTTCTGGTTTTTATCAGGATGAATATTGTCAGGATCTACAACAACAACTACACAGAAAAACCCTGAATTTAACTCGACAATTCTCTATTCCAGATTCGGTTGTAGAGACACGCCAAGGTGAAGTTCACCAAGTAATTGTAGAATTTGCCGAAGAGCAGAAAATTGATTTAGTTGTATTAGGGACAATAGCCCGACAAGGTTTAAGTGGCATGCTGTTAGGTAATACTGTCGAACAAATACTTGATGATTTAGAATGTGCTGTTTTAACATTAAAACAAGATGGATTTGAATCCAATTTAGTTTAAGCCTTTTCATGACCCCAAAAAAAATGCCCCGCTAGTTAGCGGGGCGGGCTGGCGCTTTGCCAGTTTTTCTTGGTACTCAAAATGTCGTTAGTTGTTTAGTGAACCCATCCTAGATTTAAATGTTCCCTCGCCTTACGCCACCCACTGAGCCACTGTTCTCGGAATGTTACCACCTGATATGGACACTCATCTGATGTCCTCTTATTGATACCTGCTTGATAACCTTGTTTTTCTGCTCGCTCAAAACGGTTGCGCTTTTGTCTTTTCATAAACATTCCTCTTTTTTTGCGGGTTATTCTTTGCTTATTGACCAAACTAGACCAACATCCTTTAATTATCAGCCTACATACTATGTATAGCCTGTATCCGTTCCATGGTCAAAGATCAATAAGTGATAAAAAATAATTTTCTATAACAAATGCCTTTTTTTTCTTTATTATCAGTTCCCTTGACATGTATGTTGACTCAATAAATTTCACATAGTTCCTTAAATTTTTATGAATTAAGAAATCATCTATTTACGTTAACGTTAACGTTAAGTTAGAATAAGGGAGACTTTTGAGGTGATATGAATAAAAATTACACAATTAGAGATCTTGTCAATCAGTTTGGTGTAACCGCTAGAACCATACGCCACTACGAGGACAAACAACTGCTTAATCCTGAGCGGATAGGAACTAAACGCCTTTATACTCAAGGTGACTGGGTTCGCCTACAATTGATCTTACGCGGGAAAAGAGTCGGTTTCTCATTAGATGAGATTAAAGAGATCTTAAGTCTTTACCCCAACCCTTCAGGCAAGCAGAAACAAGAAGTTTTTCTTCTAAAAAAACTTCAACAAAGAAAAACTCAACTTCTTGAGCAAAAAAAATGTATCGATGAAATGATTGATCAGCTGGATGCCATCGAACAAGGTTTAGAATTAACCAAAAAAAATTAATTATTTTCACTAATCCTTTATGTAGAGAACACAAATAATGTACCCCACTCTGAATTTTGATCTTGGTGAAACGGCAGATATGATCCGAGAATCTGTTGCAGCCTTTGCACAAAAAGAAATCTCGCCAATTGCCGAAAAAATTGACCGTGACAATAACTTTCCAGCCCACCTTTGGCCATTACTGGGCAACATGGGGCTACTGGGAATAACCGTGGAAGAAACTTATGGAGGCTCAGGCTTAGGTTATTTAGAACACGTCATTGCCATGGAAGAAATCAGCCGCGCTTCTGCTGCTGTAGGGTTAAGCTATGGCGCTTGTTCTAATCTTTGTTTAAACCAATTACGTAAAAATGGCAACGAGCACCAAAAGCTGCAATACCTCCCCAAACTTTGTACAGGAGAACATATTGGCGCCCTCGCCATGAGTGAACCAGGTGCCGGCTCTGATGTGGTTGGCATGTCATTAAAGGCTGAAAAGAAAGGCGATCGTTATCTGCTCAATGGGAATAAAATGTGGATCACCAATGGCCCAGATGCCGATGTATTCGTGGTCTATGCCAAAACAACCCCTGAACTTGGTGCTCATGGTATTAGTGCCTTCATCGTTGAGAAAGGTTTCAAAGGATTTTCCACCGCACAGAAACTTGATAAACTAGGCATGCGTGGTTCCAATACCTGCGAACTTGTTTTTGAAGACTGCGAGATCCCAGAAGAAAATATGCTAGGAGGACTCAACCAAGGGGTGAAAGTTCTCATGAGTGGTTTAGATTATGAACGTACCGTTTTATCCGGTGGTCCTTTAGGCATTATGCGCGCCTGTATGGATATTGTTCTACCCTATATCCACGAAAGACAACAATTTGGAAAGCCTATTGGTGAGTTTCAACTCATGCAAGGCAAATTAGCGGATATGTATACCGATATGAACGCAAGTCGTGCCTATGTTTATGCTGTAGCAAAGGCCTGTGATCGCGGTGAAACCACTCGGAAGGATGCCGCTGGTGCTATCCTCTATTCCGCCGAAAAAGCCACTCAAATGGCACTACAAGCTATTCAATGCCTAGGTGGTAATGGCTATATCAATGAATTTCCTGCAGGTCGTTTATTAAGAGACGCTAAGCTTTACGAAATCGGTGCCGGTACTTCTGAGATCAGACGTATGCTTATCGGCAGAGAGTTATTTAAAGAAACTAAATAAATATTTTCGATAAAACACATTTATATTAAATTATTTTGGAGTGCAATTATGAATTCAGATCCTATCGTTATCGTTAGTGCCACTAGAACACCTCTAGGCGGTATGTCAGGCAGCCTTGCTACTCTAACTGGCCCAGAGCTAGGAGCGATTGCCATTAAAGGCGCTGTTGAACAATGTCACATCGATCCCAGCCTTATCAATGAAGTTTTCATGGGTTGTGTACTTCCAGCAGGAACAGGTCAAGCCCCAGCCAGACAAGCCGCTTTAGGCGCTGGTTTACCCCACTCAGCAGGTTCAACCACTATTAACAAAGTTTGTGGTTCAGGCATGAAATCCATCATGTTAGCGCATGATCTGATCCTAGCAGGCTCAGGAGAAGTGATGGTTGCAGGCGGCATGGAAAGTATGACCAATGCCCCTTACCTACTGGCCAAGGCACGAGGTGGGTTCAGATTAGGTCATGGGGAAATCAAAGACTCTATGTTTCTCGATGGCTTAGAAGATGCCTATGACAAAGGAAAATTGATGGGTGTTTTTGCTCAAGAAACCGCAGATAGCCGAGGATATACGCGTGAACAACAAGATGAGTTCACTATTCGTTCTTTAACTCGTGCTCAAAATGCCACTAAAGAAGGTTGGGTTAAAGCTGAAATTACCCCCGTCACTTATAGCAGCCGAGCTGGAGAAGTCACCGTTTCGGAAGACGAATTACCCCAGAATGCTAAACTGGATAAAATCCCTAGCCTACGCCCTGCTTTCAGTAAAACTGGAACGATCACGGCAGCAAATGCCAGTTCCATATCAGATGGCGCAGCCGCTTTAATTTTGATGAAAGCCTCTAAAGCCAAAGAACTAGGACTTCATCCTTTAGCAAAAATTGTTGCCCATGCCACTCATGCCAGAAAACCCGCAGAATTTACTCAAGCCCCAGTTGGCGCGATTAAAGCATTGTTTGAGAAAACTGGTTGGAGCCAGCAACATGTTGATCTATTTGAAATTAACGAAGCCTTTGCCATGGTGACCATGATAGCCATAGATGAACTCGCTCTTGATACCAACAAAGTTAATATTTATGGTGGAGCGGTAGCCGTAGGTCATCCTTTAGGTGCAAGTGGTGCTAGAATTGTGGTGACACTTTTGAATGCACTAAAACAAACTCAAGGTAAAAAAGGCGTTGCCTCACTTTGTATTGGTGGTGGTGAAGCCACCGCTATTGCCCTAGAATTGTGTTAACTCAAGTTTAACTGGAGCGAACCATGCTATTGACTGAAGAGCAAACCATGATACGCGAAGCGGCAAGACAATATGTTGCTTCAGAAATCACACCCTACGCTGCAAAATGGGATGAACAAAAAACCTTTCCCCAAAAGGCGCTCAAAGGTCTTGCAGAATTGGGGTTTTATGGCATGTTAGTGCCTGAAGCCTATGGTGGATGTGATATAGGTCATGTGGCGGCTGCCAGTGTCATAGAAGAAATCGCTTTTGGTGATGCTGCTTGTAGTACAGTCATCAGCGTCACCAACTCAGTTGCCTGTATGCCTATTTTAAAATTTGGCGATGAATTTCAGAAACAAACTTTTCTGAAACCTCTAGCCAGCGGCCAAGCCTTAGGTGCCTTTTGTTTGACGGAACCCCAAGCGGGTTCAGATGCTTCAGACCTAAAAACCAAAGCGGTATTTCATGCAGATGCAGCGGGTGATTATTATGTATTAAATGGCGTTAAGCAATTTATCACTTCGGCAAAAAATGCTGATATAGCGATTGTTTTTGCCGTTACCGATCCTAATGCGGGAAAAAAAGGGCTTTCTGCCTTTATTGTTCCCGTAGACACCAAAGGCTATGAAGTCACCGCTATTGAAAATAAAATGGGACAGAACGCTTCCGACACAGGCCAAATTACTTTCGAAGATTGCAAAATACCCGCAATCTATCGTTTAGGCCAAGAAGGTGAAGGCTATAAAATAGCCCTAAGTAACCTTGAGGGTGGAAGAATTGGTATTGCAGCACAATCTGTGGGTATCGCTAGAGCCGCTTTTGAAGCCTCGAAAAACTATGCCAAAGAGCGCAAAACCTTTGGTAAATCTTTAGTCGATCATCAAGTTATTTCCTTCAAATTAGCGGATATGGCCACTAAAATTGATGCGGCTCGATTACTTTATCAAAGAGCCGCTGAATTAAGAGATCATCAACTCCCCTGTTTAAAAGAAGCTTCTATGGCAAAATTATTTGCCTCTGAAATGGCGGAATGGGTTTGTTCTCAAGCGATTCAAATACACGGTGGATACGGCTATTTACGCGACTTCCCGGTTGAAAAATATTATCGTGATGTGAGAGTTTGCCAAATCTATGAAGGCGCCAGCGAAATCCAACGATTAGTCATTGGACGAGCAGTTTTAAATGACTAAAACCATTGTGTGGTTTGCAAGTTAACCGAGCACTTAACCGATTGATACCTATTGTTGGGCAGGAAGTTTAATGTCAATTTTACAAAGTCGAATCAATACCAGAAGCCAGGAATTTGCAGCAAATGCACAATCCATGAATAAATTGGTTTGTGATTTAACTCAAAAAGTGGAAGCCATTGCCCTAGGCGGTGGCCAAGGTGCCAGAGATAAACACCTAAGCCGTGGCAAATTATTACCCAGAGATCGCTTAAGAAACCTGCTGGATTTAGGCTCTCCATTTTTGGAACTATCGCAATTTGCCGCTTGGGATCTCTACCATAACCAAGTACCAGCCGCTGGTATTATTACCGGAATTGGTCGAGTCAATGGCATAGAATGTATGGTTGTTGTCAATGATGCCACCGTAAAAGGTGGCACTTATTTTCCTGAAACCGTCAAAAAGCATCTACGCGCACAAGAAATTGCCGAACAAAACCATTTACCTTGCATCTATTTAGTTGACTCAGGTGGCGCTAACCTGCCGCAACAAGATGAAGTTTTCCCAGATAAGGATGATTTTGGACGCATATTTTACAATCAAGCGAATATGTCAGCCAAAGGCATTCCACAAATCGCTGTGGTCATGGGATCTTGTACCGCGGGCGGTGCTTATGTACCCGCCATGGCGGATGAAAGTATTATTGTCAAACAGCAAGGCACAATCTTTCTTGCTGGCCCTCCCCTCGTTAAAGCAGCCACGGGTGAAGTGGTGAATGCCGAAGACTTGGGCGGTGCAGATGTACATTGTAAAATCTCTGGCGTGACGGATCATTACGCAAAAAATGATCACCATGCTTTAGAAATTGCGCGTTCAATTGTGGGAAAACTCAACAAACAAAAACACCCTGATCTTTGCCTTCAACAACCCAAAGAACCTCGCTTCGATGCCAAAGAACTTTACGGCATAGTTGGAACTGATCTCAGAAAACCCTATGACATTAAAGAAGTCATTGCCAGAATTGTGGATGACTCGGATTTTGATGAATTTAAAGCCTTATTTGGTACCACCTTGGTCTGTGGTTTTGCCCATATCTGGGGATATCCCGTAGGTATCATTGCCAACAATGGGATATTATTTTCCGACTCAGCGTTAAAAGGCGCCCATTTTGTTGAGCTTTGCTGCCAACGAAAAATTCCTTTAGTATTTTTACAAAACATCACCGGATTTATGGTGGGACAGAAATACGAATCAGAAGGCATAGCCAAACACGGCGCTAAATTAGTCACAGCCGTTGCCTGTGCCAAAGTGCCTAAATTTACCCTGATTGTGGGTGGCAGTTTTGGTGCAGGCAACTATGGTATGTGTGGTAGAGCCTATAATCCAAGATTTTTGTGGATGTGGCCAAACGCCAGAATTTCTGTGATGGGTGGTGAACAAGCTGCGGGCGTATTAGCTCAAGTAACCCGTGATAATCTGGAAAAGAAAGGACAGAGTTGGACAGCTGAGGAAGAGGAAGCCTTTAAAAAGCCCCTAAGAGAGCAATACGAAAAACAAGGCCACCCTTATTATGCCAGTGCGCGCTTGTGGGATGACGGTATTATCGATCCAGCACAAACGCGTACGGTATTAGCATTGGGTATTTCAGCAAGTCTCAATGCCCCCATCAGTCAAACGCAATTTGGCCTATTTAGAATGTAGCTATTTAAAATATAGCTCTTTAAATATAGCTCTTTAAATATAGCTCTTTAAATATAGCTCTTTAAATATAGCTCTTTAAATATAATAATGGAGTGGAACAAAAATGAAATCTAATAAACCTGTTGAACTCAGTATTGATGGAAATGGCGTCGCCACCATTTTATTAAATCGACCCGATATTCATAATGCATTCGATGACCTGATGATTTCTGAACTCACTGAAATGCTTTATAAGATCGATAAAAACACCAATATCCGTTTAGTTTTGTTGAAAGGCGCGGGTAAAAGTTTTTCTGCCGGCGCTGATCTTAACTGGATGAAAAGAATGGCCCATTATAACTGGAACGAAAATTTTCAGGACTCCTTAGCCCTTGCCTCATTACTCAGTGCACTTCATGGCTTAACCCAACCCATTATTGCCGTAGTACAGGGTTCAGCCTATGGTGGTGGTGTCGGATTAATTGCCGCCTGCGATTTTGCTATTGCCAGTAATAAAGCCAAATTCTGTCTCTCTGAAGTGAAACTCGGACTCATCCCTGCGGTAATAAGCCCCTATGTGGTTCGTGCCATGGGAGAACGCGCAAGCAAACGCTATTTTATTAGCGCAGAAACCTTTGATGCCTACAAAGCTTTTGAACTGGGATTGGTTTCAGAAGTTGTCCCCCATTCTGATTTGGATACGGTGGTAGAAAACATGGTTCAACAAATTATTGCCAATGGCCCAATTGCCATTGCCGAAGCCAAAAAACTAATAGATAAAGTCTCTCTGGGTGATATTAATGAAGAAATGATCAGAGACACTGCTCAAAAAATTGCCGATCTTCGTTCCAGCCCAGAGGGCAAAGAAGGTGTCAGTGCATTTTTAGAAAAACGTCGCCCCGTTTGGCCAGATAAAGAATCTATCGTAACTGATTTAGCTGAAGTGAGTGATGATGAGCTTGAATAAAATACTCATAGCTAACCGTGGTGAAATAGCTTGTCGAATTATTAAAACAGCTAAACGGCTCGGCATTAAAACCGTTGCTATTTACTCTGATTTTGATAAAGACTCACTCCATACCCAAATGGCTGATGAGGCATACCATATTGGTGGTTCAGCCACCAAAGACAGTTATTTATGCATGGATAAAATTTTGCAGGTTGCCAAAACCTCTGGTGCCGATGCAGTTCATCCGGGCTACGGCTTTTTGTCAGAAAATGCCCAGTTTGCTCGTGATTGCGCTAAAGCCAATGTCATCTTTATTGGTCCCCCTGTTGCAGCCATTGAAGCCATGGGTTCAAAAAGTGCCGCTAAAGAGATTATGCAAAAAGCCGGTGTTCCTTTAGTACAGGGTTATCATGGTGACAACCAAGCACCTGAATTTTTAAAACAAAAAGCCGTAGAAATTGGTTTTCCTGTGTTATTAAAAGCTTCCGCTGGCGGCGGCGGTAAGGGCATGAGAATCGTCGAAAATGAAGCAAACTTTCTTGAGCAATTATCCAGTTGCCAACGAGAGGCTTTATCCAGCTTTGGCGATGACAATATTCTCATCGAAAAATACCTGACCAAACCACGCCATGTGGAAATACAAGTTTTTGCGGATAAGCATGAGCATCAAGTGCATTTATTTGAAAGAGATTGTTCCATCCAAAGACGTCATCAAAAAGTGATTGAAGAAGCACCCGCGCCAAACATTCCTGATGCAGTTCGTAACAAGCTAGGGGCTGTCGCCATACAAGCGGCCAAAGCCATAGGTTATGAAGGCGCTGGTACCGTCGAGTTTTTGTATGATATAGACAATCGCTTTTATTTCATGGAAATGAACACCAGACTTCAAGTAGAACATCCAGTCACCGAAATGATTACCGGCGTAGATCTGGTGGAGTGGCAAATTTTAGTGGCAGCTGGTGAACCATTGCCTTTGCAACAACATGAAATACAAGCCAATGGACATGCCTTTGAAGTGCGAATTTATGCAGAAGATCCCAGTCATGATTTTTTACCCGCCATTGGTAAAATACAGCATCTTCAATTCCCTAGGGTAAACGATCATGTACGCATCGACAGCGGCATTGTCGAAGGCGATACCATTGGTATTTTTTATGATCCCATGATTGCAAAATTAATCGTTTGGGATCAAAACCGAACCAGAGCATTAAGCCGATTAAATCGCGCCTTAGAAGACTGTAAAATCGCAGGACTTACCACCAATATTGATTTCCTGAAAGCCATCGCAGGTAATGCATCATTTAAAGCCACAGCACTGGATACTGGCTTTATTGAAAGAGAAAGCACCCGCCTATTCCAAGCACCCGTCAGTGCTGAACCTCAAACTATTATTCTAGCCAGTTTATTTTTAATGTTGAAACGTTCAAGTACCCATCAAAAGCAAATTATCAATCATGATGCCAACTCACCTTGGTCGATGAATAATGGCTGGCGTCTCAATAAAAAGAATTATCATCCCCTAGTTTTTGTCGAAGAGCGTGGTGACGAACATATACAACATGAAGTGATGGTGCATTTTTGTCATCAGGGTTTTGATATGGAATATGCACAGCAATCCTTTCATGTCGAAGGCCATTTAGATGCGCATGATCAACTTAATTTTAATATCAACGGTTATCAATCACATGTGCATGCCGTGCAAATAGCCTATCAACTCACGCTGTTTTCTGCAACACAGAAATTTATTTTCAATTTGCCAATACTGGATAATGAACAAGATGCCCATGATGAGAGTAAGCTTACAGCACCCATGCCTGGGGCTATCATCAAGGTCTTTGCTAAAGCCGGTGACAAGGTCAACGCTGGTGATGCGCTTTTAATTATGGAAGCCATGAAAATGGAACACACAATTACCGCACCATTTGCTGGTACGGTGGTAGAAGTATTTTTCTCACAAGGTGAACAAGTTGCTGAAGGCATAGAACTGATTGAACTTGAAGCGGATATTGAAAAATGACCTTACCTCAATTTGTAAAAATTGTTGAAGTTGGTCCGAGAGATGGACTTCAAAATGAAAAAACGCCTGTGCCTACAGAGGTAAAAGTCGATCTTATCAATCAACTGAGCCAAACTGGATTAAGCGTGATTGAAACCACCAGCTTTGTTAGCCCCAAATGGGTGCCGCAACTGGCAGATGCAGAGCAAGTTTTAAAAAACATTCAGAAAGCCGCAGCGGTTAACTATCCAGTTTTAACACCTAACTTAAAAGGTTATGAGTTGGCAGTTGCTTCTGGCGCAAAAGAAGTGGCAATTTTTGCAGCGGCTTCAGAAAGTTTCAGTCAAAAAAATATTAACTGTAGCATTGATGAAAGCATTCAACGCTTTGAACCCATTTTGCATTTAGCGCACAGAGATGGTATCAAAGTACGAGGTTATCTTTCCTGCGTGTTGGGTTGTCCTTATGAAGGTGTTATTGAGCCTCAAAAAGTCGCAACTTTTGCGCAAAAGCTTTTAGATGCTGGCTGTTATGAAATATCTTTGGGCGATACCATTGGTGTTGGCACAGCGGGCAGCACCAGACGTTTATTGGATTTGGTGCTCAGCAAAGTACCGGTAAAGCAAACAGCCGTTCATTTTCATGATACCTACGGTCAAGCCCTTGCCAATGTTCTGGTGGCGCTAGAAATGGGCGTGGCTACTGTGGATAGCTCAATTTCTGGTCTCGGTGGTTGTCCTTATGCCAAAGGTGCATCAGGTAATCTGGCCACAGAAGATTTGCTATTTATGCTCAATGGCTTGGGGATAGAAACTGGCGTTGATCTCGATAAATTACTCGCCGCAGGCACTTTTATCTCTCAATTTTTACAACGTAAATCACAATCAAAGGTTGCCTTAGCTCTAGGAGCCTAAAAGTGCTCAGCCTAATCAATAACTCAATTGGAGAAAATTATGTCGGGTTTTAATAAAGTGGTCACCAGCTATGAGGAAGCCTTAGCTGGTTTTACTGATAATATGATGGTAATGGTCGGCGGTTTTGGCCTTTGCGGTATTCCAGAAGGCTTGATTGGACAGGTTGAAAAACAAGGCAATAAAGGACTTACCTGCATTTCAAACAATGCAGGTGTGGATGGGTTTGGTTTAGGACTTTGGTTAAAACAACGCCAAATAAAAACCATATACGCCTCTTATGTGGGTGAAAATGCGTTATTTGAACAACTGTTTTTATCGGGTGAAATGGAAGTTATTTTAACGCCGCAGGGTACATTAGCGGAGAAAATCCGCGCTGGTGGTGCTGGCATTCCCGCATTTTACACCGCCACTGGATATGGAACCGATGTTGCCAAAGGAAAAGACATCAGAGAATTTAAGGGTAAAAATTATGTCTTAGAAGAAAGTTTTTTTGCTGACTTTGCACTCATCAAAGCATGGAAAGCAGATACCATGGGTAATTTAATATTTAAAAATACTGCCATGAACTTTAATGCAGATATGGCCACAGCAGCCAAAATCACCGTGGTTGAAGTGGAAGAAATTGTACAACCTGGAGAGTTAGATCCTAACTACATTCATGTTCCAGGGATCTATGTGGACAGAGTGATCAAAGGCGTTTTTGAAAAACGTATTGAACAACGCACCGTTTCCAATTAAGTCAAGATTTTTCAGGAGCTCATTATTATGTCATTAAATCGTGAACAAATAGCACAACGTGTCGCCCAAGAACTTAAAGATGGTTACTATGTTAATTTAGGTATCGGCATTCCCACTTTAGTCGCCAATTATGTGCCTAAAGATATTCAAGTAATGCTACAGTCCGAAAACGGATTGTTAGGCATGGGATCATTTCCAACAGAAGAACAACTCGATCCCGATCTCATTAACGCTGGTAAACAAACCGTTACAGCAGTCACTGGTTCAGCATTTTTCTCTTCATCAGCCAGCTTTGCCATGATCCGTGGTGGCCATGTAGATCTCACCGTCCTCGGTGCCTTTGAAGTCGATGAAAGTGGTTCAATTGCATCCTACATGATCCCCGGAAAACTCATCAAAGGCATGGGTGGCGCCATGGATTTAGTGGCGGGTGCCAATAACATTATTGTGACCATGATGCATGCGAACAAGCAAGGCGAATCCAAAATCTTAAAATCCT
>Ga0210032_1001546_pt1 | contig 12335 bp, 7 predicted proteins | sample CryGeyCG2114_250_2_FD_185458 | JGI IMG/M metagenome (GOLD analysis project Ga0210032, IMG submission 185458) | Groundwater microbial communities from aquifer - Crystal Geyser CG13_big_fil_rev_8/21/14_2.50 (SPAdes) (version 2) | ecosystem: Environmental > Aquatic > Deep subsurface > Groundwater ... | reverse complement strand
AAAGAGTTGAGTAGTTGACAGTTGGCAATTGGCAGTAGGCATTTGAACCAGAACATCATTTATGATGTTTTTTTTGTGGAGCGTTACGCTTTAGCGTGATGCGGAGTTTTGGACTACCTGCGGTAGTTAAAAACAATGATTGAATTGGAAGTTTTTGGGAGTAAATATTATAATAATGTTGTAATATTCTAAAGCATATATTATATTAGTGTTATAATGTAAACGGAATATGGAAAAGCATTTATTAAAATCGCTTATAGTTTTTCAAAAAGAACGTTTTCTTGCAGAAAAAAGACTAGTAAAACGGGAAGTTCTTACCACTCTTACTAAATTTTTAGACACAAGAGAGGTTATTTTTATCAGTGGAATAAGGCGGAGCGGGAAATCCACCTTAATGTCTTTAATCGCTAAAGAAATATTGGAAAATCGGGGCACAGGGAGATCAAACATTCTCTTTATTAATTTTGAAGATGAGCGGTTTATTAATTTCACATCGGAAGATTTCGAAAAACTTTATCAAACATACCTCGAGATTGAAAATCCTTCCGGGAAAAAGTATCTTTTCTTTGATGAAATTCAAAATATAGATGGATGGGAACGATGGATAAACCGGCTAAATGAATTTGAAGATGTAAAAATCTTTATCACCGGTTCAAATGCATCGTTAATCAGTTCATCAATTTCCACTTCGCTAACTGGCAGAAACAGACAAATTCAAAACCAGACATTTTCTTTTAAGGAGTATCTTTGGTCACTTGGTTTGGAAATGGAAGAACGTGATTTTTATTTACCGGAAAAAATTGTTGAAATTAAGCGGGCTTTTGAGAATTACATAAAACTTGGGGGGTTTCCGGAAGTATTAAAGAACCGTGATATAACCTTAGCCGAGCAGTATTTCAAGGATATCATTCACAGAGATGTTGTTTCCCGTTATAATATCCGGAATGTAAAAGAGATTAGAGAGCTTTCTTTATACTTGATAACAAATAGCGGTTGTCTTGCAAGTTATGAATCATTAAGAAACGCTATTGATGCAAAGAATGCGACGACGATAAAAAATTTCTTAACGATTCTTGAAGATGTTTATCTTATACGGTCGCTTTCGCTTTATGATTTTTCGCTTAAAAAGCAGCTTTATAATCCTGATAAATACTACGTTAACGATATTGGATTTTACTATGCGGTAGGATTCAGGTTTTCGGAAAATGTTGGAAGGGTATTGGAGACTATCGTTTTTCAGCAGTTACTAAGAAAAGGTTTTGATGTTTATTATTGGAAGACTCCAAAAGGAAGTGAAGTTGATTTTCTTGTTTGGCTCACCAATAACAGGAAGGAAGCAATCCAGGTTACTTATTCTCTTACGCAAGAAAATTTAGCTCGTGAGACGATGGGATTGGTATCTCTAAATGAGCAATTTGGCGTGGTTGATAAATTGATATTGACCTATGATGAAGAAAAAACGATTGAACTTGCAAACGGTACAGTTAAGATTCTACCTGTTTGGAAATGGTTGCTGGGATTTGAGGATTGATGATTGATGATTGTAGCCCCTCGACTTCGCTCGGGAGATTTGAGGATTGATGATTGTAGGATTTATGTTTGAAGAAATTTTGATGGATGATGGTTGATGGAAGATGTAGAGACTTTGAGACTATGGGAGGGGAAAGAGTTGAGCAGTTGACAGTTGGCAATCGGCAGTAGGCTTTTGAACTGTAACATCATTTATGATGTTTTTTTCGTATAGCGTTACGCTTTAGCGTTATGCGGAGTTTGGGATTGATGATTGTAGGATTTATGATTGAAGAAATTTTGATGGATGATGGTGGATGGAAGATGTAGAGACTTTGAGACTATGGGAGGGGAAAGAGTTGTGCAGTTGGCAATCGGCAGTAGGCTTTTGAACCGTAACATCATTTATGATGTTTTTTTTTGTGAAGCGGGGGAAAGAATTAGGAATTGAGAATTAGGAATTAGGAAGGATTGAAAATTGAAGATCGAAGGATTGATGATTGTAGGATTTCAGCCGGAGGCAGATCAGCTAAAGCTGAGAAAAATTGAAAACAATTTATTAGACAGTTAAACAAATAACGATTAAGTAATTAGGAAATAAAAAACATGTTAAAAATAATATCAGTCGTTGGCGCACGCCCCAATTTTATGAAGGTGGCACCGCTGCATAAAGCGTTTGAAAAGTTGTCAGTGGTCAGTGGTCAGCCGGCAGAGAAAAGTGGAAAGTGGAAAGTGGAAAGTAAAAAGGGAGAAGAAAAGAATTCTTCCATCAACCATCACCCATCAACCGTCAACCATCTAATCTGTCATACGGGGCAACATTATGATGAAAAGATGTCAAAGGTCTTCTTTGATGAATTGGAACTTCCGAAACCAGATTTTTATTTGGGAGTTGGTTCCGGTTCTCATGCAGAACAAACTGCTAAGGTACTGGTTGAGTTTGAAAAAATATTATTGCAAGAAAAGCCTGATCTGGTTATTGTTGTGGGAGATGTGAATTCCACAATAGCGTGCAGTCTTGCGGCAGTTAAACTGCATATAAAAGTCGCTCATGTTGAAGCTGGTCTGCGGAGTTTTGATAAGGAAATGCCTGAGGAAATTAATAGAGTATTGACGGATACGATTTCAGATTTTCTTTTTATAACTGAAAAGAGCGGGATTGAAAATCTTAAAAAGTCTGGTGTAAGTGATGATAAAATTTTCTTTGTCGGCAATTGTATGATTGATAGTCTTATTCATTACCTGCCGAAAATTGATAAGTCCAATATTCTTGAAACCTATTGTCTATTGCCTACTGCCTATTTACTCGTTACCCTCCACCGTCCAAGCAATGTTGATGAAGAGAAATCGTTACGGGAAGTGATCGAGATGTTGAATCATTTAAGTGAAAAAAGAAAAATTGTTTTTCCGATTCACCCAAGGACGAGAGCAAAAATAAAAGCATATGGTCTTGAAACTTTGTTAAATGCAAATATTATTTTAACTGATCCGATCGGTTATCTTGATTTTATTTCACTGGTAAAAAATTGTGAACTTGTCATTACCGATAGCGGCGGCATTCAAGAAGAGAGCACTTATCTCTGTGTGCAATGTTTAACGTTGCGGGAAAATACAGAACGTCCAATTACAGTGGAAGTGGGAACGAATCATTTGATCGGTACTGATTTTAAGAAAGCGGAAACCGCTGCCTTGGAAATCCTATCCGGCAAAAAGAAAGTCGGAAAAATTCCAGAGTTATGGGATGGAAAAGCGGCAGAGAGGATTGTGGAAATTCTGGTTGAAAAGCTTGTGGATTGATGATTGTAGGATTGTAGGATTGTAGGATTTGATTAATAATCGTCATTCGTCAATTATCAATCGACAATCAAATCGGTAACGAACTTTACCAAGGAGCTATTAAATTCAGCCGCACACCCTTTGAAAACAGCTTAGAAAACGCATGTTTTAGCACCTAATTTACCCACGCATCTGCCTGTCACATAGGAGATTATCTCGAAAAGTGGGAGTCCACATCAAACAAAAATAAAAACCCTTATAAGCAAAAACTTGTAAGGGTTTTTTGTTTTAAAGCTAAGTTAGGAAAATTTTGCTTGACAAGGTTAAGTTAATTTATTAGGTTTGCAAACGTTATCGCAAACGTTTGCAGAAATTATGAAACATATTACAATTACAGATATTGCTAAAAAATTAGGCATCTCAGCTTCAACGGTTTCGCGTGCTTTAAGTGATCACCCTGATATTAAAGCTGAGACGAAGAAGAAAGTCCAACAGCTTGCTGATGAATTTTATTATAAACCAAATTCAATTGCACAAAGCCTCAAGAACAACAGAACTACTATTATCGGAGTAATCGTGCCGGAAATAAAGCATGATTTTTTTTCTTCCGCGATAAGTGGGATTGAGGAAGTTGCCTATCACGCTGGGTATACAATTATTGTTTGTCAGTCGAATGAAAATTTTGAAAGGGAGGTAGTTAATACCAATTCCTTGATTCACCAACGGGTAGCGGGAATTGTTGCTTCTATATCTCAAGACACGATCAATAGTGATCACTTTCGAACAGTAGTTGCAAGAGGAATTCCCCTCGTATTTTTTGATCGGGCTTGTAGTGATCTTGATGTTAGTAAAGTAATTATTGATGATGCTAAAAGCGCCTATAATGCCGTCTCTTATCTTATATCAAAAGGATATCACCGCATCGCTCATTTTACCGGACCAAGGGATTTAGAAATAAGCAAGTTACGCCTGCAAGGTTATTTGAAAGCATTATCGGATGCGCTGATTCCTTCTGTTGAAGATTTTATTTGCTACGGCGGACTTCACGAGGCGGATGGGTATAATTCAATGGATCATCTCATCAATATTAACCATCTGCCGGATGCAATTTTTGCGGTGAATGATCCGGTTGCAATTGGTGCTTTCCAAAGGATTAAAGAAGCGGGTTTAAGAATTCCACAAGACATCGGCATTGTCGGATTTTCAAACAATAAAATTACCGCTCTGGTTGATCCTCCGTTGACAACAGTAAATCAGCCTTCGTTCGAAATGGGAAAGAGATCAGCCGAACTTTTAATCCAAATGATTGAAAGCGAAAAACTTCCGACTCTTCCCAAAACAATTGTATTGGATACAGAGTTGGTCATTCGCAATTCAACTTGATCCTAAATATGTTGAAGATAAAACGATAACCTCGTTTTCTTTTGTTGAACTCTTAAAGGTATAGATTGATTCACTTGTTACAAATGAAATTTACATTGATTTCAATATTAAAAAAAAATGGTTTAACCTTGTTATGAATTCCATCTCGCAAATAGTGAAGGTGTATAAGAATTTTTTTAATGATGAGCCAATCCTGGTGCGTTCTCCAGGAAGATTAAATTTTATCGGAGAACATACCGATTATAACATGGGATTTGTGCTTCCGGCGGCGATTGATAATGCAATTTACTTTGCGATCGCACCTCGAACGGATACAAGATGTAAGCTTATTTCTGCTGATCTGAATGAAGATTATGAATTTAGTTTAGAAACTCTGAGCAAGTCAAAGAAAGGTTGGGCTAACTATTTAATCGGTGTTGTTGATCAACTGATAAAAGCCGGATATCAATTAAAAGGATTTAACTGCGTCTTCGGTGGGGATATTCCCATTGGTGCGGGACTCTCTTCATCAGCGGCAATCGAAGCCGGTTTAACGTATGCAGTAAATCATATTTTCAATTTACAGATTGACAAACTTTCGCTCGTTAGGCTCGCGCAAAAAGCAGAGAATGAATTTGTCGGAGTTAAATGCGGCATCATGGATCAGTTCATCAATATTTTTGGTGAAAGCAGAAATGCGCTCCGTATTGATTGCCGTTCACTCGAATATGAACTCGTTCCGTTTGATTACGAAAATATTTCTGTTGTTTTCTTCAATACTAATGTTTCGCATTCTCTCGCTTCATCAGAGTATAATTTAAGAAGAGAAGAATGCAGCAAAGGTGTAGCAGTAATTAAAAAAGAATTTCCGGTAGTTAATAGCCTGCGTGATGCAAATGCGGAAATGCTGGAATCGTGTAAATTAAAAATGGAACCACTCACATATCGCCGGTGTAAATATGTTGTGGAAGAAAATGAAAGATTGTTAAAAGCATGCGAAGCTTTGAAAGTCCATGACTTGACTGCCTTTGGATCACTGCTCTATGAAACTCACGTTGGATTGAGTCGTGATTATGAAGTAAGCTGTCCCGAACTCGATTTTCTTGTTGATGCCGTAAAAGAATTTCCCGCAGTTTACGGCGCAAGAATGATGGGCGGTGGATTCGGTGGCTGCACGATCAACATCATCGAGAATGAATCCGTGGAAACAGTCACTTCACTTATTTCAAAAAAGTACAAAGAAAGATTTAATCGTGAAGCAACAGTATATGTAACTAAAATAAGTGCCGGAACAGGTATCGTAAGCGCGGAAGAACATGCAGCAGTTTGATAATACCTATCCCCATCGGCGGAAAAATATTTTGACCGGAGAATGGGTACTTGTTTCTCCGCAAAGGACAAATCGTCCCTGGCAGGGAGAAGTTTCACCAACAGAAGAAATTATTCGTCCGAAATATGATCCAAACTGTTATCTATGTCCCGGCAATAAAAGAGCAAACGGTGAAATTAATCCCGACTATAAAAACAGTTTTGCCTTCACAAATGATTTTTCTTCTTTGCTTGAAAAAATTCCTTCTGATGCAGATAATATGAATGACTTACTTGTTACAAGAAATGAGATCGGCATTTGCCGTGTTGTAAATTTTTCACCGCGGCATGATCTCACACTTGCGGAGATGAAAGAAGTAGAAATTCAAAAAGTAATTGAAACATGGGAAAGTGAATTTAAGACGTTGAGTGAACATCCAAAAATTAATCACGTGCAAATATTTGAGAACAAAGGAGCGATTATGGGGAACAGCAATCCGCATCCCCATTGTCAAATATGGGCGCAGGAGAGCATTCCCACTGAACCGGCAAAGGAACTAAAACAGTTTACGCAGTATTTCCGGAAAAATAAACGAAGTCTTTTAAGTGATTACTTAAAACTCGAATTAAAATTGAAGGAAAGAATTGTTTATGAAAATTCTTTGTTCGTTGTGCTCGTTCCTTTTTGGGCAACCTGGCCTTATGAAACGATGATCATTTCTAAAAAGAAATATGCTAATCTGCTCGCTTTTAAGTCAGAAGAAATAAAATCATTCGCGAACGCAATAAAAGTTATTACCGTTAAGTATGATAATCTTTTTCAGACATCATTCCCTTATTCGTCGGGAATACATCAAGCTCCGACCGATGGCAAGACTCATAAAGAATGGCATTTTCACATGCATTTCTTCCCGCCGCTTTTAAGGTCAGCGTCGGTAAAAAAGTATATGGTTGGATATGAAATGCTTGCAGAACCGCAGCGAGATATTACTCCCGAAATAAGCGCAAAAGTATTGAGAGGATTACCGAATCTTCACTATAAAGAACTCAAACGGAGTAATAAAGATGTTTGAGTTGAAAACGAGAATAGTGATTTTATTTTTTCTTTTTGTAGCAGTTCCAACGTTTGCACAATCGCGTTATGGTTTGAATGATACACTTGCGGTCGTTGGAAATAAAATAATTACTCTCAATGAATTTCAACTATTTTATAAAGAGAAACTGCGAAAGATCGGGTTGACAGATAACGGGGATACGCGCATTAAATATATACAAAATCTGGTTGATGATGAGCTACTCCTTTTAGATGCAAAGAAGAGGGGAATAGATAAAACGAAATCGGCTTTGGTTGAATTAGAGAGAATTAAAAATCAAGAACTGCTTAACGCTTTCTCAAAGAGTTTTATTGAACCAACCGTGAATGTGACCGAGCAAGATTTAAAAAACATGTACATAAAGATGAATACGAAAATAAAGGTGAAACATCTTTATGGTTCAACTTTAGAAGAAGCGGGAATATTGTACGATCAACTAAAGGAAGGAAATTCGTTTGAAGAACTTGCAAAAGAAGTTTTTCATGATGAACAGTTGAAAGAGAATGGCGGCGGCCTTGGTTACATTTCTGTTGATGAGATGGATCCGAATTTGGAAGAGACGGCTTTTTCCATGAAGGTGGGAGAGATTTCCAAACCAATAAAGACGGTGACCGGCTATAGTATTATCAAGGTGGAAGACATAAAACAAAATCCTTTTGTAATTGAAAGTGAATATCTGAAAGCGCGCGACCGTATCAATGCTTTTGTTAAAAAACGTGCATACGAAGAAGCGGCAAAACGTTATACAACTGGTCAGAAGAAGGAATTGGCAATTACTTTCGATAAGTCAATGATGAACAAGTTGTTTGAATCGCTTCAAAGTTATTCCAATAAAAATAGTTTCGAACGTTCTTCGGTTTTCTTTAAGCAGAATAAAAACAAGAATGTTGTTAAGTCCGGGTTGGAGAATTGGAATCTGATACAACTTGTTTCTGAACTGGAATTAACTGATGAGATGCAGAGAAAGTGGATCCATTCGGAAACTGATTTGGGAGATTTTATTTCAGGACTGATCATAAGAAAAAATACAATCCGCAAAGCGCTGAAAGCTCAATTGGATAAGTCACAAACTTTCAAGAACAATGTCGAATTCAACTTTAATACATTTCTAATCCAGCAAATTGAACGACAACTGAAAGAAAGAATTACCATCTCTCAAGATTCGGTTAAAACATATTACGAAGAAAATCTTAACCGTTTTACAACTGAAGCGGAGATGAGATTAAGTTCGATTCTTTTAGACAATCAATCTTTGGCTGATTCCGTTTCTCAATTGTTAAACAAAGGAATTTCCTTTGAAGAGATTGTCACACAATTCTCGATCCAAACAAACACCGCTAAAAATAAAGGTGATATGGGCTTCTTCCGAAAAAGTGAATTAGGAACTCTGGCTGATAAAATTTTTGAAATGAAAGTTGGACAGTGGACTGGTCCCATTAACGATGAAGGCAAATATCTTTTCTTAAAATGTACGGGATTAAAGCAAACTACGCTGCGGAGTTTGGCTGAAGTAGCTGACGAAATTAAAGAGACTCTCACATCTTTGAAGTGGTTCAAAGTAAGAGAGCAATATGCCGGTTCGCTTAAAAAGGAAAATCATGTTCAACTGTTTCCGGAAAAAATTAAATCAATAAACCTTTTAACAAAAGCATACGATCGATGAAAAAAGAAATTAAAATTTTTGCCGGTTTAATTTTTATTCTTTTTGTGACCGTTGGATTCGCACAGAATACCGGAAAGATCGCCGGAAAAGTAACAGATGAAAAAACAGCCGAAGTCTTGATTGGCGTAAATATTTTAATTGAAGGAACCGGGCTTGGAGCCGCCACAGATATGAACGGTGAATACATCATTGTTAATGTCCCTCCCAAAACATACAACGTTATTGCCAAATATATAGGATATGCAAACACAGTAACAAGGAACGTTCATGTCGGCAGCGGTTCAACTACAAAAATTGATTTTCGGATTACGCAAACCGAAATAACTTTGAATCACGAAGTGGTAATTACCGCAAAAGCTCCTCTCGTTGTAAAAGATATGACCTCGACAGAGGCGAGAATTACTGCCGATCAAATTAAAGAGCTTCCGCTGCAAAACATAAATCAATTGATAACGCAGCAAGCCGGCGTAAGTAAAGGCTCGGACGGTGGTATTCACATCCGCGGCGGAAGATCAAGTGAGATTTCTTATTTGGTGAACGGTGTGAGCATCACCGATGATTTTAACCGCACTCAAGCGTTGTCTGTAGAAACTGAATCTATCCAGGAACTAAAAGTTATCAGCGGAACATTTAATGCCGAATACGGAAATGCGATGAGCGGTGTTGTGAATATCGTTACGAAATCCGGTGGACAAAACTTAAGCGGTAATCTTGAAATTTGGAGCGGCGATTATGTTAGCAACCACACCGATATTTATAAACATATAAATTCTGTAAATCCTTTTGCCAATTATAACTTTCAAGGATTTCTCAACGGACCGCTAATTCCCGACAAATTAAATTTCTTTGTTTCTGCAAGAAGATTTTTTGATGGCGGATATATTTTCGGAATAAATAAATATAATCCTCAGGGAAGAGCAAGTTGGGTTGATGGTGTTCTTGTTCCAAATCTTGGAGACAATTCTTTTGTTTCGATGAACTCAAGCTCCAAGTGGAGCGGACAGGCTACTATCGACTGGAAAATAACTGGTGATTTGAAGTTCAAAGTAGATGCGTTTGGAAGCAGTGAAGCAAATAAATTTTACAACCATATGTATCAATGGAATCCAAATGGATCGAGCAGCGCTAAATCAAAAGGATACAGTCTCTTCGGTACGTTCACACATGTTTTGTTCTTAAATACTTTTCAAGAATTGACCTTCGCTTATAAAAACAATAATTACGCAACCCATCTTTACGAAAATCTTTTTGATCCCCGTTATGTTTCGCCCGATTCAGCGCTCATTGCAGGTTATCATTTTCTTACCGCAGGAACGGATCTAAATCATTTTGATAGAAGTACAAAGAGTGCGACAATTAAATGGGATTTGACAAGTCAGATAGACAACATAAATCTTGCAAAAGTTGGTGTGCAAGCGCAGTTCGATAAATTATTCTACGAAAATATTACTTTGATCCCGGCGCTTGGATCAAACGGGCAGCAGCTTATTCCTTTCGTTCCGTCAGTTCCAGGAACCGATACTCCGCAACATGATAAGTTTAAAAGAAATCCTTTCAGCTTTAGCTCTTACGCACAAGACAAGATAGAATTTTCGAGTGTAATTATAAATTTCGGATTGCGATTTGATTTGTTCAATCCGAATGGAAAAATGCCGGTTGATGCTTCTGATCCCGATATTAATAATCCATTCAAGCAGGAAAATACTTTTCGTGATTTAAATAGTGACGGAAAAATCAGTCTTGATGAACAAGTAGATGGAAATAAGCTTACTGTTGCAGAACGCGAAAAATACTGGTATAAAAAAACAACAATCAAAACCGGATTAAGTCCACGCTTCGGAATTTCCTATCCGATAACCGATCGCGGTATCATCAGATTTTCTTTTGGAATTTTTCAACAAATTCCCGATTACAGCCAACTCTATATTGGTGATGAATTTAAATTAACTTCAACACAGGGGATACAAGGTTCGTTCGGCAACAACGATCTCAAACCTCAACGTACAACAATTTATGAAATTGGTTTGCAGCAGCAATTCACAGAAGAAATAGCTGTTGATGTTACAGCTTATTACAGAGATATCCGTGATTGGATTTCGTCAAGTCAAGCTATTCCAACCGTTGTTGCGGGAATTTCATATTCAAAAAGGATCAATCGTGATTTTGCAAATGCTCGCGGTGTAACACTCTCCGTTAAAAAACGTTTCGCAGATTATTTTTCATTCGGAGTTGATTACACATTTCAAATTGCGGAAGGAACAAACTCATCTCCCGAACAAGAATTTTTCTCTCAACAGAACGGCGCGGAGCCAACCCGTTATTTAACCCCGTTAGATTGGGATCAAACGCATACGCTTAATGGCAATATTTATGTTGGCAGCGGTGATTGGGGAGCGAGCATTATCGCCGCAATTAGCACGGGTCAGCCTTACACGCCGGAGGTTACCGCGGGAGCGTATTCGGGTAGAAATATTATTCCGGGACTTCCGAACAACAGCCGGCGAAAACCGTTGATCGCAAATGTTGATATGCAGTTACACAAAGATTTTTCAATTACATCCGGCTTAAATGTGCAGTTATTTCTAAAAGTTTTCAATCTACTCGATGCAAAAAATCCAGTAACCGTATATGGCGACACCGGCAAACCCGATTATACACTTCAGCAAAAGACTGCAACAAACGCCGATGCGGGATGGTTCGTTTATCCAAATTATTATAGTATGCCGCGAAGCATTTACTTCGGAACCAAAATATCATTTACTAATTGATTGGTATGGGAATGTTCAAATTAAAATTTTATTCATCTTTACTGATCTTGTTTTTGACCGCCAACGCAAGCGCTCAAGTGTTGGATTATACTCCATCCGATTTTAGAGGCGATCAAAACTATAGAAGATTTTCTAACATAGAAGGGAACAACATCCGCGCGACGATTTTCAATTCAGGTTATAGCGGAAATCCGAACGGACAAGCAAATTATTTTAGCTACGAATGGCCTAAGAACACTGGAAGAATTTACATTGCGTTGATTTCATTTTGGGCATCGGGCGAGGTGGTAGATAATTCCGGAAAGACAATTCATCTTGTTGAAATGCCCGTTTATAAAAGCGATCCAAGCGGGAACACCTGGAACTTTGAACCGGTGAGAGGGTTTATAAATCCGCAACAGCAGGAAATTGCGCGAAGCGACAATAAAAATTCATGGCCGCAAGATTATCAAGGCGGCTGGCGAAATAAAAGAACCGATGCAAACGATCCCGGCTGGCCCGGCTCGTGGAATGGTTATTTCGGTAAAAATATTTTTAACGCAGATCAAGAATTTTATTTCGTTACATCGGATGATAAATATAAACGCTATCCTTATACGCCGGATACAACCGATCTAACGCGCGGCGGACTTGGCTACATCGTTGATGTTCGCACGATGGCGTGGTCTCAAGTGCTGATAAACGATGTTGTATTTTTTATTCACGATGTTTTGAACGACGGAACGAAAGCCGTTGACAAAACAGCTTTCATGATGTTCGTTGCTGATTATGTTGGCGGTGTTGGTCCGAACAATTATCCTTATGTCGATTTAACAACTGCGATAACTTTTCTAACAAGCGCCGATAGAAGAGGAA
>Ga0210032_1001535_pt1 | contig 12412 bp, 8 predicted proteins | sample CryGeyCG2114_250_2_FD_185458 | JGI IMG/M metagenome (GOLD analysis project Ga0210032, IMG submission 185458) | Groundwater microbial communities from aquifer - Crystal Geyser CG13_big_fil_rev_8/21/14_2.50 (SPAdes) (version 2) | ecosystem: Environmental > Aquatic > Deep subsurface > Groundwater ... | reverse complement strand
AGTTGCAATACTAGTAAAAATACTACCGAGAAAATTAAAAGCGCCAGTGACAGTTAGATTAGTTGAAGTGGCGTTGGTAGTAGTACCAGCATTGGCCACAAAACCATCGGTAAAGGTTACTCTCCCACTAGCGGTATCAGCCTGATCACTTCGTAAAAAAGAAGTGGGAGCTACCCCACCGAGAGTAGTAGCATTGTCAGCTTCACTAGCTTGAAAGGCCGCTGGCACAGCACCAAGTATCTTACGTGGCGTCATTTCACCATCGGCTTCCACGTTGATACCAAGGTAAAGAGTTTGGTTGAAATCAATTGAAGCGAGTGAAGTAGTCGTCCCGAGCATGACGGAGAATAGACCAGAAGTAACCGCGACGGTTTGGGTTTCTGTCCAAATATTAGAACCGGCCGTAGGGACCGTGTAAAGTCGGAAGACTATGGAGTAATCACCATCAACGACTGCACTACCAGTTGGACCAACTAGTTTGCCCTGATAGTTTATTTCTGGATTAAAAGAAGCTGAAGCAATTGATAAAAAAACCAACCCGAAAAAAAGTGTCCAGCCGATTAGAAAAATAAATTTATAAAAATGAGAAATCAAAGCTTTCATAATTATGGTTGCTTGTGATTACTTTCATCGGGAAAAACCGCCGGCTCAGAATAATGAGGAATTTTTACAAAGGGAATTGACCGCCCATTTTGAAAACCATCTGTCCGAACAAAACCAGTGTTAATTCCTGTCATCTCAATTTCTGTATTATCCGAAAAAAGATTTCCAATCTCGTTTTGATCGGGTGAGATATTAGCGGGAAAAATAATAATTCCATTAGACATTAATAATTTGTCAGTTCTTTCCATTAGACCAAAATTACTTACCCACTCGTCATAAACAATAATTTTATTTTCTCCAGTTAGGGTGTGAAAAAAATTTGTAACTATACCTTGAGGGATTTGAGCCAAAACAGCCACCCTGTCAAAAGAAATATAAATATTAATAAAATTCAAAAGTAATCCCGTGCCAATACCACAAAGCAAAAGTACCAAGGAAACAGTCGCAGTTTTTGTTCCAATCTGATCCTGATTAATTTTTAGAGAGTTAATCTTCTCAGAAAACTCCTGCTTTAATAAAAGTTCATTTTTCCTAATTTCGCGTAAATGTTTTTTACGAACAGTAATTTCATATTGGGAAAAAGCAAAAAAGCTTTTTAAAGAATCAACATCAATCAACCATTGACGGTTAATTAACGTAGCCGTGATTTTGTTTTCCCGAGCAAGTCTGGTCACATAATCACGAGAGCAAGACATGAGCTCTGCTGCCTCTCTGACAGGAAGTAGTTGACTGGAACCAAGTTGTAAATCAGGAGTCATAAATTCTAGGAAAACCTAATATATTATACCCATAACTGCCACCTAATTTTTTGGCTCGTGTTAATAACTTTGTAAAAAAGAACGGGATTCAAAATCCAAAAATTGTAAAAATTTGTTGAAGCGAAGCTGAAGTAAAAATAAGGTGGTGGTTTACAGCAAAACCATCGGTGACAATTTGTGTGTCCAAAGTAATTACTAAAAGTGCAATTACGAAAGCCAACATAAAAGTAATGGGAATAAGAGAAACTGATCTGCCAGTCGCTGGTGGCTTAATTTGATTAGGGGTAAAATGATATGATTTCGGTGACAGAGTTGATAAATGAGCCAATTGACTAGAAGAAGAAAAAGATTTATTTTCCATTTTATTTAATGGTCTTAAAGGTAATGAATTAGCCGAAACAAGTTTTTCATCGTTCCCATCTTCCTCTTCATTTAGATCTTCATTTAAGTCTTCAATGGTAACTTGACCTTGTAAAGATACTTCAGGTAAGTCAGAAAAGCTTATTTCATAAGGATTTTTCTCAGTCACTTTTATAGACACCTTAGTAGCATCAGAAAGCTCCACGGGTATTTTCGCCGGTTTCAGCAATTCAACCGGCGACTGGACATTTTTTGCTTCAGGCACCAAATCATGATCATCATGAAAATAAGTGCTCTCAGGTAATATTTCTGTCCGGGTGATCCAGTGATAATTATCAGGATTTAAAATAGATCGTTTAGTCAATTTGGACAAAGTTGGCTTTACAACAGTCTTGGGGACATGAGGTACTGATACTAATTCAGAGCTTAATTTACTTATTTTCTCGTTTGCACGAAGTGTCACATAACGAGTATCTTTATGTTTGTTAAGTGAATATTCGTTCACATACCAGGCTCTTCCAATCAATCTCGCCTCTACCTTGTTAGACCGACAGAGCTGACCAATGTAATCACCAGTATAACCAAATTTATCAGCGAGAATACTGACCTTGGTGTACACTTCCCCCTCAATAGTTACCGTCTTCATACTTATAGTATAACAGAAAATTACACTAGCAAGTAAACTGACTGACTAAATATGTTTATAAATATAACTATCTCGTTTAGAGTAGCTCGGTTTCAAATATCTTCCTTAAAGTATTAGGATCAGATGCACCCTTAGTAATCTTCATGGCTTGTCCTAATAGAAATTGTAAGGCAGTAACCTTACCAGCTTTATATTCAGCAACAGCTTTGGAATTATTTTCAATTATATCTTTCACCAGAGCAGTTAGTTTTTTGTCATCAAAGTTTACATAAAGGTCTCTTTCAGTTATTAATGTCAATAAATCGGTATCATTTGTAGCATTTTCAATAATCAAATCCTTAGCCACACGAGAAGTGATTTTCCTAGCTTGTAACACGGTCATCAATTCATAGAAATGCTTTGGCGACAAAACTGTTTCATAACTTAGCTCAGCTATTAAAGGCGAGAGATCAGTCAAAAGATAATTTGCCGACATCAACAAGACATTATTGTTACCATCAGCCAAAACAAACAGTTCACTAAAATATCTGTCCAATATATCTGATTGGATAATTGTTTCTATTTGTACGCTCGTCAAGCCGATATCTTTATATTTTAAGCGCTTATTTTTTGGTAAAATAGGCAATGATTTCTTCAGTGGCAATTCATTAAATTGCTCCATCTCGGTCAATTTCATTTTTGGTAAGTCAGGATCAGGAAAGTAACGATAATCCTTGGCTGTTTCCTTACTCCTTTGCGAATAGGTTTTTAATTTGGCTTCATCCCAACCGAGTGTTTCCTGCTGGACTTCCCCTCCCTCATCAAGAATTTTAGTCTGTCTTTCAATTTCATACTTAATCGCTAATTCCACCGACTTAAATGAATTAAGATTTTTTACCTCAACTTTCGTACCGAGTTCTTTGGTGGCACTGATGGAAATATTAGCTTCAACTCGCATCTCCCCTTTTTCCATATTGGCGTCAGAGATGCGGAGCGAACGCAAAATTAGCTGAAGCTCACGAGCAAAATCACCGGCAGTTTTAGCATCATGTATTACCGGCTCTGTTACTAATTCCATTAACGGTACTCCAGCCCGGTTGAAATCAACCAAACTATAATCACCTTTATCATGCTGACTTCTGGCAGTATCTTCTTCCAAATGTACCCTTGTGAGTTTTACACCGGACACTTCCCCTCCTTCTACAAAAGGAAAAGCATACTGGCTGATTTGATAAGCTTTCGGGATATCTGGATAAAAATAATTCTTGCGATCAAATTCTGAATAATTAGCCAACTTACCATTAACTGCTGTGCCAAAAAGTAGCACACTTAAAATGGCTTCTTGGTTGGCCACTGGAAGGGTTCCGGGATGCGCCAAGCAGATGGGACATATATTAATATTCGGTTCACTAGCGTGAGGGTCATTTACACAACCACAAAACATCTTACTTTTTGTTTTCAGTTCAGCATGAATTTCCAGACCAATGGTGGGTTTGTACATAAAATCAAAAAATTAAATTAGACAATGCTCAATTTTACGACTCTCTTAGATACTGCACAAGGGCATCACTCAAACCCTTGATACCTTCGGCTGTTTCCATAGACACAATAAACACACGTTTGTCAGATTTGTCAATAAAATCCTTCAGAGTATCTATTTTTGCTTGATTTACAAGGTCCTTTTTAGTAAAAATAATCCATTCCTCCTTTTCCACTAAAGATTTATTGAAGGATGATAGCTCATGTAAAATGGTATAATATTCTTTCACTGGATCATCATGCTCTAATGAAACTAGATGAAGAAGCATTTTTGTCTTAGTGACATGACGGAGGAAGGTATGGCCCAGACCTTTACCAGTAGCAGCACCTTCAATTAGTCCTGGAATATCTGCAATAACATAACCATAAAAATCTCCCAGATGAGGAGCAAGAGTGGTAAAGGGATAAGCTCCAATAGCACTATGTGCGTTGGTTAAATGATTAAGAAGTGAAGATTTGCCAGCGTTCGGCATACCAATCAAACCGACATCAACAACTAAAGTAAGCTCTATTTTTAGTTCGCCTGATTCTCCAATTTTTCCTGCAGTTACTTCCTTCGGAGATCGATTAATCGAAGATTTGAAATGCTCATTACCAAAGCCACCTTGCCCTCCTTTAAAAATACGTTCCCTAATTCCAGCACTAAAAAATTCGTATGACCGGTTTCTTTTTGTATCAGTGACAATTGAACCTACTGGTACTTTAATTATTATGTCCTTACCGTTGTGACCGTACTTGCTTCCACTTTGCCCTGATTGTCCATCCTCTGCTTCAAATTCTGGACTACCAGTATATTTTGCAAGCAAACCCAAGTCTCTCACTGATTCAATATAGACATCTCCCCCGTTACCACCATTACCACCAGCCGGACCAGCTTGGGCGATGAATTTTTCATGACGCCATCGTTCCACTCCATTACCACCGTTGCCAGCTCTGGCGTTGATTGTTATTTGATCTACAAACATGACTATCTTAATACCATATTAACAGTATTAAGTACATAGGAAACGATGGAATGGATTGCTTCGTTGCGACGCGCTAAGACGAACGGGCCAGACAACGTGGATTGCTTCGCTAGTCGCGCGCAAGGACGGTGTTGGTGTTATAGGTTAAGGCGATGTTTTCGTCTTGGCGAGTCATGAAGCGGAGCGGAATGACATGGCAATCCAGGTTTAAAAAACAACAGTGATACACTAATCCAAGACAATTTTGTCAGAAAAAACTATTAAAATATAGCTATTCTGATTATTTAATAAACTTATTTCCCAAGGTACTAATAACACTAACTAAGATAGACCCAACAAGAGCCGACCAAAAACCAGCCACAGAGAAACCATCAATAAAAGTTGAAGCAAAATAAAAAAGCGACGCGTTAATTACAAAGATAAATAATCCTAAGGAAATTATAGTCACTGGTAGCGTTAGAATAACTAAGATTGGCTTGATAATTGTATTTAAAAATCCCAAAATTAATGCCGTAACCAGTGCGGGATATAAACCATCAATTTCAATACCGATAGCTAATTTGGAAACAATCAGTAAGGCTATGGCAGTTATGGAAATACGTATAATTAATTTCATATAAACCAATACTAACATACTTTTTTCCTGGCTAATAAAATTTAAAAGAAAGGAACGTAAGTTGTCTCGTGCGATGCTGTGACTCCTCACTTCCTCACTGCAAAGACGAACGGGCCAGACAACGTGGATTGCTTCGCTAGTCGCGCGCAAGGACGGTGTTGGTGTTATAGGTTAAGGCGATGTTTTCGTCTTGGCGAGTCATGAAGCGGAGCGGAATGACATGGCAATCCAGGTTTAACTGATAACAGTGGTGCATTAGTCCAAAACAACTTCTTTAGAAAAAACTATTTAATTTTCCAACCACTAGCTAATAAAGCTTCAGCTTTTTTATACTTAAGTTGTTTGGTTTCTGAACCATTGGTAACAATGACCACATCATTACGACCGGGGACGTTTTCACTTACTCGCGGTTTGTTATTTGCCCCTTCTGTTTTCATAGCATCAAGTTTACTGGCTAACAAAACCACGGCAGCTTGTTTTTGATGTTCAATCTCAGCTTGCTCTATGATAGCTGGTTGAACTCTCGGTAAAAGTTCTGCTATTCGTAGCAAAACTGTCTTTTGCATTTGCTCAAATAACTGTGTCCCCTCTTTCCTATATTCTACTAATGGATCCCGTTGTCCATAAGCGCGCAAATTTACACTAGAGCGAGTATGACTCATGACTTCAAGATGCTCAACCCATAGAGTATCAAACATTTGTAAGGATAATCTCTGAAACATTAACATAAATTCAACTTCTCCAAATTCTTGTTTTTTTGCTTGAATTGCTTTAGCGGTATCTTCATCAAGCTCTGCCACCTCTTGCAAAATAGATTGTATCTCTTCTTGATCACCCTTTAATAATTTCTGCCTACGAGCATAAGCAACCATGCGTTGTTGATTTAATACATCATCATAAGCCAAAACCTGTTTGCGTGCATCAAAATTAAAACCTTCAATTCTGGTTTGGGCTGATTCCAATTGTCTGGAAATTAACTTTAATTCAATCGGTTGATCTTCTGGAATACCAAATGTACCCATCATCTTTTTTACTCGTTCTCCTCCAAAAACACGCATTAGTGAATCCTCCATAGAAACATAAAACTGGGTTTCACCAGCATCACCTTGTCGTCCAGCCCGACCACGAAGCTGATTATCTATTCGTCTAGCTTCATGTCTTTCGGTACCAAGTACAAATAATCCCCCTAATTCACGAACGGCCTCCGTTTCCTCGGGAGTAGCATCGGGACCACCTAATTTAATATCAACGCCTCTACCAGCCATGTTGGTGGCTAGGGTGACTCCACCTCGCTTACCAGCGGCCGCAATGATCTCCCCTTCCCGCTCATGGTTTTTGGCATTTAATACCTCATGCGGAACATTAGCTTTAGTTAGGGCAAGAGACAATCTTTCATTTGTATCAATGGAGGCGGTACCGATTAGAATTGGCTGTCCAGTTTCGTGAATTTGTTTCAATCGGGTAATGATGGCAGAAAATTTGCCAGCTTCATTTTGAAAAATAAGGTCATTATGATCGGTTCGTCTAATCGGTTTATGAGTTGGTACGGGTATCACTTCCAATTTATAAACTGTATAAAATTCCTCACTAGAAGTTAGAGCGGTACCGGTCATACCAGCCAGTTTGTTGTACATTCTAAAATAATTTTGATAGGTAATAGAAGCATAAGTACGACTTTCACGTTGGATTGAAACACCCTCCTTAGCTTCTATAGCTTGATGAAGTCCGTCAGACCAACGTCGCCCAGGTTGAAGACGGCCAGTGAATTCATCAACAATCACCACTTCTCCATCTCTGACCACATACTCTTTATCACGAGTGTAGAGGGCTTTGGCCCGAACGGCAGTTTCAAGATGGTGGACATACTTGATTCCTTTATCGGTATAAATATTATCCACGCCTAACATTTTTTCAGATGCTTCAATTCCAGCATCGGTCAGAGAGGCACTTTTTAATTTTTCATCCACCTCATAATGAGTAACCGGCTCCAGATTACGGGCAATGTTAGCAAAAACCTGATAAAGATTTTCTGAATCCTCGGCTGGAGCAGAAATAATCAATGGTGTCCGAGCTTCATCAATTAAAATTGAATCAATTTCATCCACAATGGCATAAATATGTCCTCGTTGACGCAAATTGTTAACTTCAAACTCAATATTGTCACGCAAATAATCAAAACCAAATTCACTATTAGTGCCGTAAGTAATATCGGCAGCATAGGCATCTTTGCGAGAGCAAGGTCTAAGAAAATCATGGACTACTTTAAATGAACCATGACTATCACGTTCGGCATCCTTGTCCTCATGATTAGCATCATATAAATATGAACCATCACTATTTATAATACCGACTGATAAACCAAGACCAACATAAATTTGTCCCATCCAGACACCATCACGTCGCGCGAGATAATCATTAACTGTAATCACATGCACCCCCTGACCAGTGAGGGCATTTAAATATGCTGGCAGGGTACCCACTAAAGTTTTTCCCTCACCAGTACGCATCTCGGTAATTTTACCTTGATGTAATAAAATACCACCTAGTAATTGCACATCAAAATGACGCAATCCCAGGGTACGTTTACTAGACTCACGCACTAAAGCAAAGGCTTCTATCAAAACATCTTCTAAGCTTTCTCCTGCTTTGATGCGAGCTTTAAGAGTTTCAGTGTAAGAAATAAGCTCAGCTGTGGACAATGCGGAAATTGATTCTTCTTTATTATTAATAGCAGTAACCAAAGGAGAAATTGCCTTAAGTTCCTTATCGTAACTAGGACCAAAAAATTTATCTAAAAATGACATAGCTTGGCTAGTATATATGTTTATGATGTATTTTACAAAAAACAGTTTCCGTCGTTCTAATTGTAATTGTCACTGCCCAGTTTCCGTCCCTACCAATCCATGATGCTGTTTTCGTCTTGGTGAATCATGGAGTGGAGCAAAATGATGTGGTAATCCAGGGTTAGTTAACTAATGACCAAAGCAAAAATCGCCAATAGGCGATTTATGCTATCAAGCGCACCCGAAGGTGTTTTACTTCTTGCGCGCTGGTGACTTTTTTGCGACTTTCTTGACTGCTTTCTTTGCGACTTTCTTGACTGCTTTCTTTGCGACTTTCTTGACAGTCTTTTTTGCGGTCTTCTTTGCTACTTTCTTGACTGCCTTTTTCTTTGTTGCCATAAAGTGAGTGTGTGATGAGAGATTAGTGAATAAAATTCGACCGCATGACTTTCTCAAATTTAAAAGAACTACCGAGTGAGAAAATGTCTGCTTACTACTATTATCGCGCTTAAAAAAAAATGTACAAATTTTTTTTACAATAATTTGTGGATAAGATTTTTTATTTTTTATAAAAATATTTTAATAAAAATTTATTTTATTTTTGTTACCTCCAATTCAATATTTAAATTTGTTTTTTTAAAAACTTTTTTGGCAATCATACTGGAAAAATTTTCTATTTCTGTGCTTGTTGATCCAGATTCAGCCACTAAAACCAGGGCTTGTTTTTCATACAAACGAACATGATTATCCTTGTAACCTTTGAGTCCACAAATTTTATCCAGAATAAATCCAAGTGAGAGTTTGACCATATTTTCACTGACGTCATAAATTGGAAGAGTTGGATATTCTTGTGAAAGAAATTCAATTTCCGCACGCTTCACTATCGGGTTCTTAAAAAAGGAACCCGCTGTACCAACTAAATGCCAATCGGGAAATTTTTGGGAACGAATATTTATTATTGCTTCTCGTATCTCTGATAAAAGTGGATTTTTATTGTTGTTAAAATATGTTGTTAAATCTGCATATTTTAATCTTGGGTGAGGTGTTATAGAGAGATCAAAAGATACGTTAGTAATGATATATTTTTTTCCTATATCAGTTTTAAATATGGAGTCACGGTAACCAAAATGACATTCATCAGCAGACAGAATCAAAGATTCAAAAGTATCCACATCAAAAACAGTAACCTCTTTAATAAAATCTGAAACCTCTACTCCATAAGCACCAACATTTTGCACAGGGGTGGCACCGACCGTACCGGGAATGTGTGAAAGATTTTCCAAACCCCAGAAACCATGATTTACTGTCAGGGTAATAAATTCGTCTAGTATTTCACCAGCAGAAACTGATACCGTTACCGTACCATCTAACTCCTCATTAAAAATAATTCCACTTAAAGAAATTTTTATAATCACGCCGGCATATCCTTCATCTAATGCCAAAAGATTTGATCCGCCACCCAAAACAAAAAACGGCAGTTCGTTTTGCTTGGCAAAAAAAACTGCCGTTTTAATTTCTTCCACAGTAGTTACCTCAAAAAAATATTTCGCCGGTCCACCTGTCTTGAGAGTAGTGTATTTAGATAAGTCTATATTTTTTTGAACCACCATCGTCATATTTTTTATTTACAATCTTTTTGTGGTTCACGACCAGCCAAAATATTTTCACTTATACAATTAGCCGTGGGTGTAAAATTTGGTATCGCCTCTTTAGCGCGCTTTAAGGCATCAACTGCCTTATCGTTCTCCTTGAGCTGATAATAAACAAAAGCCAAGCTGGCCCAATTTTGAGCTGAAGAAGGATCTTGCTTTAGTCTAATTTCATAAAGTTCCGCTAAGAAAGAAAAATCGCCGGCAGTATTTACTGCACTTGTCACAAAGTCACTAGTGGCCAGAATATTTTCAAAACCAGCTGGCGCTTCATCAATAATCTTCCTAGCTTCTTCTCCCTCCTTGGTCATAAAAAGTGAGGCCACATAATATTCACGGGCATCATTGTAATTCTCATCCAACAAAAATGCTTCTTGGAAAAAATCTCGAGCGACAGTGGTATTTCCTATACCTAATTCAATCGCTCCTTGTTGAAGAATAATGGCTTGTTTGCGAGGAGAAAGAGTACGGGCTGTGGCCAGGGCTTCTTTAGCTTTGGGAAGATTATTGATAGCCCGATAATAACTACCTAGAAAAACATACAGACGAGCATCATTTGGTTTGTTTTCTATTAATTTCAATAATTCTGCTTCGGCCCTTAATTGGAAAGTGGTGATAAACTCTTGCGAAGATTTGTCATTACCCCTTCCTATATTCATGGCCAGCTGAACAAACTGCTCTACTATCTCTTGCTGGGCGAAAGATCCTCTACCGAGAGCCAACTCAAAACTAGCTAATTGGGCTTCTTTGTCATTAGGAAATCGCAGAGCATCAATAATGTCACTGGCAGCTAGCAAGCTGGGAATATTAATAAAATAAATTGTTACTGCCCCCATCAAGATGATTACTGGTAATATCACTTGCGTAATAATGGCTGGGGATATTTTAACAGTAGCTATAGCTTTAATGTCAGTAGCCACTCTACTGTGAATTAAAGCGATTATTGTTCCAAAGAAAATATAACTAACAATATTGTCAAAGACAACCAGATTGTGCGTTAAGTATCCAATAATCAATCCTAATAAAACTCCCCGCTCTAAAACATCAAACGATTCATCTGGTTTAAAAAACGGTTTCCAGAATAAATAATATCCCAATGCACCAAAGATTGAAAAATATGTTAATAAGCCCAACACACCACCAGCAATCAGCCAATCAAAAACTATATTATGTACTCTATCAAACCATTGCTCTTGAGCATACATTCGTGGGTCGTATTGAGTGTTAAACACATAGTTAAAATTACCCTGACCCCATCCCAACATTGGTCGCTCCATAAATCCTTCTTTCGCCATTCCCCAAATAATACTTCTGATAGTAAGATCTTTGGATAAATCAATATTGGCGATTCTGGCTAACGAGGAAGAATTTTGAATATAGCTGGAGTCTTTAACTATCATGAATCCTCCAATTACCAAAGATAAAAATATGAATGATCCAATGGCATATTTCTGCGCTGTCTTATGACGAGCGCCAAAGACAGCAATATACCCAACAGCCACTATCATCCCTACCATTAGACCAATGGCTGTACCGCGCGTACCAGTTTGTAAGAGTACAAACATAAAGAGTAATGACAATAAAACATAAGTGGCGCGGTATAGATTTACGTTTGTACGAACAAACAAATAAAACAGAATAAAAATATGAAATAGCATGTACACCGCCATATAGGCAGCATTGCCCAAGGTGCTATCAACCCGAACACTAGCACCAGAAAGTTGCGATAATCCTTTAAGAGCAACAATTCCGGCCACCAAAACGGAAACATGAAGAAAATATGACCAGACTTTGGGTGTTCTTAGCATTGTTCCTAAAACTAGGAAATAAAGAAAAACGTGAATTATAGTAACGTAACCATCCATTCGTTCGTAATTGCTCCAAAAAGCAGTGTTGATATTAATGGCTTGTAGGTTGGCAATCAGCATCACTCCCATAAAAATACTGAATGAGCCCAATATCCATGACCAACGGGGTCTATATTGTTTATCAGACAAAGTGAGCACCAGCCAACTGAAGAAAACTACTTCTACCAATATTCTGAAAGCAAAATTTTTTCCAGTAATGTAAGGAAAGAAAAAATCATTCTCTACATATAAAGTTAAAAATGGAATTAAAAATAAACCTCCCAACACTAGCCACTTTAATATATCTTTCATATGCGCACTAATATAACATATTTGTAAAATGAATTAGAGCTAGACGAGATACAAAACCGAGCGTGCAATCAAAACAACAACTTCGTCTTTACCAGTCATGAAGGTGGTTCAGTCTTTGTAAGGGAGCAAAGCGAAATGACATGTCAATTCAGGTTTAACTGATAACAATCGGTACGGCAATCCAGGACAAATAAAACACGGTGATACAAATTTCAAATAATCTAAAATAGAACTACAAATCCCATTCTGCCACCAGATTACGATGAACAAGAGGTGTTAATCTGGAAGCATCTTCAGCGTACAACTTTTTAAAAGGAATTAACTCTGCTTCCGAAAAATAATCGTTTATTTTAAA
>Ga0210032_1001530_pt1 | contig 12443 bp, 10 predicted proteins | sample CryGeyCG2114_250_2_FD_185458 | JGI IMG/M metagenome (GOLD analysis project Ga0210032, IMG submission 185458) | Groundwater microbial communities from aquifer - Crystal Geyser CG13_big_fil_rev_8/21/14_2.50 (SPAdes) (version 2) | ecosystem: Environmental > Aquatic > Deep subsurface > Groundwater ... | reverse complement strand
TCGCGCGCGACGCGACATGCCGCCACCAGCTGTCGTTGCGCTGGCGACGGATCGAACCAACGTAGTCGTAGCCCTCGTTCATTTTCGCCAGCAGCAGACCGATATCTTCGGGCGGATTTTGCAAATCCGCATCCAGCGTCACCACACACTGCCCGCGCGACTGCTCAAACCCCGCCATGATCGCCATATGCTGACCGAAATTGCCGTTGAACAGGATAACCCGCGTCACGTCGGGGCGCTGTTGGAACTGGGCGCGCAGTAGCGCCGCAGAACGGTCTCGGCTACCGTCATTGATAAAAATGACTTCATAGCCAACATCGAGCTTGTCCAAAGCCGGATACAGCCGGTCGAACAAGGTCTGCAAGCCCGCTTCTTCGTTATAAACCGGAATGACGACAGAAAGTTGTGGTGTATTCATGGGGCGGCATTCTACCGCACAGTGCGGTGTTCGCGAAATCAACAGATGATTTATGATTCAACGGTACACATCATCATGGCTGCCTATATCAAGCAGGATGATTTCCTTTTCGGTAACCATCAGTGTCAAAGTAATCCGGTAACTGTAGGTCAGGCTGACTGCATAACAACCGTCCAGTTTTCCACTCAGCGCGTGCAATTTAAGATTGGGTCGGAATGGATCGCTCTGCATATCATCGAGTACCTCGGCAAAGCGAGGCTGCAGATCGGGATGCTGTTTGAAAAACTTGCGCGCCTGACGAAGAAACTGTTGCGGCGCGACGATGACGTACATCAGGCTGCCTCATCCGCATTCAGCGCCGCCAGCAACTCGGCTGCCGTCTTGAATTCACTGACTTTCCCGGCTTTGACATCCTCAAGCGATGCACGCACGCGCGCAGTGCGCGCCTCCTGTTCCGACGCGATCAAATCCTGATAACGCCCTTCGGACAGCACCACATACTGCGGCTGATTGTTTCTGATCACATGCAAATCACCCTTGGCAATCAGATCGTCCACCGCCGCGATGCCGCGACGCTTGATCTCCTGTGCTGGAACAATATTCATATAAATACCTCTTTTGGTACTTTATTAAGTATCTTAACCATACGCAATCAAATAAGGGATGGCAAACTCAATTCCCACTTACCCTTGCAGCACCTCGCGAAGCGCCGCGCAAACCCGTTCCACGTCGGCCATCGTCATCGCATAGAACATCGGCAGGGAAACGATCTGGCGGCCTACCTGTTCGGCAATAGGAAACATCCCCTCATGGAAACCCCGCTCACGGTACAGCTTGAACAGATGGATAGCGGCGTAGTGGAAGCCGATGCCGATATTGCGTTGTTTCATCTGCGCCATGAATTCGGGACGGGTGATGCGCTCCGGCAGAACGAGCTGGAACAGATGCCAGTTGGTTTCGTTAAACTCGGCGGGGGGCAGTTGCGCGCCGGTCTGCGCCTCAAAATCCGCCCCCAGCGTGGCGAAATAATGCCGCGCCAACTGGCGGCGATGCGCGGTGATTTTGTCCAGCTGCGCGAACTGTCCCAGCCCGATCGCGGCGGCGATGTCGGTCATGTTGTATTTGCCGCCCAGCACGTCCACCTCGATGCCGTCCCAACCGCTGCGGGTCACCCCCTGCAGGCGAAATTTCTCTGCCAGCGCGGCCTCTTCTGCGTTGTTCAACACCAGACAGCCGCCTTCGGAGGTGGTGATGTTCTTGTTAGCCTGGAAACTGAACGAGACGAAATCGCCAAAGCTGCCGATGCGCTTGCCCTGCCAGCTTGAACCGATCGCTTGCGCCGCATCTTCGATCACGCGCAATTTATGCTGGGCAGCTATTGCATACAGCCTGTCCATATTCAGCGGCTTGCCCGCCAGATACACCGGAATAATTGCACGGGTTCTGGGCGTAATCGCCGCTTCAACCTTGTCTAAATCAATGTTGCGCGTGACCGGATCAATGTCGGCAAACACCGGGGTCGCGCCCACTTCGAGGATGACATTCGCCGTAGCGGGCCAGGAGATCGGCGTGGTGATGACCTCATCCCCGGCACCGATACCGGCGATGCGTAGCGCGATTTCCATGGTGCAAGTGCCAGAATTGAAGGTGCGCACCGGACGCCCGCCGAAATATTCCGATAATTGTTTCTCGAACTCCGCCACCTTGGGGCCGCTGGTAATCCAGCCGGAACGCAGGGTATCGGCCACCGAGGAGATGGTCGCTTCATCTATCGTGGGCTTGGAAAAAGGCAAAAATAAACTCATAAAAATCCTTATAATTCAATAGGTTACAAAATCAGGCACGGGAAATGATCACCACGCCCAAAATAATCACGCCCATGCCGATCAGCTTGGTCGGATTGAAAGCCTCACCCAGCAAATACCAGGCCGCTATCGCGTTTACAACGTAAGCCATTGATAACATTGGAAAAGCGATACTGACCGGGACGCGCGACAGCGCCAGCACCCAGATCACCACACTGAGCGCATAGCAAAACAGCGCGGCGACGATATGCCACTCGGTCGCCAGTTTCCAGCCTATCGGCACGATGTTTGCCACGCTGAAATCAAAATAGCCGATAGCATTGGTGCCCGCCTTCATCAATATCTGCGCGGTCGCGTTGAGCATCACGCCGGTAAAAATCAAGCCAAAGCTAATCAGGTTCATGGCTTTTTTACCACGATGTGTTGGGTATCAGCAAAGATGACTTGCATCGGTAGGCCTTTTTGTTGTAACTGGGGATAAAGATACGTTTCCATAATGGCCAGCGCTTCGGGTTGTGCTGCCCATACCTTGACGAAATCCTCCACCGTCGGTATCCAGCGCCTGGGCTCCTGCTGGATACCGAAAGCCATTTCATCCTGATACTGCACCAGGGTAAAGGTGTGTTTGAGATAAAACGGCAGGGTCTGCTCGTAAGTCAGCACCGAATAAAACGGTATATCCGGTTTTACTTCGGCGCGGATCGCCTCGGCGATATGCTTGGCGGAACGCTCGCGCGCCACGGTGTTGTAGCCCGACAAGCCGATCTGGGCTGCCAGCAAGGCGCTTATCGCTACCGCCACCACGGCCTGCGGTTTTTTGCCGCGCCACAACAGCGACATCCCCGACAACAGGCCGACCAGCCATATCCCCGACGCTGCCACCAGCCAGATGCGGTAATCGGGATAGAGCGCGATCTGGTTGGGCGTGTCGGCAAACTTGTCCACGTTCATCCCCAACCCCAGCAATCCCAGCACCACCGGCACGATAGGGGCGAGTTGCCAAAACAGTACCCGACAGCGCATCTCACTAATGCGTTTGCCCATCAACAAAGCCAGGGCAGGAAACATCGGCAACAGATAGGACGGCAGTTTGGAACCCGAAACGGTAAAAAACAAATAGATAAACACCGCCCAAATCAACAGGAAACGCGCGGCATTGAAAGGCTTGTCGGAACGATGGCTGGCGCGACCGGGCTGACCGGCCAATACCGTCTTCCACATCGAGTCGAACATCAACACCGTCCAGGGCAATGCCCCGGCGAGCAGGATAGGCACAAAGTAATACCAGGGCTGATAGCGCCCCAGATCCTTGGTGGTGAAACGCGTGTAATGCTCGTAGATGAAGAAGCGACCAAAAAACTCGGGATTAGCCTGCATCACCTGATAGAACCACGGTGCGGTAATCAGCAGAAACAGCGCCAACCCCGCCAACCAGTGCATGCGCTTCAATACGCTGAAATCGCGCTGCACCACGCAATAGATAAACAGTGCTGCACCCGGCAGGATGATGCCCATCAAGCCTTTGGAGAGCACTGCCAGCGCCAGCCCCGCCCACGCCAGCAACATCCAGTTGCGCCGTATCGGCGGATAGGGCTGCGACTGCCCGAGCAACAAAGCGACAATGCCCAGCGTCAGGAAAAAGGTCACCCCCATGTCCAGCGTATTGATATGGCCTATCAGCACATAGAGCAGGCTGCTGCCCATCAACAGCGCGGCATAGCCACCCGCCTCGCGTCCGAACAATTTAGTGCCGGCGAACCACACCAGCAACAGCCCGGCAAACCCGGTCAGCCCCGCCCACAGCCGCGATGTCCATTGATGCTCGCCGAACACCTCGTAGGCCGTGGCCGTCGCCCAGTATTGCAGCGGCGGCTTCTCGAAATACTTGAGATCGTTCAGGCGCGGGGTCACCCAATCGCCGCTCTTCACCATCTCGCGCGGAATTTCGGCGTAACGCCCTTCGTCGGGCTTGATTAGCGTGCGATATTCGAGGTTGGCGAACCAGATGACCGCGATGGCCACCACCAGCCAACCAAGCGGCAAAGTCGAGAGTCTTTTCAACATTGAGTCAAAAACGGCGGGTAAGTCTGACAAAATTTCATGCGAATTCCTGAAATAAACATTACCGGAATCAGTCCGGCGTGGGTTAGCGGGCGAATTTTAACGTGTCCTGCGTCAATGCTCCAAATTTCTGCACAACACAACTTAATTGCAGACACTTCGGATTTGTTCGATGTTGGTATGTCCTTGTAAAACCAGCTCTATCCCGCTTTGCTTCAAGGTGCGCATACCCTGTTTGATGGCGGTAGCCTGCAACTCCACCACGCTCGCCTGATGCTGTATCAGGCTCTTGATCGGCGGGGTCGCTTCCAAAAATTCATACACCCCCATCCGCCCCTTGTAGCCGGTTCCCTCACATAGCTCGCACCCTCCTGCCGCATATAGCGTAAAACCCCCGTCTTGATTGCGGTAAGTTTGATGCCACGCCTGCATCACGGCAGCGGAATCAAGCGGCGTACCGGCACAATATTCCTCGACCAACGACAGCAGTTCATCACGACTCGGGATATAACTGGTTTTACAGGATTTGCAGTAACGCCTCGTCAGGCGTTGCGCCAAAATACCGACCAGGGCATCGGAGAAATTAAACGGATCCATGCCCAAATCCAGCAACCGCACCATGCTTTCAGCCGCGCTGTTGGTATGCAGGGTGGAAAAAACCATATGTCCCGTCAAGGATGCCTGGATGGCAATTTGCGCCGTCTCGATGTCGCGCATTTCGCCTACCATGATGACATCCGGGTCGGCGCGCAAAAAGCTGCGCATGGCGGCAGCAAACGTCCAGCCGATATTGGCATTGACCTGCACCTGACGCAAACCGTCCTGGGTAATCTCGATCGGGTCTTCCGCCGTCCAGATTTTGCGTTCAGGCGAATTGATAAAGCTGAGTACGGAGTGCAGCGTTGTCGTTTTACCCGAACCGGTCGGCCCGCAAAGCAGGAACAGCCCGTAAGGTTTTTGCGCCAACACCTTGATGCGCTCCAGCACATTGGCTGGCAAGCCAACCTTGTCAAGCGCAACTGGCTGGGCGCAGGCCAGCACCCGCATCACCACATCTTCGAGACCATGCGCGGTCGGAACCGTCGCGACCCGCAGTTCGAGTTTGTCGTCCGCGCTGAGTTTAATTTCGATTTTCCCGTCCTGCGGGCGGCGCTTCTCGGAAATATCCAGTCGCGCCATGATTTTTATCCGGGAAACCAGCGCGCTCCTGAACTTGGGCAGAAATTCAAAATACTTTTTCATGACCCCGTCCTTGCGAAATCGGACCAGCGTATTGCGTTTACCCGGATAGGTTTCGAGATGAATGTCCGACACGCCCTGGTTATAGGCATCCAGTATCATCTTGTTGACCACGCCAACCAGGGTATTGTCAGTTTCCGCGATACTGTCTTCCGGCGCGTCATCAACCACATCCATGTTCATGGTGCGGGCGAGATCACCGATTTTCTGCTTGCCAGTTATCTCATTCGCACGGCTCAACTCTTTGATAACGCGCAGGATGGCATCGCGGGAGGCCAAAACAGGCACGACATTCAAACTGGTAATCACGCGCAACTCGTTCAGCGGCTCCCAAACCAAAGGATTCTCCATCGCCACCACCAGCGTGTTGTTGGCGCGATAGAGCGGCAGGATGGAATATTTCTCAATGAAGCGGATAGACACCAGGCCAAACGTCTGGGGATCAATACGAAACTTGGTGGCGTTCACGAAGGGAATACCCAACTTCTTCGCCAACATACTCTGGATGACTTCCGTATCAACCACGCCCATTTCAATCAGAATCTCGCCCAGCGCCTGTTTCCGGTGCGTCCGCTGCATGGCCAGGGCTTGTTGCAGCATCTCTTCAGTGATCAGCTTTTCCTGAACCAGGACATCGCCGAGTCTCAAAACCGACCCAGTCTGGTGTTTAAGCGCCGCCTCCAACTGCTCAGGCGTAACAATCTGCTCTTTAGTCAAATATTCGCCGAGCTTTTGATTGCGCTGTTGCGACTGTTTCTCAAGGCCAGTGGTGATTTCCTGATGGGTGGCTATTTTTTCCTCGACCAGCATCTGGCCAATTTTTTTACCTATTTCGTAGTGTTTGATGGAGCCCGACGGAATAAAACAGCGGATAACCGTATCGTCAGTGTGTACCAGAAACAGATACAGCCCGGTCTTATCCATCGCGTAGCCAACGGTTTCCGTTTCCAGAATTTTGCCGTTGGTGAACAAAATGGCACAGCTTTGCTTGTCGGAAGGACTAAAAATCTCATGATTATGGGCATGGGGCAAGGCAGGTTTTTTGACCAGATGTACCGCGTGCAAAAGCCGCAACTGATTGATCGCCTCCGGCTGCAACTTGGCGGCTTCACCTGTCAAGGGCTTAATTTCAAAAACCCCCTGCTCCGGTGCAAACTCAGTCAAATCGCCAAACAGATCATGATTATCATTGCCTACCAGCTGACAAGGCTCACTGTCAAAGGTTGCCAGGTCTTCTTCAAATTGATAATAAAAAGGGGTGGGCCATAAGCTTAATTTCATTGTTTTTCCCTGCAATTTTGGTATCGGAAAATATTCACGGTGCGGCGGTCATTACGCAACGCGCTATTGCAAAACAGACTCCTAGCTCATCAATAATTGCTGAAATTCTGCGGCAGGCACGGGCGGACTGGTCAAATAACCTTGATACAGGTCGCAGCCCAGCGTTTTCAGGTAGTCTAACTGCTTTTTGTTTTCCACGCCCTCGGCCAGCACCTTCAAGCGCAACGAGTGCCCCATGGCAACAATCGCCGCGACAATTTCCATGTCGTCGCGGTGCAGCGGCACATCGTCAATGAAGCGTTTGTCAATTTTCAATATATCCAGCGGAAACAGCTTGAGGTAAGCCAGCAAGGAATAGCCCGTACCAAAGTCATCAATCGCCAATTGCACACCGATGACTCTTAGCCGGTCAAGAATCTGGATGGCCTCGGTTTCACGCTGCATCAGGGCGCTTTCGGTCAGCTCCAGCTCCAGATACTTTGCCGGGAAACCGGTATCAGACAACACTTGGGCGACCGTATGGCTGATGTCGCCTTGCAAAAACTGGTAGGCCGACAGGTTGACCGCCAGGGTGAGGGGCGGTATCCCCGCCGCGATCCAGCGTTGCCCTTGCAAGCAGGTTTCACGCAACATCCAGTCGTCAATGACACCGATCAAACCGATGGCCTCGGCAATATGGATAAATTGATCCGGCATTATCAAGCCATCCTTCGGCGATTGCCAGCGTACCAGAGCTTCGGTGCCGACAATGCGACCGCTGGCTATCTCCACTTGCGCCTGATAGTACACGCGCAACTCACCCTGTTGAATGGCGCGACGCAGGTCGGCTTCAATCTTGATCCGTTCGCGCGCGGCGCGGGTGAGACTCTCCGAAAAATACACAAAGCGCCCGCGCCCTTCAGTCTTCGCCTGGTACAGCGCGCTGTCGGCCTGTTGCAACATCAGCTCGGCGGTATGTCCGGCTCCGGGAAAAATGCTGATGCCGACACTGGCACCGATATGCACCTCGATACCATTTAGCAACCGATAAGGTTCGCTCAACACCTTGATAATCTCGTTCGCCACATGCGCCGCAGCTTCGGCATCGGCAACCTCCTCCAAGAGTACGGTGAATTCATCCCCGCCCAGGCGGCACACCGTATCCATTTCGCGACGCCGGTCAAGCAGTCTGGATGCTACCTGCAGCAATAAATCATCGCCCGCCAGATGCCCGTAACTGTCATTGATGTCCTTGAAGCGATCCAGATCAATCATCAGCAGCGCCAGATGCTTGCTGTCCCGCTGCGCCCTGAGAATGCCGTGCTGCAAGTTCGACAGCAGCAACAGGCGATTGGGCAGGCGCGTGAGCGGATCATGATGGGCCAGAAAATTAAGTTCGGATTGGGTTTGCTTGAGTTTGGAGATGTCGGAAAAAACCGAAACATAGTTGCTGAGCACCCCGGCCTCATCTTTGACCGCATCAATACTCATCAATTCGGGATAAATTTCACCGCCCTTGCGCCGGTTCCAGATTTCACCCTGCCAATGCCCGGTGCTGGCAATACTCCCCCACATTGCCTTATAAAAATCCTGACTTTGATGCCCGGAGCGCAGTATTTCCGGCGTTTTACCCAGCGCCTCGGCTGCCGTGTAACCGGTAATTTCGGTAAATGCCGGATTGATGCGCACGATGCGTTTAGCGGTATCGGTCACCATCAAGCCTTCGCGGGTACTGTCAAACACCGCCGATGCCTGACGCAAGCCCAGCTCAGCTGTTTTGCGCTCGGTAATGTCGCGCATGCCGATCACGAAGGCCGGTTGGTTTTTCCAGGTGATGGGCGCAGAACGCAACTCCGCCCAGCCCAGACCACTGCGACGAATCAAATTGATTTCCTGGCTGACATCACTGGGCAGCAGCGGAATAGCCAGATCGCACCCCGTCAATTCGCCCCGTTCAAATAGCTGTTCGGCACTGGCATTGGCATACAGCACCGTGCCGCGCTGATCCACCACCACGATGCCGTCGGTGATAGCAGCTAAAATCAATTTGAAATTGGCAAGCGTTTCGGTCATGGTCATTTTGCCTGTAACAGCTTAGAGGACGATAGTCCCCGAGCCATTCCCGTTCTGTGCCGTGATGGCGGCCAGCACGGAATGCATTCTGGACAGGTCGCCCAGCAGCTTCAAAACAGGTTCAGGTACTTCACGCACCAGCATCGGCGTGGCAAACACCTCTTTTTCCAGCACTTTTTCGGGCATCCCCAGCACTTCCACCACATTCAACACCCAGAATCCCGGCTGGTAGGTTGCCGCCAACACGCCGCTGAGTTGCTCGATAAGCTGCTGAACCTCCGGGTTGATGGCTACGATGTACAAGGTCAGCATGATCTTGTGGTGGTCTTTATCCACCTCGCTCATGCTGCGCACCGAGCGGGCAATATGGCGTATCTGTGTGGACGACAACGGCTTGTTGGCCAATTGAAAAGTCATGCCTTCCGCCTGCGCTGCCTGTAAATCCGCCAGATACTCCTGCGAAAAGGCGGTGACGATGTAGATGTTCAAGGTGTGATCCAGCGCCAGCAAACGGCGCATGGTTTCCACCCCGTCTATGCCGGGCATTTTCAAGTCCAGAAAAATCAAATCGGGGCGCGCCGCCTTGGCCATTGCTATGCCTTGCAGACCATCCTCCGCCAGGCGCACTTCACAGCCTATCTCGCCCAGAACCAGCTGGAACACGCCGCGCACGGCGGCATCATCGTCTATCACCAAAATCTGTTGTGTCATTTTGCTACTCCTGTCGAGGTGGCTTTAAGCCGCGTCGAATTCTAACCGAAAACAGGCACCATAACCCGACTGCTCGTGCAGGTTAAGGTTGCCGCCCACCGCCTCCACTAACTGCCTGGATACCGCCAGACCCAGACCCGTTCCCTGGCCGACGGGTTTGATGGTAAAAAAAGGCGTAAAAATCTGCTTGCGCACTGGCTCGGAAATGCCGGGGCCGTTGTCGCAGACCGAGAGTACCACCCGCCCTGCGACCTGTTCGCCCCTAAGGGTAATGCGTTTGTCGGTTTGCCCGGCAAGCGCATCCCGCGCATTGAGCAACAGGTTCACCAGCACCTGCTGCAAGCTACCCGCATCGCATTTAATCTGCGGCAAGTCTTCCGGCAATTCGAGCTGTAGTTGCAAGGCATGTTTTCTGAATTCACCTTCGAGCAAGGCCGCTGTTTGTTTGATCGCCGCCGCCACGTCGCAACGGCCTATCGCCACGCCATCGTAACGCACGAACACCAGCATATTTTTCACGATTTTTTCGATGCGCCTGATTTCATGCAGCGCGCGATCCAACACCTCGATGGACTGACCATCCACCGCCTTGTCGCGTGCGTATTCGACATAGTTCATCACCCCCATCAGCGGGTTATTGATTTCGTGCGCCACGCCGCCCACCATGGTACCCAGGGAGGACATTTTCTCGATTAAAATCATCCGTTCACGGGCTTCTATCTCATGCTGGTGCTGGGCCGACAGTTGCGCGTCTTCCTCGCGCAAGCGGGTGGTGAGGCGTTCCAGTTCGGCGTTTTGCTGTTGCAGCATGTTGCGTTTCTCCTGCATGGGCCGCAGCACCCACGCATAGAGTGCCGGAATCACGATAAGGGACAAGGCTAAGGGATCAGCATAATCCCAGAAAATAAAAGGCGGCTTGTTTACCCATAGCGGCTTTATCACGGCATCCTTGACCAGCATGATCAAAAATTCAGCCGCCACGACCACGATGGCGATGCTGATGACCGCGCCACGCGGGGTGTGTTGAAATTTGTTCAAATCGAAATTTCTCATTTTTTTTAACTGCCCTGCTTGTGCGTTTATAACGGGCTAATGACGAATAAATCAGCGATTCCCTGACACGAAGCGGATCACTCCACTTGACCGCCCCGCGCCTTAACCTCGGTCTGCGCCCAGCCTTTGGCGAAGGTGATGCGCAGTTCCTGCCCGCTTGCCAGTTGTGTGGCATCGGATACCAGATGCCCCTTTTCGTCCTGCACCAGGCTGTAGCCGCGCGACAACACTTGTCGCGGGTCGAGCAGTTTCAACTGGTGCGCGGCATTTTCCACGCGCACCGCACGCTGCATTTGCAGGGTGGACACCGTCTTGGCGAGCCGTTCCGCCCAGTGAACGTGGCTTTGCTGCAAGCGCACAAAATCGCTGCCCGCACCGCGCAGCCGCTGCACCACAGCCTGACAGCGCCACTGCTGCTGTTGCAAACGATGGGCTACGTTGCGTTGCAGGCGTTGCTGCAACTGCGCCAACTGCTGCGACTGGCGCTGTAATTGTTGCGCAGGATGGACGAGACGGCGCTGTAAATAATCCACTGCCTGCATGGCGTTTTGCAGGCGGTTGCGTTGCGCGCGCTGCAAATGCTGCGCCGTATCGCGCAGCCCTTGCAACAAGGCATGGCGATCCGGCACGACACGCTGCGCGGCGGCGGTAGGGGTCGGTGCGCGCTCGTCGGCGACAAAGTCCGCGATGGTGAAATCCGTCTCGTGTCCCACCCCGCTGATGACCGGAATGTCACTGGCAAAAATAGCGCGCGCCACGACTTCTTCGTTGAACGCCCACAAGTCTTCGATACTGCCGCCGCCCCGGCACAGGATCAGCACCTCGCATTCCGCGCGCTGATTGGCGGTGCAGATGGCCTGCGCGATTTTCTCAGCACTCCCCGCCCCTTGCACTGGCGCGGGATACAGTATTACCGGAACACCGGGCAGACGCCTCTTCAGGGTGGTCAACACATCGCGCAAGGCTGCCGCTTGCGGGGAAGTAATGAGACCAATGCGTTTAGGAAAAGCGGGCAACGCACGTTTGCGCTCGACTGCAAACACCCCTTCGTCTTCCAGTTTTTGCTTGAGTTGCGCGAATTGCTCATACAACACGCCCAATCCTGCCGGACGCAGCTGCTCTACCGTCAACTGAAAATCCCCGCGCGCTTCATACAGCGTGGCGACCGCCTGCACTTCGATCTGCGCGCCATTGCCTATGCCTTGAAGCAAAATCTGATTCTTGTGGCGGAACATCACGCAGCGCACTTGCGCCTGCTCATCCTTGAGCGAAAAATACCAGTGACCCGAAGCCGCACGCACAAAATTGGAAATTTCCCCGCGCACCCACAACATGGGCACGTTGCTTTCCAGTAACTCCTTGATTGAACGCGCAAGTTCCGCCACGCGCAACACGCGCGGTTTTTCTGCTAAAAATAGGCCATCCGACATATTGACAATCCAGAATTATTCACAAAGCCAGCAAAGATGCCGCCTTACGCCACGACATTCTTAATAAAATCTTAACATTTACGTTAACCTATTGTTTTTATTATATAAAATAATAAGTTAAAAAATAGGCAGGCTAATAAAAACCCTTATATTTCACGGCTCTAAAGACTTATCAACCCTGTTTATCCACAAAGTTATCCACAGATTTTGTGGGTAAACAAAAATACTCTTTTGGGACTAGCAGCCTGTCGGACATGATGTTAAACCATCCGACTTTCCTGGCAAGCCGGAAGAATTTGTTCCCGATTTCATAAAAATAACCTTCAGGTTGTCATAAAAATCCATTTTTGGCGTTGAAGAGCGGTTGTTTTCGTTCTCAGCATGCTACTTTCC
>Ga0210032_1001524_pt1 | contig 12460 bp, 9 predicted proteins | sample CryGeyCG2114_250_2_FD_185458 | JGI IMG/M metagenome (GOLD analysis project Ga0210032, IMG submission 185458) | Groundwater microbial communities from aquifer - Crystal Geyser CG13_big_fil_rev_8/21/14_2.50 (SPAdes) (version 2) | ecosystem: Environmental > Aquatic > Deep subsurface > Groundwater ... | reverse complement strand
CTGTCTATAAAAATAAAAGATACAGGAATCGGAATAGCCTCCGCCAAAATTGACCTTATCTGGCAAGAATTCCGTCAGGCAAGTGAAGGACTAAGCCGCAGTTTTGAAGGGACAGGGCTTGGATTAACCATCGCTAAAAAAGCGGTAGAATTAATGCACGGGGTTATTTCAGTCGAAAGCAAATTAGGAATAGGGTCAACTTTTACACTTAAATTTCCTGCCGTAAAAGTCAGCCCACAAGAAGAAGAAGTTACACAGTCAATGCAAACCAAAGTAATTCCACGTAATAAAGAAAAAAGAAATGCGGCAGCTTCGCCGTTAGTTCTTTATGTAGAAGATGATTTTTCTAACAGGCACATAGTGAAACTATTCTTAGAAAACATTTTTGAATTAGAAACTGCGGCAGACGGGAAAACAGCATTACAATTAGCAGCCGGGAAGAAGTATGAATTGTTTTTAATGGATATCAATCTTGGCGGAGCAATCAATGGAATGGAAGTCGTAAACGCATTAAGAAAAATGCCGCAGTATGCCGAAACACCAATAATAGCAGTAACGGCGTACGCAATGGGAAAAGATAAGGCGGAATTCTTAAACGGCGGATGCACGCATTATCTGGCTAAACCATTTAAGAAGCAAGAGCTTATAGATCTGGTATCAAGCGCGCTTAAAAATAAATAGATCGTTTTCTTCATCATTCTGTGCAGCGGAAAACTGCGTCTCGAACGCTTTTGTTTGTGGTGAACTTTGCGAGAAGAAGTTTCTTTCCGCACCGGCAAAAAACATGCAAAGAATGTAAAAGAAAATGTCCGATAACTTTACTAATTTTGTGTACCAAAAAATTAGGGAGTGTGTATGAATAGTTCAACAAAAAAAGTTACTTCCGATACTCTTCTTGGTGATATTTTAGGCGGTACAGCGGCAATGCTTGTCGCAATCCCGTCTGCGATCGCATTTGGATTAATTATTTTTGCTCCTTTAGGCGCTGAGTTTTCCGGCAGAGCAGCTATAGGAGGTATCCTCGGCACAATAACCATGAGCTTATTTGCCGCTCTTTTCGGCGGTACAAAAAGATTGATCTCAGCTCCGTGTGCGCCGGCAGCAGCCGTCCTCTCTGTTTTTGTCAGCGAAGTATTTAACAAAGGAGCTATTCCGGCTGATTCCATTCCGATCTATGTTACCCTTGTTTCGTTGTTTGCCGGAATTGTTCAGGTATTCATTGGAAAATTGGGAGGCGGAAGATTCATCAAGTATATTCCTTATCCGGTTGTCGCCGGGTATTTAAGCGGGGTGGGTGTGCTGATATTTTTTGGGCAATTACCAAAATTTTTAGGAATTTCCGTAAAAGTAACTGTTTCAACTTTCTTTGCATCACTTACTCTCTTTCGTTGGGAAAGCCTTGTGATTGGCGCAGTAACAATTTTAGTGATGGTATTTATCCCCAAAGTAACAACGAAAGTTCCTGCGGCAATTCTTGCATTAGTCGGTGGAATACTTGCTTACTTCGGATTGTCCTTGATAAACCCTGCGTTAGCGGTTCTCGAAAATAATACTTTTGTGATTGGTCCAATTTCCGCATCATTCTCTGATATTATAACAACGATAACCGGTAATGGGAAAATATTACCGACCATTGATTTTTCCGGGATCGGGTTTATTATTGTCCCAACGATTACCTTAGCAGTTCTCCTTTCAATTGATACCCTTAAAACCTGCGTGGTGTTAGATGCACTGACCTATTCAAGACATAATTCGAATAAAGAATTATTAGGACAGGGGATAGGGAATATTGTCACTGCAATTTCAGGCGGCATTCCGGGTGCAGGTACTATGGGCGCGACTTTGGTTAGTCTAAACAGCGGAGCAAAGACACAAATGTCCGGAGTGTTCGTTGGCGTCTCATCATTTCTTGTCCTTTTGCTTTTGGGTAAATTAGTTGCATGGATACCTTTCTCAGCTTTAGCTGGAATCCTTATGGTTGTTGCAGTCCGCATGGTTGATAAAAAAAGTTTTTCGTTGTTAAAACATAAGTCAACTCGATTTGACTTCTTTTGCATTATCGCTGTCGTCATTTCGGCAGTTAGTATGAGTTTGATAGCTGCATCCGGGGTTGGGATCGCTTTTGCAATTCTTCTATTTCTTCGAGAACAGATCAGGTCTTCGGTCATTCGCAGAAAAGTTTTCGGCAACCAGGTTTTCTCAAAGAAGATCAGGTTAAAAAATGAATTAGAAGTTCTGCAGCAGAAGGGGAATGAGACGATAGTTGTTGAACTCCAGGGACAATTATTTTTTGGCACTACCGATCAATTGTTTACTGAATTAGAGCAGTTCCTTAAAAAATGCAAATATATTTTGCTTGATATGAAAAGGGTGCAGTCAATAGATTACACAGCCGTAAACATGCTTAAACAAATTCAGGCGCGGGTAAAAAGTAACCATGGATACCTTGTCTTTACTTCTGTTCCGTTAAGTTTACCTACCGGGCAGAACGTTAAATCTTATTTAGAAGACCTTGGTTTAACGGAAACTGAAATTCTTAAATTCTTTAATGACCTTGACTCTGCTCTTGAATGGATCGAAGACGACATTTTAAAAACTGAAAATGTTTTATCCCTTTCTGTTGGGCACTCACTTACCGTACAGCAATTTGAGTTTTTTGAGGATATTTCCGACCAAGCGCTAAAAGAATTGCAAGACTGTATGGAAGAGCAAACTTACAAAACGAATGAATTGATTTTTGAGATCGGCGAAGAGAGTGATGAGATTTATTTTATTAGAAAGGGGATGGTGAAGATTATTCTTCCACTCGCACAAGGAATGAGCCATCACTTAGTTACGTTCCCAACGGGTGGTTTTTTTGGCGATATGTCTTTTCTTGATAAAGGAACGCGTTCGGCTAATGCGATAGCCATTGAAGATGTTGATCTTTATGTACTTTCAAGAGAAAAGTTTTCGGAAGTGGTAAAGCAGCACCCGGAAATCGGTGAACAATTTTTTAAACGATTAGCCCGCACGATTGCAGACAGGCTTCGCCAAAGCAACATAGAAGTGAAAGCATTACAGGAGAACTGAAAAGATTTCGGGAATGAATAACTCATGTTACACAAAAATGTAATTCGGTTTTTAATTCTGTAATACAGGCTTAAGTCTCATAGGCGTTAACCTAACCTGGACGAGCCAGAACCAATTTATCACATCGAAATTCATTATTTCTTGTTCATTATTCGTTATTCAATTATCGTTAACATGTTAGCGCTAACAAGAATCTAAGAGCCTAAGAATATCAATTTCTGGTTTGATGCACAGTTAATGGTTTGAATGTTTGCTTGATCAAGCATTTTAATAATGGCATGCCTTCGGCATTTAGTTCCGCTCTTCTCAGGTGTTATTATAATAATTTCATCCGACCGGGATTGAGAAAAATAACTCCCGAGTGGATAACATAATTAGAGAGAAATGAATAAAGAAGCAAAGAAAATCCCTTTTGGGATGACAAATAAAACCTTAAATCTGCGCTACGATTTTGTATTTATTTGGCAATAGGGTAAAGAACTTTGCGTAATGTAAGTGAATAAGAATTTTTTGCCTTACATAATATTTTGAATTAGCGTTACTTTAAAAACTGTGTAAACATCGTAAAGCTAAAGCAAGATTCATCCCGCTTATTGCGAAGAGCTAAATCAATTATAAATTCTTCGTAGGTAACTTTGTAAATCAATTTGAACCAAAAGAGGTTATGGTAAAACGTTTTCGAGACCCAATCAGTGGATTTACTCATTTCATTGGAATCCTTTTTTCAATTGTTGGACTGATCGCACTTCTCATCCGTACAAGTGGTTCGGAGACAATTTATCATATCATCTCCTTCTCGATTTTCGGCGGTGCGATGATCTTGCTTTATACCGTCAGCACCTTATATCATTGGCTTCCGCTATCAGAAAAAAATCTGGTTCTCTTCCGAAAAATTGATCACATCATGATATTTGTTTTTATTGCTGCTTCTAATACCCCGATATGTCTTATTTCATTTAGGGGAGTATGGGGTTGGTCAATATTTACTGGCGTTTGGGCATTTACTCTCGGCGGATTTTTCCTCAAAATATTTTGGCTTGACGCACCGCGTTATCTTTATACGTCTATTTATTTGTTGATGGGATGGATGATCGTTATTGCTCTTTATCCTTTGACTAAAGTCATGCAGACTCAAGGGATTGTCTTGTTAGGCTTGGGAGGAATATTTTATTCAATTGGCGCAGTAATCTATGCAATGAAAAAGCCGGATCCGTTTCCGAATACATTCGGTTTTCATGAAATATTTCATCTCTTCATAATGGCAGGGAGTTTTTGTCATTATTTAATGGTCTACTCTTATGTGTAAACCTAACCATGGTAAACCTGGGATCAAAAAAAAATAAATGCCAAATAATTTGGGATGAATGATTGAGTGTTTGCATGGCTGAATGAAAAACGGTCATCCATTCATTTTCCTTCAGTCATTCTATCGCTTTAAAGGAATTATGCATGCTGAAGTTGAAGTTTGGATGGTATTCACTTTGACTTTTACTCTCCCATGTTTATCCACCTCGGATAGATAATTAAAACATTTCACCGATCATAAAAAAAATTATCCAACGGATTGAATTATCCGATATTCAATTATCGTTAACGGGTTAGTGAAAACGGTTCTCTACGAGTCTATCTGCTCAACATAGCAGAGAAAGCAAGCAACCCTACGCTACCCTAAATTATGCGGCTGGTTATTTCAATTTAGATGATTTGATTAAATTCAGAACCTATTTGAGAACTATCATCTTCCTCGTTTGAACGAATTCTCCAGCTTGCAGCCTATAATAATATGTTCCGCTTGCTAATTTAGCTGATGAAAACTCAACTGTATATGTCCCGGGTGATTTTGTTTCATGAACCAAAACAGCAATTTCATTACCAAGGAGATCATAGATTTTTAATTGTACATGTTGAGTAAAAGCGACCGAATATTTTATTGATGTAATCGGGTTAAACGGATTTGGATAATTCTGGTCTAATCCAAATTCTTTTGGTAGCAAACCTTCATCACGTACATCTGTTATAGAAGCATTAATGTTGAACTTGTATGTTTTATCCTTCTCAACTTGCAGTGCGAGGGAGAATTGTTTCAACATATCAACCGGCTGAAAATCGGGAATATCAGTCGTTGACAAACTAATTACTGCAAATTGTTTTTGTACATCTGCCGGAATTTGTGTTAAAATATTTTTCCAGTCTAAGATCATCGTTCCATTCTGCAAAGCCGCAATGTTAAAAAACCATTGAGCATCTTTATTAGAAGATGATTTTTTAATATCGCTTGCGAATTTGCTAAAGTAAGAACTCCAGTCTGTATTCTCAAAGTATGTCTCAACGGAAGCAACAGGAGATATTGGAGGTTTAACATAATCATATTTTGCATCAAACTTATCGGTCGCGAGATCACTTTGTCCAAATGATAAGAGATTATCATTCATACCGTTTAATGATGCAGAAATTGAAACAGCCCAGAAGTTTGTACCATTATCCTTTGTGGCTTCTTTTTTAGGCAGCGAACCCGTTTGATTATTTTTCAAATATAACGACTTAACTCCATCGGTTAAGGCAGCTAACCAGTAACCATTCCAAAGAGAGAGAGTATCGGCGGATTCATATGTTCTTGATGTTACGTTAAAATTATAAAATGAATTTTGTATCCAACCTAACGTTACAGCAGAATCTGCTGAAACAGTAACCCCATTTTTAGAATATTGTACAGCTGACTTTGGATATTTCTTTAAAAATGGTGAGCCGACTAAATTCCAACCCGCAGAAACAGAAAGTGTATCATCAACAATTTTCGGTTTTCCGGTGACATCAACGGTAGTATTCGTTTCAATTCCGAGCCAGTAACCTTTATTTCTTTCAACCGTTATTGCTGTTTGATAAACTGCATTCTTATATTCATAGAAGAAAAAGTTTGCAACATCATCTCCAATAACCGCGCTTGTATTTTGATCTGTTGGTTGAACGGGAATGGATATAAGGTTCCATCCCGCAGAAAAGTCTTTTTGAAGAACAGATTCAATTCCGCTTCCGGTTAGATATATTTTAAACGGATTGTTTGTCGCGTCGTTATTAGTGATTAAGAGTGAATCATTGTAGGATTTGACTTCGTCAGGTGTAAAAGTTGTCGAGACGGATGCGGAATCTTTTACATTGATTGAGAAGGGAACAGAAGTATTTACAGTAAAATTTCCGCTTGATGAAGTTATTGCTGACACCGTGAGCGTTGTGTCTCCGGTATTAAATATTTTAAATGTCAGTGAAGAATCGTACGCAACTTTTATTGAACCAAAATTCAAAGTAGAAGAACTAACTGAAATTATTGGCAGAAGTGTTACACCGGTTCCGCTCAATGCAACTTCAAGCGTATCAGTATCCGGGTCGTTGCAGAGGAACAAAAGTTTCCCTTCAAATAATCCTGCGGTTTTTGGACTGAATTTTACCGGAATTGTTACAGAATTATTTTTTGTGATCGTGTAGGCTGTCCCTCCGGTAAAAGTATAAAATGAATGAGTAGAAATAATGTTTGAAACAACAAGTGCAGAATCTCCGATGTTTGTAAGTACAACATTTTGTATAGAATCTTTATTTGTTTTTAGCGTTCCGTAACTCAAAGAGGTTACATTAGCGCTGATGTTAGGTGATGAAAGTGAATTCCCAATTATTAACCGGAAATAATATGTTGCCGAAGATGAACCGGAACTGAACTGATAGTTGGAAGTCCGAAGATTGTGCGTTGAATCCTTTGCAATATCGTAAAAAGAAATAGCATAATTGGAAGGGACAAAATCGAATGACGAAGCAGATACGGTCAATGTCTGGCTGACAAGATCAGACGCAATGGATACATCCCATGAAGAGGTAGTGCTGTCGAGTGATTTGTAAAGTTTAAAATTACGGGCATATTTTGGACCGAGTGAAGACCAAGCATCGTGCGGGAAATAGATTGAGAGATAATTGCTTGGAGCAGTTGGCGGTTTTGGAAGATCAACACCGGAGTCATAATTGTCACTTGCATTTAATGCCATACCGGCAATTGCTGAAGAATCTGATAAAGTTGAAGCCGAAACTTTTAACCTAATCTGCCATTGATAATTATCTAAATTGAATGCTGCATTAGGATTAACCTGATCATTCAAATAATAATTTAAAAAATGGTTATTAAAAGATATCGCACCTTGCGTAGTAGTGTTGGTAAAAAGAGTTGAAGGAATTCCACCGTTGATACTGCCATCCGCTTTGTCTTCTTCAACATAACTTATTAAATCGATTTGCTTTGGGTACCCGATATCACTCAATTTAATTTTCAATTCCCAAAAACCCGCTGCCTTAATGTTTTCTGTTGTAAAAGGTGAATCAGTCCAAATCGTTCCATTATACACTTTTCTATATTCACTATTATCAGTAGTCTTAAAAGCATAATGATAGTTTGCGGAGAAAGGGAGAGTAGGATTCCATCTCCAAGCATCTGAAGTAGTTGTACCTGTTCCACTTGTTGCAGTTTTTTGCGGGTCGGTATCGATATAAATATGGAAAACTCTATCATTGTCAGTCACAGTTCCCCAGACGGAATTTCCGGAATACGCGATGTAGAGAAAATCTTTATCCCAGGTTACAAATCCGTAAAGTTGTGAACCATTTGTTGTTGCCAGTTTTTCGTTTGAATCATTAAAGCTATTGACACCGTCAATTGATTCTGTTCTAAAACTTTGCGCATTTAAACCAAAAGTAATGAAAACGATAATAAGATAAAGTATTTTCTTGTACATGAATTCTCTCTTCATATTTTGTTGACCAAATTTACTCTGTTCTTAGGATAAATAAAAACGAAAAGAAGAGATTGTGTGTTATGGAGAATGGTCGCGACCACATTGTAAATCACGGTACTTTTTATTTGTTCGAATATTCCTTTTGCTCTAAGCTTGCATATTTTGATCTTGCAGGGCAGTGGCAAAGAAGAGCAGTTCAGAGACTTCTCCCCATAAAAAAAAGAATAAAACAAACCGCATGACCTATTTATTAGTAAAAACTTTCCCTTTTAATTATATTTGCAAGAAAAGTAAGATATATTAGTCACCCGAAATTACGGGAGGAAGTCTTCGAGCCCACAAAACGTACGAACGGAAAATTAAATGCAAAAGTGCTGGTACTAAATCAGAGTTATGAACCTTTAACTATTTGCAACATCAAAAAGGCATTAATACTACTTTTGCTAGGAAAAGCAGAAATTGTTTCCAAGGATAAGAAAAAATCAGTGAGAACCATTCACCGGTCTTTTCCATGGCCAAGCGTAATTCGCCTTGCAAGTTATATTTCTGTGCCTTACAAAAAAGTTGTGCTTACGAGGAAAAACATTTTAAGAAGAGATGAGTTTAAGTGCGCTTATTGCGGAAGAAGCGATATTCCATTAACGATTGATCATATTGTCCCAAAAGCAAAAGGGGGCATTGATAGCTGGGAGAACCTGGTTGCAGCATGCACCGTTTGTAATAATAAAAAAGGTGACCGCTCTCCGAACGATGCGCACATGCATTTATTGATCAAGCCGTTCACGCCAAATCATATTCTTTTTATTAAGAATTCTGTGAGAAAGCTTGATGAGTCTTGGAAACAATACATGTATCTCAGTTGAAAGTAAAAAGTAGAAAGTTGAAAGTTGAAAATTGAAAATTGAAAGCTAAAAGTGGAAATGAATAAAAAAAGAATTTTAAGTGGAATGCGACCCACCGGTAAATTACATATCGGACACTATGTCGGCGCGTTAGAAAATTGGATCTCTCTTCAACACGAATATGATAATTTTCATCTTATTGCTGATTATCATGTCTTGACTACAAATTTAAATTCAGATTCAATTTACCAGGACTCAATTGAGATGCTGATAGATTGGCTTGCAGCCGGACTTGATCCGAAGATAAGCCCGATGTTCCGCCAATCACAAATAAAAGAACATGCCGAACTTCATTTAATTTTTTCTATGCTTGCAACGGTGAACAGGCTCGAACGAAATCCAACAGTGAAAGATCAGATTAGAGATTTACATATTGAAAATGTTTCATACGGACATTTAGGATATCCCGTTTTACAAGCGGCAGATATTCTTTTATACAAAGGAGATTTGGTTCCCGTTGGGGAAGATCAAGTCCCGCATATTGAAATAACCAGAGAAATAGCAAGAAAATTTAATAACCAGTACGGAGAAGTATTTCCTGAGCCCGAACCAAAATTAACTGCATTTGCCCGACTTCCCGGATTAGACGGCGATGCAAAAATGAGTAAATCATTAGGCAATACGATTCTCCTTTCGGATGACGCTGAAACCATTAAAACTAAATTAAGAAAAGCCGTAACCGATCCTTTGAAGGTACGTAAAAATGATCCCGGCAGACCTGAAGTTTGCTTAGTGTTTTCATATCATAAAAAATTTAGCCCGTCTGAAATTCTTGAAATTGAAACCGGCTGTAGAAGCGGTGCTTTAGGATGCGTTGATTGTAAATTAAAGTGCACCTCAAATATTTCTTCTTTTATTGCTCCCATTTTGGAGAAGAGAAAATATTACGAAGAACACCTCGACGAAGTAAAAGATATTTTAACCGATGGCGAAAACCGTGCACAAAAAGTTGCAAAGATAACTATTCAAGAAGTTCGTGATAAAATGAAGTTAGGATAAACTTGTTTAGGATTAAATTAAGTCATTTTGAAGGTCCGCTCGATTTGCTTCTCTTTTTTATTAAGAGAGATGAGTTGAATATTTATGACATTCCCATCTCTTATATCACAAAAGAATTTCTTGCATATGTTAATCTCATAAAAATGCTTGACCTGGAAGTTGCCGGTGATTTCATTTTGATGGCTTCAACCTTGATGCACATTAAGGTTCGCTTGCTGCTTCCCAAAGAGATTGATGAAAAGGGAGAAGAGATTGATCCGCGCGATGATCTTGTGAAAGCATTATTGGAGTATAGGCGGTATAAAGAAATGTCGGAAGAGTTGGGATTCTTCGAAACTGCTCAACGGAAAATCAGTTATCGCGGTTATTATGCTCTTGATCCGAAAGAGGCGCCGCCGGAACTTGATGTGCTCTTAAAAAACATCACTGTTTTTGATCTCGCTAAAGCTTTTCGCAAAGCAATAGATAATGTTAAAAAGGAATTTGTTCACGAAATTAAAAATATTTCGATTTCGATTGATGAGCAAATTGCATTTGTTCTCTCGTTGCTAAATACTACTAATGAAATAACTTTTTTAGAACTGATCCGCGATATGCACGAACGTATTAGAATTGTTATTACCTTCGTTGCTTTGTTAGAACTGACTAAAATGGGACAGATTGGTATTAGAGAAACTTTTACTTCGAATGATTTTATAGTTTACGGAATTGCAAACAATGGATAATATTTACAACTCGGTTATTGAAGCCCTCATCTTTTCTTCTGATGAACCATTAAAAATTGATGAAATCATTAAAGCAATTAAAGGAATTGACGGAGAAGAAAGCCCCATAACCGGCGAGGATATTGAAGAAACTGTTACAAATATTAATCAACAGTTAGAAGAACAACAAAGACCATTCAGAATTATGAAAATCGCAGGAGGTTTTTCTTTTTCAACTAAACACGAATATGCAAAATATATCGGTTATTTATCTACTGAAAAAAGCAAGAGAAGATTAAGTCAATCAGCTCTTGAGACTCTTGCCATTATTGCATACAAACAGCCAATAACAAAACCGGAAATTGAAATGATCCGCGGCGTTAACGCTGATTATATTATGAATACTTTGCTTGAGAAAAGTCTTATAGCTATTAACGGAAGAGCCGAAACGGTTGGGCGACCGTTAGTATATGGTACAACAGATGAGTTTTTAAAATACTTTGGACTAAACCGGTTAACGGACCTTCCGAAACCGAGAGAAATTGATGAAATTATGCAAGACGAAGATTTCCTCGATCAAAAAAGGAAAATTATGATGAACGCGCTTGAAGAAGACGCCGAAGCAATATTAGAACAAGAATTAGAGGAAGAACATGACACACAAAATTAGACTGAATAAATATCTTAGTGATTGCGGAATTGCATCGCGAAGAAAAACAGAGGAATTTATCCTTCAGGGGAGAGTATCCGTAAACGGGAAAACTATTACTACACTTTCCTCCGTTATTGATCCCTCGAAAGATAAAGTTGCAATGGATGGAGAATTGATCAGGGCAAAGAAACTTCTCTATTTTCTTCTTCACAAACCGAAAGGTTATATTACTTCTACCAATGATGAAAAAGGAAGAAAAACAGTTGTTGAACTGATTGATACAAAAGAAAACATTTTTCCTATCGGGAGGTTAGATTACAATACAACCGGTGTACTTTTACTTACAAACGATGGCGATTTTTCCAATTTTCTAGCGCATCCTTCAAGCAAAATCCCGCGTGAGTACGAAGCAAAAATTAACAAACCGTTGAAACTTGAAGATGAACCGAAATTTTTAAAAGGTTTTTATATTGATGGTAAAAAAGGGAAGTTTGTCTCAATAGAAATTCATAAAAAAGATCCAACAACAGTAAAAGTAGTAACCGTTGAAGGAAGAAATCACTTCGTAAAAAAAATGTTTGCGGCTGCGGGTTATTTCGTAAATGCACTCGATAGAACAAACTACGGACCGTTTTCGCATAAAAAAATACCGGTTGGAGCTTATCGTTTTATAACAGAAAATGAGATTGCAGAGGTCTATAATGAATATGCAAAAAAATAGTAAATATCTTTCCTTCGTTTTGATCTTCTCTACTTTCAGCTTTGCGCAGGAAGTAAAACTTGATACCGTACCAAAGTATTCAATAACCACTGTATCTGAATTTTCGTCACAAATTGATGATATTTTTAATGATCCGAATTTTAATAATGCCAATTGGGGTGCTTCGATTCAGTCACTTGTAACAGGCGAATATTTTTATAAAAAGAATGAAAACAAACTTTTTATGCCTGCTTCAAATCAAAAATTAATTACTAGTGCGGTGGGATTACTTCTGCTTGGTCCAATGTACCGGTTCAAAACAGAAGTTTATTCTGATGGAGTGATTGACGGTTCCATTTTGAAAGGTGATTTGATAATCAAAGGTTTTGGTGACCCGACAATTTCCGGGCGATTTAATAATAATGATATGACGAAGATTTTACGTGATTGGGCTGATTCATTACTAGCCTTAGGCATTGACGAAATAAGAGGAAATATTTTAGGAGATGACAACGCTTTTGATGACACCGGCTTAGGTTTAGGCTGGTCCTGGGATTACGAGTCTGATTGGTACGCAGCTCCTTCAGGCGCACTTTCTTTCAATGATAATTGCATTGATATAAGTGTTAAACCCGGGCGAAAAGGAGAACAAGGAATTCTTA
>Ga0210032_1001522_pt1 | contig 12470 bp, 5 predicted proteins | sample CryGeyCG2114_250_2_FD_185458 | JGI IMG/M metagenome (GOLD analysis project Ga0210032, IMG submission 185458) | Groundwater microbial communities from aquifer - Crystal Geyser CG13_big_fil_rev_8/21/14_2.50 (SPAdes) (version 2) | ecosystem: Environmental > Aquatic > Deep subsurface > Groundwater ... | reverse complement strand
CCGAGGGCAACAAGGCGTTTGAAATTGATGGACAGTATTTTATCCAAACCAATTTTTTATTGGCTTGGTTACCCATTGTCTTTATCGCTACTCGCTTCTTCAATGATCATCTTGATAATGTTTTCGTTTCTATTTTTCTATTTTTCCCTCATTGGCAAGACTCATGATATTTTTACGCCTAATATGTTTCTAAGTAATTTGGTTGGTATCTTTCCTATGGTGATCATCTGGAGTATTTTATATGTAGCCATCAATTATTTAATCCGTTGGAAACAGTCAGAAATTGAAAAGCTACAATTAGAAACTTCACTGAAAGATGCTCAGATGAACACATTAATAGGACAAATCAATCCACATTTTATGTTTAATAGCTTAAATAATATTCGAGGATTGATGTTGGAAGATGTTGATAAAGCCAGAGACATGGTTACCTTATTGTCAAAAGTATTAAGGCATTCATTAGCCTCTCATAAAAAGAACTTTATTAGCATTAAAGAAGAGTTAGAAATCGTGGAAAACTTTCTGGCTTTGGCAAAAATTCAATTAGAAAACCGGTTGGATTACCAACCGCATATTCAAGTGAACAATTGGGATTTTGCAATACCCCCCATGATCATCCAAATGATGGTTGAAAACGCTATTAAACATGGCATTAGTGAAGTGAAGGGCGGTGGTGTTTTGTCATTAAGCATCATCGAGGATGGCGAAAAATGTCATATTCAAATGACGAATCCTGGCGCATTAGATAAGCCATCCCGTACCTCAACCTCTACTGGTGTGGGATTAGAAAATATACAAAACCGTGTGCAGCTTTTATATCAAGGAAAAGCCCATTTTCAATTAACTGAACAGGATGGTTTAGTGACAGCCACCCTAGATTTGCCCATTACAGGTCTAGTCAAATGAAAGCGATCATTGTAGAAGACTCAAGGTTAGCTCGATTAGAATTGAAAAAACTGTTGGAATCTTTTGATTGGATAGACATTGTTGCCGAAAGCGGCGATCCCGACCAAGCGATCCAGTTAATTAATCAATTGAAACCAGAGCTTATTTTTTTGGATATTCAAATGCCGGGTAAAAATGGTTTTGAGTTACTTGATGAATTGAGTGATCCACCCATTGTCATTTTTACCACAGCCTTTGATGAATACGCACTCCGTTCATTTGAATACGATGCCCTAGATTATTTACTCAAACCCATCGATCCTGATCGGTTAGAGAAAGCCTTAACCAAAGCTTCTCAATTAATCAACAAATCAAATGCTGAGTCTGATGTTTCTGTTGCCCTTGATGCCACTAGCTCGGTGTTTATTAAAGAGGGGGAAGATTGTTGGATGGTAGAATTACAAAAGATCATTTATTTTGAAAGTATTGGTAATTATTGTCGAGTCTACTTTGACAAACAACAGCCATTAATCCATAAATCGCTGAATCAGTTGGAGAAACGTCTTCCTCTGGATTTGTTTTTTCGGGTCAACCGTCAACAAATGATTAACCTTAAATTTATTCAGGATGTTGTGCCTTGGTTTAGTGGCAATTTGAAACTCATATTAAAAAATGGTACTGAGATCGAAGTTTCAAGGCGACATGCCAGCCGCTTTAAGAATATGTTGAGTTTGTAAATTACATCAATGAGCTTGTTTCTTATCATAAATTTTTACATAAGAAGCACTATTAAGCAGACTCTTTGATTGTGCTCTAGTAGCAATTTAAAGTATCATTGCCATTTTGATGAACCCTCAAATACTGTGAGATCTTCATGCTTGTTTTATCTGGTGCTCCTGCTTTATCCAAATTTCGTCTTCAAAAACTTTTGGCCGAATGTCAACAACAAAATCCCGCTGTCAAAGGCTTGTATGCTGAGTTCGCCCATTTTGTGAATGTTGAGCACCCCCTTGATGCTCAAGAAATGGAAACCCTGAACAATATTTTGATCTACGGGCCCAAAAACAGCCAGCAAAAAATCCAAGGACAATCCTGTCTTGTTGTACCTCGTCCAGGCACTATATCGCCTTGGTCATCCAAAGCTACAGACATTGCACATAACTGTGGGTTGAGCAAAATTCAAAGGATCGAACGTGGTGTGATCTATGTGGTAGCAGGAATAGACAATAGCCAGCTTAATGAACTCACGCATTTGTTTCACGACAGAATGACCCAAGCGGTTTTGGTCAATACCGAACAAGCAAGTATTCTGTTTCAAGTACAACAACCCAAGCCATTAGTGCTTGTCGATACCTTGACACAAGGCAAAGAGGCCTTAGTTAAGGCCAATAAAAATCTAGGTCTAGCCCTTGCAGATGATGAAATTGACTATCTTTTTGCACGTTTCACAGAATTAAAAAGAAACCCCACCGATGTGGAATTGATGATGTTTGCTCAGGCAAACTCAGAGCATTGTCGTCATAAAATATTTAATGCCAGCTGGACCATTGATGGGGAAGATAAAGATATTTCTTTATTTAAAATGATTCGTAACACCCATGTATTGCATCCTGAAGGCGTTTTGTCAGCCTACAGTGATAACGCTGCGGTCATGGAAGGAAGCCATGCGGGACGATTCTTCCCTGAAAGTGAGAGTCAGGTGTATCAATTTCATCAAGAGCCGATTCATATTTTAATGAAGGTCGAAACCCATAACCATCCCACGGCTATTTCACCATTTTCAGGTGCTGCAACCGGTTCTGGTGGAGAAATTCGTGATGAAGGCGCTACAGGAAAAGGCTCAAAGCCTAAGGCTGGATTGACGGGTTTCTCGGTTTCTAACTTACAAATTCCTGATTACACCCACCCCTGGGAATATGCCGCAGGTTATCCTGATCGTATCGTTAGTGCTTTAGATATTATGCTAGAAGGCCCGATAGGTGGCGCAGCCTTTAATAATGAATTTGGACGTCCTAATTTATTGGGATATTTCCGTACCTATGAACAATCTCATGAGTTAGGTTATGGGCCAGAAGTGAAGGGCTACCATAAGCCTATAATGATTGCAGGCGGATTGGGTAATATCCGCGCCGATCATGTAAAAAAAGGTCAGATCAAAGAAGGCTATAAAGTGATTGTTTTGGGTGGCCCAGCCATGTTAATTGGTCTTGGCGGAGGTGCTGCTTCTTCCATGGCTTCTGGAGCTAGTCACGCTGATCTTGATTTTGCGTCAGTGCAAAGAGAAAACCCTGAAATGGAAAGACGTTGTCAGGAAGTGATTGATCGTTGTTGGGCAATGGGAGATAACAACCCCATCGCATTTATCCATGATGTGGGCGCTGGTGGTTTATCCAATGCGGTTCCAGAACTGATCCACGATAATGGTTTTGGTGGCAATTTTGAATTAAGACGTGTACCGAATGACGAGAAAAGTATGTCACCAGTAGAAATTTGGTGTAACGAATCTCAAGAGCGTTATATGTTAGCTGTTTCACCAGAAATGCTTTCTACTTTTGAAGCCTTATGTCAGAGAGAGCGTTGCCCTTATGCAGTTTTAGGTGAAGCCACTGAAGTACAGCAATTGGTGTTATCTGATGAATATTTTGAAAATCAAAATAGCCATGCTCAGAATACTCCCGTTCATAATAGCAGTGCAGCACCCATCCAAAAGCCTGTTGATTTACCCATGGATGTACTTTTTGGCAAAGCGCCTAAGATGCATCGAGAGGTGACCTCTAAAAAAATTACCAGTCAGGCATTTGATACGTCAAAACTAGATCTCAAAGAAGCCATTGAACGCGTTTTACAATTACCCTCAGTGGCAGATAAAACCTTTTTAATCAGTATTGGCGATAGAACCATCACGGGCTTAGTGGCCAGAGATCAAATGGTTGGTCCCTGGCAAGTCCCTGTAGCAGATTGCGCTGTGACCACAGCATCCCTAGACAGTTTTGCTGGTGAAGCCATGTCTATGGGAGAGCGAACTCCAGTAGCCTTATTGGATTCCGCCGCCGCTGCGCGTATGGCAGTGGGTGAAGCGGTCACCAATATTGCCGCAGCCAAGATCAACAAAATTTCCGATATTAAACTTTCTGCTAACTGGATGGCTGCAGCAGGCGCAGAGGGTGAAGATGCCAATCTTTATCAAGCGGTTGAAGCAGTGGGCATGGATTTATGTCCTAAGCTAGGCATTTGTATTCCAGTTGGAAAGGATTCTATGTCGATGAGAACAGCATGGAGAGAGGGCGATAAAGATCTTAGCGTCACCTCACCCTTATCTTTGATAATTACCGCTTTTGCGCCTGTCACCGATGCCAGAAAGAGCTTAACGCCTCAACTGATCAACGATCAGGGAGAATCAGAACTTTGGTTAATAGACTTAGGTCAAGGCGCAAACCGTTTAGGTGCAACCGCATTAACCCAGGTTTATTCAGAACTGGGTGCGTCACCAGCCGATGTGGTTGATCCTGCCCATTTAAAAGCCTTTTTTGAGTTGATCCAGTCATTGAATCAAGATGACAAAATTTTGGCTTACCATGATCGCTCGGATGGTGGTTTATTGGCAACGGTTACAGAAATGGGTTTTGCTGGTGCCACTGGCTTAGAAATTAATTTAGATGCGATTAGTACCGAATCCGATGCCTTCTCTTTATTATTTAATGAGGAGCTTGGCGCTGTTATGCAAATTCGTACCGCTGACAGAGCCGATCTGGAGGCCCGACTAGAGCAAAGCGGATTAGCGGCTTTTGCTTATAAAATGGGTTGCTTGAGAGATGATAACCAGCTGGTGATTGCTCAAAATGGCCAAGTGATTTATCAAGAGTCACGTGCCACTTTAAGACAGCTTTGGAGTGAAACCAGCTTTAGGATGCAAAATCTTCGCGATAATCCAATCTGTGCAGCTCAGGAACATGAAATCCGCCAAGATCTCAACAATCCTGGACTTTCTCCCATTGTGACCTTTGATAGCAATCTCGATATCAGTGCACCCTATATTAAAAAAGGCATTCGACCAGCCGTGGCGATTTTAAGAGAGCAGGGCGTCAATGGACAGGTAGAAATGGCAGCAGCCTTTCACCAAGCGGGATTTGAATCTGTTGATGTACACATGAGCGATCTGATTAAAGGTGATGTCAGCCTGGATGAATTCCACGGCCTAATCGCCTGTGGTGGATTCTCTTATGGTGACGTCTTGGGGGCAGGAGAAGGCTGGGCCAAATCTATTCGGTACCATGGTGCTGTCAGAGAGCAATTTGCAGATTTTTTCCATCGTCGAGACAGTTTTGCACTAGGCGTTTGTAATGGTTGCCAAATGATGTCAAACCTTGCCTCTTTAATACCAGGTTCCGAACATTGGCCTCACTTTGTGAGAAATGCCTCAGAACAATTCGAAGGCAGAGTGGCAATGGTTGAAATTCCAGAATCACCCTCCATCTTCTTGAAAGGCATGCAGGGCAGTCATTTACCTATTGCAATTGCCCATGGCGAAGGTCGAGCAGAATATGCCAATGATCAAGCCCAAGCACTGAGCGATAAAAGTGGTTTAGTGGCTTTGCGTTATGTCGATAACTATGGACGTCAAACACAAACTTATCCTGCCAATCCTAATGGTTCGCCGAATGCAATTGCTGGATTAACCAATGCCGATGGACGCGTGACCATTATGATGCCGCATCCTGAAAGAGTTTATCGTACTGTACAAAACTCATGGTCTCCTAAAGAATGGGGTGAAGATGGTCCTTGGTTAAGAATGTTTAGAAATGCGAGATCTTGGCTAGACTAGAGTCCACAACATGGAGAATAATTTGAGCAATCATTTTGATCAAATCATAGAAAAATTATCTGAGACTGAATTCTCCAAGCAATTAAAAGGAATTCAAAGAGGGATAGAAAAGGAATGTCTTAGGGTGAGTACGTCTGGTTATTTAAGCCAGAATGCTCACCCAAAATCCTTAGGCGCAACGCTTACGCATCCTTATATCACCACGGATTACTCCGAAGTGTTGATGGAGTTTATTACTCCGCCCTCAACAGATCCCGATTATCCCGTCAGCTTTTTAGAATCAATCCATCAAGTTGTGTATCAAAATATTGGTGATGAATATCTCTGGAATGCTTCCATGCCCTGTATGATGACAGCTGAAAAAGATATTCCCATTGCTGAGTATGGCTCATCTAATATTGGGAGAATGAAATATATTTATCGAGTCGGTTTAGGGCATCGCTATGGTAAGTTGATGCAAACCATTGCTGGTGTTCATTATAACTTCTCTATTCCTGAGTCAATTTGGTTGATACTTTTTCAAGCCGACTCAGCTCAACCTCAAAATGCAGATCTCAATTCCGTTCAACAAAGCTATATATCAGACCGATACATGGGCTTAATTCGTAACTATCAGCGTCATTGTTGGATGTTACCTTATTTATTTGGCGCGTCACCCGCAGTTTGTAATTCGTTTTTAGGCAATAAAGATCATCAATTAAAGTCACTATCAGATTGCACTTCCTATGGCCCCAATGCCACCTCCTTACGAATGGGAGATTTAGGCTATTCCAACAATGCCCAGTCACAGCTGAATATTAGCTACAATAGTTTAGCTGAATATGTTGAAGGTTTAGAGCATGCTATCCATACACCAGAACCGCTGTATCAAAAAATTGGTGTTAAGCAAAAAAATGCAGCCGGTGAATGGCAGTATAACCAGCTTAATAGCAATCTATTACAAATTGAAAATGAGTATTATTCGAACATTCGTCCTAAAAGAGTCTCTAAAAGTGGTCAACGTCCTGCAAAAGCGCTTTCACAAGGTGGCATAGAATATATTGAAGTACGAGGTCTTGATGTCAATCCATTCACGGCAACTGGTATCTCTAACCAGCAAATCTACTGGCTGGATTGCTTCTTAATGACTTGTTTATTGCTAGAAAGCCCAACGATTAGTTGCAGAGAACAAGCGAATATTTCCGAAAATCTCTCCAAGTCGGTTAATCAGGGCCGAGAACCAGGGATTCATTTAAACAGTGGCAACCAAATGGTATTACTGAGCGAACTAGGCCAAGAGTTTTCACAAAAAATGCTATTAGTGGCTAAACTGTTTGATAGTTGTTGGAATACTCATCGTTATACGCTCAGCGTGCAACAGTGGGCTGAGTGTTTTCAACATCCAGAAAAAACACTTTCTGGACAATTGATGCAGCAAATCCAAACAAAAAACAGCTATTTTGGCCTTATCAAAGAGATGTCGCTAAAACACAAACAATTATTGATGGACAAACCCTTAGAGAGCGAACTCGCGGAAACGTTTTACAAAATATCGATGCAATCGCTGGGAAAACAACAACAACTGGAAGCGGAGCATCATCAATCTTTTGAAGAGTTTCTTGAGACCTATTTTCAACCATAACTATCAACATTAACCTAGGATTGGCTCAATCATATGAATATACCTTTACCCACCCTGATTACATTTATTCTCTATCTTGTTGGCACGTTGGTTATTGGTGTGATTGCATGGCGTTTAACAAACAATTTATCTGATTACATCCTAGGCGGCAGAAAGCTCAGTGCCTCAGTCACTGCTTTAAGTGCAGGGGCTTCTGATATGAGTGGTTGGTTATTGCTGGGACTTCCAGGGGCCATCTATTTAAGAGGGATGAGTGAAGGTGTCATTGGATTGGGGCTCGTCATTGGTGCTTATCTCAATTGGAAGTTTATTGCACCAAGACTCAGAGTTTTTACCGAAAAGTATGGTGATTCTGTAACATTACCCGACTATTTTGAAAATCGATTTAACGATAAAACCAAAGCATTGCGCGTGGTTTCAGCTGCAGCCATTTTGATTTTTTTCACATTTTATACAGCATCAGGTTTGGTCGCTGGTGCCACATTATTTAATCATACTTTCAATATGAATTATCAAATGGCTTTATGGATTGGAGCCGTTGTGATTGTTTCTTATACATTTTTGGGTGGTTTTCTAGCGGTTAGTTGGACGGACTTTTTTCAAGGCCTCTTAATGTTATTGGCTTTAGTTGTTGCACCTATTACCGCGATTTATGAATTAGGCGGATGGAATGAAACCACCTTAGCCATTGCCCAAGCGCAGCAAACGCAAAGTATCTATGCACATATAAATCCCCTAGATCCATTTTCAGGTTTAACTATCATTGGAGGACTGTCGTTGTTAGCATGGGGATTTGGTTATGTAGGACAGCCTCATATCTTGGCAAGATTTATGGCCATTGACAAGGTTGAAAATATGGGAACTGCCAGAAGAATCTCCATGAGTTGGATGATAATCAGCTTAGTGGGATCCATCCTAACGGGTCTTGTAGGGATTGCTTATTTTCAAGTTCACCCCGAATTGGGGGTAACCGAGTTACAGTCTAATAGTGAAGCGGTGTTTATTTTAATGACACAAGTGCTGTTTAACCCATGGGTATCGGGTATTTTATTAGCCGCCATTTTAGCCGCTGTGATGAGTACCATTGATTCTCAATTATTAGTCTGCTCAAGTGCTATCACCGAAGATTTTTATCGTAGCTTTTTCCGAAAAAATGCGAGTCAAAATGAGCTCGTATGGGTGGGCAGAATTTCTGTGTTAATCCTTGCTCTAATCGCTATTGTCATCGCTTCAGATCCAAATACGCGCGTATTATCTTTGGTTTCCTATGCTTGGGCAGGATTGGGAAGTGCCTTTGGGCCATTGGTTTTGCTTTCGGTACTTTGGAAGCGTATGAACAAATTTGGTGCAATGGCTGGTATTGTGGTGGGGGCTTTTACCGTTATTATTTGGAAACAACTTTCTGGCGGTATTTTTGATCTCTATGAAATGTTTCCTGCATTCATTTTGTCTTTAGTGAGCATTGTGGTGGTAAGCTTATTAACAACGCCACCAGAACAAGCTTTAATAGACTGTTTTGAGGACTCGGACAAAGCATTGGCAGATTGTTAGAAGGGGCGGGATCTCAAGTGACTTTGTAATATGCATTTACAAGTCACTTACCCAGGGCTAGATCACGAAAAACTGTTCTTATTCAGGTAGACATGATCAAATAGCCATAACAATCACTGAAACCATACTTTCTCGGTGTCCTCTGTGCCTCGGTGGTGCAATAGTTTTTTAAAGATTTTAAAGATCAATGAACCACAGAGGACACAGAGAGCACAGAGGTTTAGTCGTATATTAGCTAGAGCAGTACAATGAATGGATAGCACCACAAAAGGTTTGTATTACTGAAAATATCTACCTAACCTAGCAATCAATGTTTTCTCGGTGGTCTCTGTGCCTCGGTGGTGCAATAGTTTTTTAAAGATTTTAAAGATCAATGAACCACAGAGGACACAGAGAGCACAGAGGTTTTAGTCGTATATTAGCTAGAGTAGTACAATGAATGGATAGCACCACAAAAGGTTTGTATTACTGAAAATATCTACCTAACCTAGCAATCAATGTTTTCTCGGTGGTCTCTGTGCCTCGGTGGTAAATCGTTTTTTAAGTGATCTATAAAGGACAGCCTATGACAAATAATGGTGATTCATTGCGCAACAATCAGGTTAAAAAACTAAAGCTTAACTCTCTATTTTCTCTCTGCGCTTTTCTCGGAATGATATGGCTCACATCTTGTGATACCGATTCAAAACCAAAACAAGCTCAGGCCATGCCGCCAGTGAACGTGGTCGTAGTGAAAGTGGCCGCACGTCGGGTACCTTTTAGCATAGAACTTCCAGCAACGCTTTCTGGTTCTAAAGAAGTAGAGATCCGTTCTCGGGTTGCTGGCATACTGATTTCCAGAAATTTTGAAGAAGGGGATAGAGTGAATGCCAATCAATCATTATTTACTATTGATTCAGAACCTTTCCTTTTAGATATTGAACGGCAAAAAGCCGAACTACTGGCAACAAAAGCCCGTTTAGATCGCGCAATCCGTGAGGAAAAACGTCTTAAATCGTTGCGAGCCGATAAAACAGTTTCACAAAAGGAATATGATGATGTCTTGTCCACTCTACAGATCTCACAAGCCGATCTACTCTCATCACAAACTCGACTCAGCGAAGCTCAAACCCAACTCAAATACTCTCAAGTAGAGGCGCCTGTTTCAGGGATTGTGGGAAGAGAGAATGTTTCAGAAGGCACCTACGTTTCAGGCCCTCAAATATTGCTCACTCAGATGACTCAGGTTGATCCCATTCGCGTTCGATTTGGTTTGTCGGAAAGAGAGCAATTGCAAATGCGCCAAGATGCTGAAAAAAGCTTACTGACGCTCCCGGATAAAGGCCATTGGTTAACCAGAATAAAATTACAAAATGGACAGTTTTACCAACAAGTAGGGCAGGTTAACTTTAGAGATGTTCGTATCAATACTCAAACCGGTACCAGCGAATTTCAAGCCATTGTGCCAAATCCAGATGTCGCATTACGTCCAGGTCAATTTGTGCATGTTTTACTGCAAGGTGCTTATAGAGAAAATGCCATTGTTGTTCCTCAGCAGGCGGTGATGGACAATGGTGTAGGTAAATTTGTTTATGTGATGGTGACCAATGAAAAAAATATCACAGTTGCTAAAACAGCCCCTGTCGAAGTGGGTGAATGGATTGCAGAGGATAAAACTACAGGAGAAACCAATCTATGGGTTATTAATCAAGGACTCAAGGAAGGAGACGAGGTGATTGTGGAGGGAATGGCAAAAATATTCTTCCCGGGTACAGAGGTAAAAGCTCAGGTTAGTTCATCCGAGCCTGTTGCAGAATTTACGCATCCATCCACGACTCAAAGTTAAGGATTCTTTAATGTTCTCACTCTATTTTATTAATAGACCTATATTTGCCTTTGTGATTTCTATTTTCATTGTGTTAGCTGGACTCGCATCGATGCGCAGTTTACCCATCTCGCAATATCCAGACATTTCTCCCCCTGTGGTGCAGGTGACAGCCATTTATCCTGGTGCTTCTGCCGAGGTTTTAGAAGCCACCGTTGCCACACCCATTGAAAATGCTATTACCGGTGTCGAAGGCATGATGTATATGTCATCCACTTCCACCAGCCAAGGGGTTGCTTCAATTGCCGTTACTTTTGAAATTGGTACCGATCCCGATCAAGCTGCTGTCAATGTGAATAACCGTGTTAAACAAATTGAAGCCAGACTTCCCGAAGAAACAAGACGCCAAGGTGTGGTGGTGTCGAAAGGTTCCTCCAGTTTTTTACAGGTTCATGCTTTCTATTCACCGAATGAAGAACATACCGCCTTATGGATTTCAAATTATGTCACCCTGAATATATTAGATGCCATTAAAAGAATACCGGGTACCACCAATGTACAAATTTTTGGTGCCAAAGACTATGCCATGCGTATTTGGTTACGCCCTGATTTAATGAGCCAGTTGGGCATTACCGTTGATGAAATTGCCAAAGCGATAAGAGAACAAAATTCTCAATATGCAGCAGGTAAAATTGGTGCAACGCCAATTTCAGCCAATCATCAAGAGATGGTTTTTAGTGTCACGGCGCAAGGACGATTATCCACTGCAGAAGAGTTTGCCAATATATTAATTAGAACCAATGAAGATGGCAGTTCATTGTTACTGAAGGACATTGCACGAGTCGAATTGGGCGCAAAAAATTATGATTTTGAAGGCCGTTTCAATGGCAAACCTGCAGTATTAGTCGGTATCTTCTTACAACCGGGAGCGAATGCTTTAAAAGTGGCCGACAAAGTAAACGCCACCGTGGCAGAGCTAGAGAAACAATTTCCCCTAGGGCTTTTTCATAAAACACCTTATGACACCACTTTATTTGTAAAGGTTTCAATTCGTGAGGTGATGAAAACCTTGGGCGAAGCCATGATCTTGGTGTTCTTGGTGGTGTTTTTATTTCTGCAAAACTGGCGTGCTACCTTAATCCCAACCTTGGCCGTTCCAGTTTCATTATTAGGCACCTTTGCAGGTTTATACCTGTTAGATTACTCCATCAACACCTTAACGCTTTTTGGTATGGTGCTCTCTATTGGTATTGTGGTGGATGATGCCATTGTGGTGTTAGAAAATGTTGAACGCATCATGCATGAACAAAAGTTGATGGCAAGAGAAGCGGCAGTAAAGGCCATGAAAGAGGTGAGTGGGCCTGTGGTGGCCATTGTGATGGTGCTGGCGTCGGTGTTTATTCCTATCGCCTTTTTAGGTGGATTAACGGGAGAACTCTTCAGGCAATTTGCGATTACGATTGCTATATCCGTTACTCTATCTGGCCTTATCGCCCTGACCATGACTCCCGCTCTATGCGTGCTCATTTTAAAGCACGAACATAAACAAACTAACCCCTTCTTTTTAGGTTTTAATCATTGGTTTACTCGTGTGACTGGTCATTATGTGAGCTCGGTGAGCTTCTTTTTGAGACGAGGTGTTTTGGCGCTATTGATGGTGTGTAGCATGATTTTCGTTACAATCGGCATGTGGCACGCAACCCCAAGTTCATTGGTACCCGACGAAGATCAAGGCTTCTACATCTCTGCCATTTACTTACCCGATGGCGCATCGCTAGAGCGTACTG
>Ga0210032_1001519_pt1 | contig 12490 bp, 11 predicted proteins | sample CryGeyCG2114_250_2_FD_185458 | JGI IMG/M metagenome (GOLD analysis project Ga0210032, IMG submission 185458) | Groundwater microbial communities from aquifer - Crystal Geyser CG13_big_fil_rev_8/21/14_2.50 (SPAdes) (version 2) | ecosystem: Environmental > Aquatic > Deep subsurface > Groundwater ... | reverse complement strand
CCAGCATATTCGCCCGCTTGCGCGCATAGGCGTTGTGTCCCCACCATTCATGCACCACCAGCACCGCCGGGCGCTTGCCCATCGCATGTCCTTCATAGGCCAGCCAGCCCTTCAGCGTCGTGCCGTTCGCGGAATAGGTGATCTCTTCACCTTCCACCGCAGCCAATGCAGGCGCGGTCAGGCAGAGCAGGGCGAGGGAAAAAAGCAGTTTTTTCATTGGAGTCTCCGTAGGATTGGGGGAATAGGATTGCAGAAAGGCATTCTACTTAACGGGCTTGTTGGCGGGCTGAATATCCTAATTTTCCGAACCCGGTCAAACCGGTTTTAGCACAGTGTTGCGCAACCGGTCTGAATTCACGAGAATGGCATCATGGAAAAGACTATAAAACTCCGTGCCTACAGCAAATCGGCAAAACCTGATGCCGCGCCGGACAGTCGCGCGTTGTTGGCGGAGGAACAAAATAAAACCCGCAATTTGCTCAAGGAAGTCGTCCGGTTGCGCGAAAGCCTGAAACAGGAACAGGCGAAATCCGCCGGGCTGGAGGCGAAATCAGATGAAATATCCGCCCGTCAAACGGCGCAATTGGAAAAAGTGAACGCACAGCTCGACGAGGAAAGGAGACTTTCGCTTGAATACATGCGAACCGTGTCGCAACTTCGCGACAGCCTCCAACAGGAACAAGCCAAGACCGCAGAGTTGGCGAACAGAGCGGATGAACTTGAAGGAAAAACCCGTAAACTGGCCGCGCTGGAGGCAAGAATTAAGGAATTGTCCGGCCGCATTGGCCGGATTGCCGCCATTGCCGCAGAAGGCGCCAGCGCCAGCGGCAAATGACACGGAAGCGCCAATCCATGAACCGATACAGCCTGCGAAAGCAGGCTTTTTTAGCGGCGGCCGCTTGATGCGCCGACCAATCCGGTTTTGATTTTTGGAATGGTTAGCTGCCGCTGACGCGAAACCAGCCGGTGATGCTGCGCCGGGTTGCGAGCGATGTCAGGACTTCGTGCGGGAAAGATTCGCTCAGGAAAATGATCATCGTGCCGAAAGCCGGGTTCACCCTGGCGATGACCGACATGCCCGTCGGGTCATAGACCACCAGTTCGCCGCCGTTGGCGGCCTGCCAGTCTTTGTTCAGATACAGCACCGTGGTCAGGATGCGGTTCTTTTTGCCCTGCAACACATCGGAATGTTTGGCGTAGCCGGCCCCTTTTTCATAGATGGCGTAATGGCACTCGTAGTCGAACAAGCCCAGAAAAAGCGCCGCGTTCAACCCCAGACGCAACTCATCCATGCAGGCCAGATAGATCCGGTCGCTGCTGTTGTCCGCATCCAGCCAATCGATCACATCGCCGCGTATCGAGCCGATCTCCCGCTTCGCCGCCCCTCTGCCCACCTGCGCGGCATGGAATCGTGCGGGATCGTCCTGGCAGCGTGCGAAGAGTTTCTCCAATAGATCATCCGCCAGCGGTTTGGCCAGAACGATGTAGCCGGTGTCTTCAAGCTGTTTGGAAATCTCGGCGATGTCCATAAGTGCGCGAAGTCTATCAGTTGTCCCTGCACACTCCCCGCATAAAAGAAAAGCCCGCTTTCGCGGGCCTGATGCCGGTCATGCAGGGCGGCAAAACTACATCGCCACCCGGGATGCGGCCGGATCGATCTTGCGCACCATCTGCAGGATGGACATACCCGCGATCGCATCCGGGTCGTACTTCACCATGATGGAATGGGGGTGCGGCTTGTGTTCGAATTCCGCACAATCAATACCGACACGTCCCGACAGCGTTCTTTCCAACTCCATCCTCTTCGGCGCATCCAGATCCGGATGCACATGGATCATCATATCTACTGTGTTCATGATCTTCTCCTTCACTCGGTGAATGAAAAGGACGGGCGCATTTCGCCGCATCCTCGCGAGTCATTGTAGGCCTCCGGATTGGCAATAAAAATGGGTACGGGAAACAGGGTTTTTGGGTTGCGCGGCTCATCAGGTTTCGTTCTGCAGCGTGGCCCGCTGCCCGCGCGACGCATCCACACCGCGCAGGATCAGCAGACCGACCAGGAAGAATGCGCCGGTCACCAGTATCGCCATCCGGTGGTCGCCCCGCGTCAGCCAGCTCACCAGCCCGTAAGTTACCGGGCCGAGGATGGACGACAGCTTCACCGCCAGCCCCCACAGGCCGAAGAACTCCGCGCGGCGCGCAACGGGAGAGAGCAGTCCGACCAGCGCGCGTCCCGCCGATTGGCTGGCACCCATGCACAATCCGGCCAGATTGGCCGCCGCCCAGAACAGCCCCGGCCCTTCGGATGCCCATGCCATCAGCACCATTATGATCCAGCCGACCAGCGTCAACGCAATGGCCGGGACATGGCCGATGCGATCCTGCAGGTATCCGAAAGAGAACGCGCCGGCTGCAGCCGTGATGTTCACCACGAAGATCAACCCCAGCGTCTGCTGCAGGGTGAAATGCATCACCTGCTGCGCATAGATCGCGGCCAGCGCGATCACGGTTTGGATGCCAGCCTGATAACACACCGTGCAGAACAGAAAGCGCCGCAGGTCGCGGTAATGCCGCGCATGGCGCATGGTTCTCAGCAGGCGCGCGAACGATTCCTGCAGCATGTTCTTGCCGATCAGATGCGGCTGCGGTTGCGCGCGTTCCTTCAATAGCAGAAAGGTCGGCAGGCTCGCCAAGGCGAACAGCACCGCCGTAATCAGCATGGTCACCGGCACGAAGTCCGCCGCCGTATCGCCGCGCTCCTGCGCCCAGCTCACATAGGCGAGGCAGATGCCCAGACTGAGCAGGCCGCCCACATAACCCAGACTCCAGCCCCAGCCCGACACCTTGCCCAGCGATTCCTTGCGTGCCAACTCCGGCAGGAAGGCGGCGATCAGGTTCTCGCCGCACCCGAAGAAGAAATTGGACAGCACGATCAGCGGGACTGCCAGCCACAACATGCCAGGCCCGGCGAAGTAGAGCGCGGCAGTGAACAGCACGCAACCTGTGGTGGTGATAACCAGTAGGCGCTTCTTTGCCGCATAGGCATCCGCATACGCACCCAGCAGCGGCGCGCTCAGCATGATCAGCGCATAGGAGAGCGCCAGCGACAATGTCCAGACCAGTGTCGCCCAAGGTGCGCCGTCCGCCACCACCGAGACGAAGTAGGCGTTGAAGAGCGCGGTGATGACGATAGTGGTGTAACCGGAGTTGGCAAAATCGTACATCGCCCAGGCCCAGACTTCGCGGCGGTTCACATCGGCGGCAAGGTTATGGCGCATGAAAGTGGCAACGACAGGATGGAAGGTGGCGGATGTTAACTGCTGGCGCGGGCGGACAGTATAAGATTCGCGCTGTACGGATTTTCACGGACAAGCAAGATGAGATACAGACACTACAAAGGCGGCAGCCACGAGGGCGCCTGCGAAGCGAAGCTGAAGGCCGCGCTGCCCGGCTAACGGACGACGGCAATCACCATGGATTTTGCGAGTTTATTGCTGCTGGCCGGATTGGGGCTGGCGATCTGGTTCTGGCTGCATAGCCTCCGCATCCTCGAGATCGCCCGCTATGCCGGTCGGCAAGTGTGCAAAAGGGCGGGTGTGCAATTCCTCGACGACACCGTTGCCAGCACCAAGCTGGGATTGGCACGCGACGCCAACGGCCGCCGCATCCTGCGCCGCACCTATCGTTTCGAATTCAGCGAAACGGGTGACAGCAGAAGGGAAGGGGAGGTGGTCATGCTTGGCGACCGGGTCGAAGCGGTCACCATGGAGCCGTATGAGATTCTGGAATAAGTGCGTTGTTGAGTGGGTTGGAAACCGTGGTACGACTCCTGTTTATTACCAAGCACACCAACAAGGGCAGCTAAAGCTTCAGCTTCGAAATATTCTGAGCAGTCATGCTTGAGTTCATTTTACGCGTTGTTGCCACACCGATGGATTGCGCGCACTGTGAAACACAGCCAGCACGACGATGTGTTGATTCCGTTCTCGGAAGTGGGTGCAGTAGGGAAAGCATCGAGCGACGGCTTTGCGCACGTCGCGGTACATCATGGAGAGTTGCTCTGGGGTGCTGGCGATGCGTTGTAGCAGGATTTGGATTTCGGACATGAATTCCATTCCAAGTCCGGGGCGTTCTTTTCGTACCAGTCGCACGCTTCGTCAAACTCCGTTCGCGCTTGTTTGCGGAAGATGGCTGGTCGCATTATGGAAAATAGTTACCGAAAAATACCCCCTACATCAGCTTCTTCAACTGATAAATCCTCTCCAGCGCTTCCTTCGGACTCATCTCATCCGGCTGCAGATCGCGTAGCGCCAACAGCAGCGGATGTTCTTCCGGCTCCGGTGTTTCCGGCGCGGCGGCGAAGAGGTCGCCTTGCGGGTTCTGTGCGGCGCTGTTCTGTTCCAGTTTCACTAACTGTTTCTTCGCGCTGCGGATGACGCTGTTCGGCACGCCCGCGAGGGCGGCGACTTGCAGGCCGTAGCTCTGGCTGGCGGCACCTTCGTTCACAGAGTGCAGGAAGACGATGCTGTGCTGGTGTTCGACGGCGGCGAGGTGGACGTTGGCGAGTTGTTTGAATTCTTCGGCTAGGCGCGTGAGTTCGAAATAGTGCGTCGCAAATAATGTGTAGCTACGGTTGAGCTCCAGCAGGTGGCGCGCGATGGCGTAGGCGAGGGCGAGGCCGTCGAAGGTGCTGGTGCCGCGCCCGATCTCGTCCACCAGCACCAGGCTTTTGTCGGTGGCGTTGTGCAGGATGTTGGCGGCCTCGGTCATCTCGACCATGAAGGTGGAGCGCCCGCTGGCGAGGTCGTCCGATGCGCCGATGCGCGTGAATATCTGGTCGATCTCGCCGAGCACCGCTTCCTGCGCGGGGACGAAGCAGCCGACATGCGCGAGCAGCGCGATGATGGCGACCTGGCGCATGTAGGTGGATTTACCGCCCATGTTGGGGCCGGTGATGAGCAGCGTGCGGCGTGTGTCGTTGAGCGTGGTGTCGTTCGGCGTGAAGGTGTCCACTTGCGCTTCCACCACTGGGTGCCGACCTTTGATGATGCTGATCTGTGCGTCGTCGCTGAATTGCGGTGCGCAGAAGTTGAGCGTGGCGGCGCGTTCGGCGAAGGTGGCGAGTACGTCCAGTTCGGAGATGGCGGCGGCGATGCGTTGCAGTTGCGGGATGAACGGGGCGAGCTGGTCCAGCAGTTGTTCGTAGAGGAATTTCTCGCGCGCCAGTGCGCGGTCGTTGGCGGAGAGCGCCTTGTCTTCGAAAGCCTTCAGTTCCGGCGTGATGTAGCGCTCGACGTTCTTGAGTGTCTGGCGGCGGCGGTAGTCGTCCGGCACCTTGTCGGCATTGGCGAAGCTGACTTCGATGTAGAAACCGTGCACGCGGTTGTATTCGACCTTGAGCTTGTCGATGCCGGTGCGGGCGCGTTCGCGCATTTCCAATTCGAGGAGGAAATCGCCGCAGTGGGTCTGGATGCCGCGCAGTTCGTCGAGCTCAAAATCAAAACCGTCGGCGATCACGCCGCCTTCGCGCAGGACGGAGGAGGGTTCTTCTTTGATCGTTTTCTGCAGCAACTCGACCAGCGTTTGGTCGGCTTGCAAGGCATCAGCAAGGCGCTCAATGAGCGGCTGATTTTGTGGGTCGGACTTCAGTCCGACGTCATTGTTATCGTGTCGGACTGAAGTCCGACCCACAAGGGCGGCCTGCAGTTGTGGCAAGGACTTCAGCGTGTCGCGCAGGCCGGAAAGGTCACGCGGCCTTGCGCTGCGCAGGGCGATGCGGGCAGTGATGCGCTCCACATCCACGCTGGATTTTAGGTGGTCGTGGACGGTGCGATGCAGTTCGTCAAGTTGCGCCACCGCATCCAGTCTCGCGCGTAGCACCAAACGGTCCCGCAACGGATGATGCAGCCAGTGCGCCAGCAAACGGCTGCCCATGTTGGTGGCGCAGGTGTCGAGCAGCGAGAGCAATGTCGGCGCGGGTTCGCCGCGCAGGGTCTGGGTAATCTCCAAGTTGCGCCTTGTGGCGGCGTCCATGCGCACGTATTCGTCGGCGTGGTAGACCTGCGCGCTGCGGATGTGGGCGATGCTCTGGCCTTGGGTGAGTTTGGCGTAGCCGAGCAGTGCGCCGGCGGCTTCGAGGCCGACGGTGAATTCGTCGCAGCCGAAACCGGCGAGGTCTCTGGTTCCGAACTGCTGGCACAGCGCGCGATGCGCGGTGTCGCGCTCGAAGTGCCAGTCGGGGAGGGATTTGTTGGCGGCGTTCTTGAACTGCGGCGCGCTGGTGCTTTCGGCGAACAGTATCTCGGAGGGTTGCAGACGTTCCAGTTCGGCGGGCAGTTGTTTGGCGGCGACTTCGGCGAGGGTGAGCTGGCCGGAGGCGAGGTTGAGCCAGGCGAGGCCGACTTCATTGCCGCGCGGGTGCAGCGCCAGCAGCAGGTTGTCGCGCTTCTCTTCCAGCAAGGCGGAGTCGGTGACGGTGCCGGGGGTGACGATGCGCACCACTTTGCGCTCGACCGGGCCTTTGCTGATGGCGGGGTCGCCGATCTGTTCGCAGATGGCGACAGACTCGCCCATCTTCACCAAGCGCGCGAGGTATTGCTCGGCGGCGTGATAGGGCACGCCCGCCATTTTTATAGGCTGGCCGTTGGTCGCGCCGCGCTGGGTCAGGGTGATGTCGAGCAGCTTTGCTGCGCGTACCGCATCATCCATGAACAGTTCGTAGAAATCGCCCATGCGGTAGAACAGCAGCTTGTCCAGATGGTCGGCCTTCAGCCGCAGGTACTGCTGCATCATCGGTGTGTGTTTGCTTGGCGTGTCGGTCATTGGTGGTGCGGCAGAGAGGCTAACTCGAACGGGTTGTGATGAAGTGGCGAGAGTATACTTTTTCCATGCGCGGGTTACACGCGGGGAATGGTTAGCGATGTCGAAAATCATCATCACCGATCTGGATAGGACGTTGCTGGATGCTGCAACCTATTCCTTTGCGCCGGCGTTGCCCGCACTGGATTTGATCCGTGTCCGGCACATCCCGCTCATCCTGTGTTCCAGCAAGACACGCGCCGAGATCGAGGTGCTGCGCCGCGAACTGGGCAACGCCCATCCCTTCATCAGTGAGAACGGCGGCGGCGTGTTCGTTCCACGCGGCTATTTTTTCGCGCCGTTCGAGGCTGAAGACTGCGGCGACTACCATCTGATTGCCCTGGGCACGCCCTATGCGGAGATACGCCGCCGCTTCATCCTGCTGCGCGAGACTTTGCAGGTGCCGGTGCGTGGTTTCGGCGACATGACGGTCGCGGAAGTGGCAGCGCTGACCGGGTTGGTGCCCGAGGCGGCGCAGCGCGCGATGCAGCGCGATTTTGACGAGCCCTTCGTGTTCGAGGGCGCGCCGGACGAGCGCTTCCTGCACGCGATCGAGGCAGCCGGTCTCAACTGGACCGAGGGGCGGCTGTTCCACATCATGGGGCGGCACGATAAAGGACGCGCAGTGAGTCTGCTGCAACCCTTGTATGAGAAACAATTCGGCGTGGTCGAGAGCATCGGGCTGGGCGATAGCTTGAACGATTTGCAAATGCTACAGACGGTGGAGCACCCGGTGCTGGTGAAGCACGATGACGGCAGCCACGACGCGCGCATCAATATCGAGGGTCTGGTGAAGACGCGGCTGCCCGGCCCGTCCGGCTGGAACGAGGCAGTACTACGCCTGTTGGACGCAAATGAAAACGGGATATTGCGCACAATCTTTGATGCCGCGCTGGCTGCCGTTGACCCGTATTACGCAGTGCTTGGGTCGGTGAAGGTCGCGAACGGGCATCTCCGGGTGGCGGGCGCCGATTACGATCTCGCCGCACTAAAACGCATCCTGGTGGTCGGCGGCGGCAAGGCCACGGCGCGCATGGCGCAGGCGGTGGAGACGCTGCTTGGTGAGTACATTACCACCGGACTGATCGTGGTGAAGGATGGCCACACGCTGCCGCTGAAGAACATCGAACAAGTGGAGGCGGCACACCCGGTGCCGAACGCGGCGGGTGAGGCCGCCGCGCGGCGCATCCTCGATCTGGTGCGTGCCGCCGACGGGAAGACGCTGGTGCTTTGCTTGCTGTCGGGCGGCGCTTCCGCACTGCTGGTCGCGCCGGCCGCAGGATTGACCTTACAGGACAAGCAGGAAGCGACCGGCCTGTTGTTGCGGGCGGGTGCATCCATCGAGGAACTGAATGCGGTGCGCAAGCACCTTTCCGCCATCAAGGGTGGCAGACTGGCGCAGGCTGCCTTTCCGGCGCAAGTGCTCACGCTGCTGTTGTCGGATGTGATTGGCGACCGGCTCGATGTGATCGCTTCCGGTCCGACTGCGGTGGACGGTTCGAGCTTTGCCGATGCGCTGGCGGTGATCTCCAAATACGGATTGCTGGACAAGATGCCGCCGCGCGTGACGGCGCTTCTGCAACAGGGTGCATGCGGACAACTCGCCGAGACGGCGAAGGTGGGCGACCGCTGCTTTAACCAGACGCGCAACGTGATCGTCGGTGCGCTGCGGCTGGCGCTGGAGGCGGCGGCAACAGAATCACGGCGACTCGGCCTCAACACCCGGATCATTAGCGCGGAACTACAGGGCGAGGCGCGTGCTGCGGCGCATTTCCTGGCGCAGATCGCGCGCCGTGAGTTGAGCGAGATGCGCGGGGGCGAGCGCTGTTGTCTGCTTTGCGGCGGCGAGACTACTGTCACGGTGCGCGGTACGGGTTTGGGTGGACGCAACCAGGAACTCGCGCTGGCATTTGCGCTGGAGATCGAGGGGATGGATGAGGTGACATTGCTCTCCACCGCCACCGACGGCAGCGACGGCCCCACCGATGCCGCCGGGGCGCAGGCCGATGGTCGAACTGCCGCGCGGGCGCGTGAGCTGGGCATCGATCCACAGCAGCATCTCGACACCAACGACTCTTACACTTTCTTCCGGCGTTACGATGAGCGATCCGGAGAACACAGCCATCTCATCACCGGGCCGACCGGCACCAACGTGATGGATATGCAGTTGCTGCTGTTGGAAAAGCGGAGTACGGCTGCGCCGCTATCGTGCTAAATTGAACACAGCCAAGGAGGTACTCCGGAACATGGATGCGGTCACGCTCAGAGCTGATATTCATCAGCAGATCGAACAGTTCGGGAAGGCCGATATCGTCGTCGGCATCCCCAGTTTCAACAGCGCACACACCATCGGCCATGTGGTGCGCGCGGTGCAGGCCGGTCTGGCCAAATATTTTCCCGAGTGCAAAGCGGTCATCGTGAATTCGGACGGCGGTTCCAGCGACGGCACCATGGAGGTCGTGCATAACACTTCCATCGGCGATTTCGGCACCATCCTGCTGCATCACCGCATCGAGCCCGTGTTTAAGCTGGCGTTCCCGTATTCCGGCATCCCCGGCAAGGGCAGTGCGTTCCGCGCCGTGTTCGAAGTCGCGCAGGCGCTGGATGCCAAGGCGTGCGTGGTGGTCGATTCCGATCTGCGCAGCATCACGCCGGAGTGGGTGGAACTGCTGCTCAAGCCGGTGCTGGACGGCGGCTTCGATTATGTCGCGCCGCTCTACCATCGCCACAAGTTCGACGGCACCATCACCAACAGCATCGTCTATCCGCTCACGCGCGCGCTCTACGGCAAGCGGGTGCGCCAGCCCATCGGCGGCGATTTCGGTTTTTCCGGCAAGCTGGCGCAGTTCTACCTGGGCAAGGATGTGTGGGAGACGGACGTCGCCCGTTTCGGCATCGACATCTGGATGACCACCACGGCGATCGCCAACGGCTACAAGGTGGCGCAGTCGTTTCTCGGCGCCAAGATCCACGACGCCAAGGATCCCGGCGCCGATCTGGCCGGCATGCTCTATCAGGTAGTCAGCGCGACGTTCTCGCTGATGGAGAATCATGCCGATATCTGGATGCCGGTGCGCGGCTCGGAGCCGGTGCCGACCTTTGGTTTCGAGTACAGCGTCGGGCTGGAGCATGTGAACGTGAACACGGCGAGGATGCTGAACGTGTTCCGTGAGGGACTGCTCAACCTGCGTGAGATATGGGGCGGCATCCTCGGTGCGGGTGACTTCAGGGAGGTGGAGCAACTGGGCGCGCTGGAGGATGCGGAATTCCATTTTCCCGTCGCGCTGTGGTCGCGCATCATCTACGACTATGCCATCGCTTTCCATCTCAAAAAATTGCCAGCGGAGCACCTGATCAAATCGCTGCTGCCGCTGTATGTCGGCAAGACCGCCTCGTTCGTGCAGGAGGTCGGCACCATGGAGCAGCAGGAGGCGGAGGCCGAGATCGAGAAGCTGTGTATGGAGTTAGAGCGCGGCAAGGATTACCTGTGTACTTGTTGGAAATAACCTTTCAAGGAGACGATCATGATGGACTTTCTCAATCTGATACTGGAACCGCTACAGGATATGTTTCTCAAGTTCAAGGCGTTTATTCCCAGCCTGCTGGCCATGCTGGTGATTCTGCTGCTCGGCATCTTGCTGGCCAAGCTGTTGCGCTTGGTGCTGTTGAAATTCCTGCTGGCGATCAAGTTCGATAGCTGGTCCGATCGCATGGGTTTCACCACGCTGATGCGCAAGGGTGACCTGTGGCTGAAGCCGTCTGTCGTGCTGGCCGGGATCGTGTTCTGGCTGCTGGTCATCGTGACGCTGATGGTCGGTCTTGGCGCGCTGGATGTCTCTGCTATCGATAATCTGGTCGAGCAGTTCTTCAGTTATCTGCCGCGCGTGTTTTCGGCGGCGGTCATCCTTGCCGTCGGTTACCTGTTCACCAGTTTCATCAGCCGCGCGGTGCTGATTGCCATGGCCAACAGCGGTTATCACTACGCGCGCCTGCTGGCCGAAGCGATACGCGTGTTGCTGATGCTGATGATTCTGGCCATGGTGATGGAGCAGTTGCAGATCGCGACCAACATCGTGATTGCCGCGTTCTCCATCCTGTTTGGCGGCATCGTGGTGGCGCTGGCCATTGCCTTCGGCGTGGGCGGCATCGACACGGCGCGGCGCATCGTCGAGCAGAAATTTACCGAAGAGCCGCCGAAGGTGCCGGACGACATCGAACATCTTTAGCGGACACGGCGGGAAGTGATCCGCAGATCGCGAATACACTTCCCGCCGCGTCCTCCCTTCTCTCCTGCCTCCCCCTCGGAGGGGGAGAGTGATCGAGTGTCGCTACGCGACATCTATTTAACCGGAGGCTGCCATGTCCGATTTCTTCCAGAGCGGCATCATCACCACACTGCACCAGTTGGGCCAGCCATCGCTGGAACGGATGGAGACGGAACTGGCCGGGTTCGCCAAAACCCGGCCCATCGCGCTGGTGCTGCCTGCCCTGTATTCCGAGTTCGAACGGCCGGCGATGCCCGCTATCGTGCAGGAACTGACCAAGGTCAAATATCTGAATGAGGTCGTGCTGGCGCTGGATCAGGCGACGGAAGACGACTTCAAGCGCGTGCACGAAATCATGGCGCCGATCCCGGCGGAAGTGAAGATCATCCACAATAAGGGCAAACGCATCGGCGAAGTGTATGAGATGCTCAAGCGCAACGGGCTGGATACGGGGCCGCAGGGCAAGGGGCGGTCGGCCTGGCTGTCCTACGGTTATGTGCTGGCGCGCGGCAAGTCGGATGTGATCGCGCTGCACGACTGCGACATCCTTACCTACAACCGCGCGCTGCTGGCGCGGCTGTGCTATCCCATCGCCAGCCCTAACCTGAACTATGTGTTCTGCAAGGGCTACTACAGCCGGGTGACCGACAAGATGAACGGGCGCGTGACGCGCCTGCTGGTGACGCCGCTGGTGCGTTCGCTGCAACAGTTGACCGGTGCGCACGGTTTCCTTGCGTTTCTCGACAGCTTCCGCTATCCCCTCGCGGGCGAGTTCAGCATGAGCGCCGATCTGGCGCGCATTAACCGCATCCCGTCTGACTGGGGGCTGGAGGTGGGTTCACTGGCCGAGGTTTACCGCAACTATTCGCCGCACCGCGTGTGTCAGGTGGATATCGCCACCACCTACGAGCACAAACATCAGATACTCTCGGCGGAGGATGCGGAGAAAGGCCTGATGAAGATGGCGGTGGACATCTGCAAGTCGATCTTTCGCACGCTGGCTTCGGATGGCGTGGTGTTCTCGGAAAGTCTGTTCCGTTCTTTGAGCGTGACCTATCTGCGGCAAGCCGAGGATACGCTGTTGAAATACGAAGCCGATGCGATGATCAACGGCCTTGAATTCGACCGGCACGAGGAGGCCAAGGCGGTCGAGGCGTTCACCCGCGCTATCGCCATGGCGGCGCAGGCGTTTGTGGAAAATCCGATGGGCACGCCATTGATTCCCAACTGGAACCGCGTGAGTGCGGCCATTCCGGATATCTATGAGATGCTCAAGCTGGCGGTGGACGAGGACAACAAGTAGGAACGGGGCTTCAACCCTTCAGTTCTGCAGTCAGGTGTGGCGCAATCACTTTCAGCAATTGTTC
>Ga0210032_1001515_pt1 | contig 12534 bp, 11 predicted proteins | sample CryGeyCG2114_250_2_FD_185458 | JGI IMG/M metagenome (GOLD analysis project Ga0210032, IMG submission 185458) | Groundwater microbial communities from aquifer - Crystal Geyser CG13_big_fil_rev_8/21/14_2.50 (SPAdes) (version 2) | ecosystem: Environmental > Aquatic > Deep subsurface > Groundwater ... | reverse complement strand
TCGAAAAATCTGACTCAAACAAGCTTGCCCTCGCTACGATCGCTATTCTCGGACAGGCTCCTAGGCATATCAGATTGAATGCAAACTCTATTCATTTTGAGGATTATAACAAACCTACTGTTTTTATGACACTAAATATCCTAGCCTTTTCTCAAGAAACATCTGTCAATAAGATCACAGAAGCCTAATCTCGTCCTATAAACTCTGCTTTAATATAGTGGCTTGGGATATCCTTCAACTGGAGTTTAGGGTAAAATTGGCACATTAATTGTTTTATTATTACATTGAGGATTTTTCATGGAACTTTCTGCATTGACCGCCATAAGCCCAGTCGATGGACGCTATGCTTCAAAAACATCAAGCTTGCGTTCGATTTTTAGTGAATTTGGGCTGATCCGTTTTCGAACGGTGGTTGAGATACGTTGGTTACAAATGTTAGCTGATTGCAAAGGCATCCAAGAAGTCCCCCCTTTTTCAACAGAAGCTAACCAACATCTTGAAAATATCATCAACCATTTTAGTCAAGCAGATGCACAAAGAGTTAAAACCATAGAAAGCACGACCAATCATGATGTCAAAGCTGTCGAATATTTTTTAAAGGAAAAAGTCGCTGATTTTCCTGAATTACAAGCTGTGTCTGAATTTATTCATTTTGCCTGCACCTCGGAAGATATTAATAATTTATCTTATGGATTGATGTTAAACGAAGCTCGAACAAAGGTCATATTACCCATATTTGATGAGATTATTGAGGCGATCAAACAGCTTGCCAACCAATATGCTGAAATGCCCATGCTCACCAGAACTCACGGTCAACCCGCATCACCCTCTACCATGGGCAAAGAAATGGCCAATGTCGCGGCTCGATTACAACGCCAACGTAATCAACTAAACCAAGTTGAAATTACCGGAAAAGCCAATGGTGCTGTGGGTAACTATAACGCCCACCTGTCCGCTTACCCTGAATTAGACTGGCCTTCGATGGCAAGTCATTTTGTCACTGGCCTCGGATTAGTTTGGAACCCCTACACCACACAAATTGAACCTCATGATTGCGTGGCTGAGTACTATGATGTGCTAACAAGATTCAACAATATCCTCATAGATTTCGACCGAGATATTTGGGGTTATATCGCCTTAGGACACTTTAAACAAAAAACCATTGCGGGTGAAATTGGCTCATCCACCATGCCACACAAGGTCAACCCCATTGACTTTGAAAACTCTGAAGGTAATTTAGGTATCGCCAACGCATTATTTATCCATCTGGGCAGCAAACTTCAAATATCTAGGTGGCAGCGAGATCTCTCTGACTCAACCGCGTTAAGAGCTTTAGGAACTGGCGTAGCCCATAGTTTGATTGCTTATCAAGCCACATTAAAAGGTATCACTAAACTTGAAATCAATGAGTCAGAACTTTTAAAAGAGTTGGATGAAAATTGGGAAGTGCTTGCTGAGCCTATCCAAACAGTTATGCGTCGTTATGCCATTGAGAAGCCTTATGAGAAACTTAAAGAACTCACTCGTGGCAAACGCATTAATCAGACTGATTTGATCGCATTTATCGAGGCTCTTGAAATACCCGAATCAGAAAGAGAACGCCTCAAACAATTAACGCCAGCCAACTACATTGGTAATGCCATCACCCAAGCTAAAAACATCTAAGGAAAATATCATGCAATCACCGCTACTCGGTTCAATGTCTGTTGAAGAATTCATGGCTGAGTATTGGCAAAAAAAGCCCTGTATTATTCGAGGCGCATTTGCAGCTGATGCATTACAGATATTAGACGCTAATGAGATTGCTGGTCTGGCTTTAGAAGAAGATATTGAATCCCGATTAATACAATCGCTCCCTAACAATCACTCCTTGTCATCAGTAGAATGGACGTCACAACTAGGTCCATTCGATGAAAAAACACTGACCAAACTTCCTGAGACCAATTGGACTTTGTTAATTCAATCTGTTGATATCTGGTTGGAGCCTTTCCAAGAGTTGCTAGAATGGGTTGATTTTATCCCCAGATGGCGTTTAGATGACATCATGATCAGTCTCGCCACCCCAGGTGGAGGCGTAGGCCCTCATCGGGATCAATATGATGTCTTTTTAATTCAAGCAAATGGCACTCGCCGTTGGAAAGTTGCTCCCCCTTCCAATACCCCAGATATCTGCGTCACCGATAATCTTTTACAAGTTTCACCTTTTATAGCGACGATTGATGAAGAGTTCCAAGCTGGAGATATACTCTATCTTCCTCCCGGCTGGCTTCATTGGGGAACAGCAGTCACCGAATGCATCACCTGCTCTATCGGTTTTAGAGCACCATCCGCAGTCAATATAATTGAAACACTCTCGCAAATTATAGACGATTCTGATCTTAAACAAACTTGGGATCGCCTCTACCGCTACACTGACTTAGGTAGAAAACCCGGCACAAATATGTCAATTCGTGCCTCTGATGTCCAGCAAGTCAGAGAAAAACTGCAACAATTACTGCAAAATGATCGCTTATTAGCAGAAGCCCTTGCTAGCGTGACAACTCAACCAAAAATTTACCCACAATTTGACGAAGCGTTATTAGATGCCATGCAATATATCGAAGACATACACTCTCTTCCTCCTGAGCAAGAATGGATTCTGGCCCCTCATACTCGAATGACCTATTATGTAGTGGATGAAAATATTATTGATGTCTATATCAATGGAGAATTATTTAAAATTGATGCGGTTGATACCTTAATTTTAGATAAAATAGCTTCACACAGTCCCATTTCAATAAAAAAATGTTTAAATATTAGACAATTAATAAATATTATGCCTATACTTCTTAAAGAGGGCTCAGCTTTCTTATTATAAACTGGCGCTAGGGGGCATAGATGATCCAGGTCGACTTAGTCAGATGGCATGATTGCAAGAAAACATTGACTCATATTCGGCAAAGAGTATTTGTTATAGAACAAAGATTGCCGATGAGTTATCAGCAAGATCAATATGATGCTGAAAGCCTGCATGTTCTGGCATTTGATGATTTAGGCAATCCAGTGGGTACTGGCAGAATAAAAAAAAGTGGTCATATTGGCCGATTGGCCGTACTCATGGCAGCACGCTCGAATCACGTTGGAAGCCTTATTATCGAAAAGCTCATCAAAGAAGCCGAACAAAATAAAATAACCAATTTACACCTCCATGCTAATTTTGATAACCTCTCCTTTTATAGGAAACACCAGTTTGTTGTAGATGGGCCAGTGTTTATGAGTGATGGATTACCCTGTCAACGTATGGTCTACCGACCAAAAACAACAACAAAAAATCTAGAACTCAATTTAGAACCTTTAAGACAACATGGTTAAACAAGATCCTTCTCCTTCAACAAATCAACAACATACCGAGTTTGCCACGGCATTATCAGACAACAAAGCTCTTTTATTAAAAGCCATACAACAAACCAAAATCTGCCTTCATTGGTATTCTAGTGGGCTTGATCCGTTGATTGCCAATAATATGGATATTTATCAGGCTTTTCTGGAATTATATAAAAATAATCGCAAAATAAAATTCAAGCTATTGGTTCATCAAACTCAAGAAGTTATGCGCAAGGGGCATTGTTTGATACCACTAATCCAAAGACTCTCTAGTGCTTTTGAAGTCAAAAAAACTGATGCAGAATATGCAAAAAGGGATTATGCAACTTATCTGATTGTGGATAAAAAAATTATCTATTACCGTTCAATAGAAACCCAATGGGAAGGTCGTTTGGAAATGGATAACAGCTATCAAGCCAAACAACTCATGATTCAATTTGAAACTGTTTGGGCTCTCAGTTCAATTGATTCTCAATTACGACGGCTTATTTAGATTAGAAATAAATACAGCTATATTTGCTTAAGGAAGTATACCTAACTGAAGCTCCACTTCGGCTGTTTTATCATCAATAGACTTAACGAATAATGCTCTCGCTTCCCCAGTTAAATGAAAACCTTGCTGTTTAGTATTAGAAATAAATTGCTGCCACTCTGTTTTGATTTGTGAAACTTTCCCTTTAAAGATCAAAAATCGGCAATGATAAGGTTGTGTCTGTTGATAAAAAAATCGATCTAATTTTCTCACTTTTTTATCAATAGGAAATCCCATATTCGCTTTGAAGTCCTCTTGCTCCACCTGTGAAATATTTGGGAATATCAAAGTAAAAGCTCCTGCTATGTGAGCATTAGTTCTCTTAAATAGCTTTCTGGCAGAAGTTAAGGCAATGGATTTCGCATTTTCAGGTAGTTGCTGTAAATTAGACTGAGAACTTTCATACAAAAAATGAAAAGGGGCGACATCCTTCACCCCTTCTTGGACAGTTTCTTCAGCTTGAATTGAAGAATAGGCTAATAATAAAAAAGCAGAAATTAATTTAAACCTTCTGGTTAAAAAAATATTAATCACGACAGAAGATGTGCAGTATTTTCCAGCAAGGACAGGTTTTAGACACCGACCTTTAGGCTGGAATAGTGCCGCAGCCGAAGCATCGCCATGCGAAGCCAGGCAAGAAGGCACGTTGGTTTGGGAGAGGTGCAGACCTCTTCCAGACAGAATAGAGTACGAATGCACCACATTCTTATTGCTTTTTAGAATTCTCAAGGCCTTCTTCCAATAGACTAATTCCAAATATTTGAATCATCCGCTAATTGATAAAGTGTTTCTGCTTTTCTGACTAGGGTATCAATCACTTCTTGTTGCTTTTCTTTAGATAGATTTACATTTACATTATTTGCTAAATCTTGTTCAAGTTGAGAGGCCCTCAATTGCCAATTCAAGGAAAAATGCTTTAAAGCTGCCCTAGCGTCAGGCGCTACCGAAGCATCGACATGATCCATTAAAACAGAACCACCAATGATCCAAACTGCTTTTAAAGGTTTTGATTTAAGCTGAACTTTCCAAATAGCTAATACGGGTGGTAACACACGACTATTTGCAGCGTCAAATTTATCAACTATTAATTGGTTTTTCTGACAATACTTCATTGCTGCAACGTATTGTTCTTTATTCCAATCTTTTTCTGAATCAGCGTGACTGGAAGTACGAGATGAATTTTGGGTCATATTATCGCTCTTAAAAAAATAATAAATTGGTATTAATCTAAAGATGCGCGATTAAAAATCTTATCGTTCATCGGTCCAGCAGTCGTCTTTAATCAATATAGACAAATTTTCCTACACTGAACTTCTTGAGTAAACTTAAGTCTATACCCTTGCTTCGTCTCATTCTGAATTTCAGGCTAAACTTTGCAAGCTAAACTTTGCAACAAGCATCTTGAGGTGGAACGGGTAAATAATCGTTATATTCTACCCGAACAAAACAATGTTCGAAAGTGCTTTTTTTATTAACCAAGACTTATCATAACAATGGTCAGACCAGAAAACAAAATATAATCTATATTTTGTTTGATTAACTGATTTAAATTCACAACAACGTCAGTATCCACGAATTGAATAAATTTATACTGGCTTCAGCTAAGACTTGGTGGTAATGTTGCGCCAAATTTTTCAGGGTTGTATCAACTCACCTGAAATTTCATCCAATTTATTTGCAAAACTAGAGAGGAATCTATGGATTTTCTAACCCAACTCGGTATTCAACCAATCAATTTCGGTACTAATTTCGGGGGATCTGAAAATTGGATCACCGATACCAATAGACCGTTGTTGGACTCATTAAATCCTGCCACTGGTGAGCTGATCGCAAAAGTTTATACCAGCAATGAACAAGATTATGAAAAAGTCATTTCCACCGCAGAATCTGCGGCAAAAGAATGGCGCAAAATACCAGCACCAAAGCGCGGCGAACTGATCAGGCTGATGGGAGAAGCCCTTCGTGTGCATAAAGACGCCCTAGGTAGTCTAGTGACCCTTGAAATGGGCAAAATTAAAGCGGAAGGCGACGGTGAAGTGCAAGAAATGATCGATATGGCTGATTTAGCTGTTGGTCAATCAAGAATGCTTTACGGAAGTACCATGCATTCCGAACGCCCTGAGCACAGAATGTACGATCAATATCATCCACTTGGCATTGTCGGCGTCATGTCTGCATTTAATTTCCCTGTCGCTGTTTGGGCTTGGAATGCATTCTTAGCGGCAATATGTGGAAATATCACGGTATGGAAACCAAGTCCTAAGACACCTTTAACTGCAATTGCAGTTCAAAATATTTGCAACAAAGTGATGCAAGATGCTGGTTTTCCTGAAATTTTTCATTTATTCATTGATGGTCCAGATAATCTTTTAGCAACTAAATTCATTGAAGATTCAAGAATAGCAAAAATCAGCTTTACTGGATCTACATTGATCGGACGCATGGTTGGCGCCAAGGTTGCGGAGCGTTTTGGAAAGTGCTTACTAGAACTTTCAGGCAACAATGCACTGATTGTTGACGAATCAGCTTCATTAGATTTGGCTATACCTTCTATCGTATTTGGTGCTGTGGGTACAGCAGGACAACGTTGTACAACTACAAGACGTTTAATTGTACATGAAGCCATTGCCGACCAAGTCATTGATAAAGTTGTTTCAGCTTATAAAACAGTTCGAATAGGTAATCCTTTAGATATCAAAACGCTGATGGGTCCACTTATAGACCAAGTTGCTATTGACGGTTTCTTAGGTGCAATTGATAAAGCCGTTGCAGCAGGTGGAAAATTATTAACTGGTGGTACTCAAATCGATGGCCCAGGGAACTTTGTTACACCGGCAGTGATTAAAGCAGAAAACCACTACGAAGCTGTTCAAAGTGAAACTTTTGCTCCAATTTTATATGTAATGACATTTAAAACCCTTGATGAAGCCATTGCTATGCAAAATGACGTTCGTCACGGCTTATCTTCTGCCATCTTCACGAACAGTGTCAAAAACGCAGAAAAATTCCTTTCTAACCTTGGTAGTGATTGCGGTATTGCTAATGTCAACATTGGCACATCTGGCGCTGAAATTGGCGGAGCCTTCGGTGGCGAAAAAGAAACAGGCGGCGGTAGAGAAGCAGGTTCCGATGCTTGGAAGTCTTACATGAGGCGACAAACTAACACCATATTCTGGGGTGAACATGCGACCCTGGCCCAAGGTATTACTTTCGATTTAAATTAATTGTTGTAAAAACACTCAATATACTGAGTATTGGGTGTTCATTTATTGTTAATGGGTTAGTTTCATCTCCTTGGAACTCTCTTTTAGTTACTATACACACCTCCTGGAGGAGTTTAGATATGTCAGTATTTAATTTAAGAGCTTACGATGATCACGAACAAGTTGTTTTTTGTAGTGATGTTGAAACAGGCTTAAAAGCAATTATCTGTGTACACAATACCAACCTTGGCCCTGCCGTAGGTGGATGTAGAATGTGGGAATACAATACAGACGAAGGCGCATTAGTTGACGCACTCAGACTATCACGCGGAATGTCATACAAAAATGCATTAGCTGGATTAAAGATGGGTGGCGGTAAATCCGTGATTATCGGTAATCCCAAAACGACTAAATCTGATGCCCTTTTCCGTGCATTTGGACGTTTTGTTGAAAGCCTTAGCGGTAAATATATTACTGCGGAAGACGTAGGCATTAATCCCCATGACATGGCTTTAGTAAATCAAGAAACAAAATATGTTCTTGGTTTAGAAGGCAAAAGTGGCGACCCATCTCCAGTAACAGCCTATGGTGTTTACAAAGGGATGAAAGCGGCTGTTAAGCATAGATTAAATCGTGATTCATTAGAAGGCATCCGTGTTGCTGTTCAAGGTGCAGGTCATGTGGGTTATTATTTATGTAAACATCTTTCTGAAGAAGGTGCAGAAATTATTATTTCTGATATCAATAAAGACTCAGTAGAAAAAGTAGTTGCAGAACTTGGTGCTAAAGCAGTAGATATCAACGATATCTACTCTCAAGATGTAGACGTTTATGCACCTTGTGCTTTAGGAGCAACGATAAACGATGAAACTATTCCACGCTTAAAAGCCACTATCGTTGCTGGAGCAGCCAATAACCAACTTGCTGAAGACAGACATGGTGACATCCTAAAAAGCCGTGGTATTTTATATACCCCTGATTATGTGATTAACGCAGGTGGTATCATCAATGTTTCTTATGAAGAAAACTACAATCTTAAAATTGCACTAGAAAAAGTTGATGGCATTTATGGCACATTAATGGAAATCTTCCAACAAGCAGATTCAGAAGGCAAAACAACTAACGTGGTTGCAGATGCCCTAGCTAGAGCAAAAATCGCGGCAGCTAAAAAATAATCTAGTCATAGTAAAAAAAGGGCTTTTGGCCCTTTTTTTATGTCTAAATTTAATTCAGTGTAAATAAATATACCCGTGACACCTGGAAACGCGCATTTCTAGCATTTTGTAGGAGTCAACTTCTTTTGGCCACTCAGGGCATCCCAGGGACACACACTTTAATTATTCTCTCCGTAACTTTTCCAACTCACGCCGTCTATACCTTCTCGCGCCTTGCGATTCAACGCGCGATAGGCTTCTTCTAGCAGGCCTTCCGTTATCGGATGCATCAGGTTATTGAAACGCATTCGGCTGTCCTGTTTCGCTAACTTTCCGAGCTGCATTTGCGTTCCCGTGCCAGAATCCAAGTTAGCATCGGTTGACCAGCTTACCGAACAGGTGCCTTGACAGCTGTAGCTTGCAAAAACGCTGACTGACGTGACAACTGGACTGTCCAGTTACCCGAGTTATCCGCAGTTACCCGTTATTGTAAGTCAAATGATCTTAATAAATCGTGCCAAACTTATTGGCTAATGCATATAAAGCATCAGCTACCCCTTTGATTTTAGCACTAGAAGCACTGGTTAATGCACCCGTTTGCGAAACTTCCATGCTCACCTCTCGAATGGATACAATGGATTTTGTGATATCATTAGCAACCTCAGATTGCTGCTCCATCGCTGTGGCAATTTGAGTAGAATCATCAGCGATATTAGTCACGGACGCATCAATAACACCTAGAGCTTGCCCTGCTTGACGCGCAAGATTTGTGGCTTCATGCGCTGTAGTTTGTGACTTCTCCATTAGCTCAGTAGCACCGCGAGCACCTTGTTGCAGTCTTTCTATCATGGTATGGATTTCTTGGGTTGACTCTTGGGTGCGACTGGCAAGAGAGCGAACTTCATCCGCAACCACAGCGAAACCACGACCCTGCTCACCGGCTCTTGCTGCTTCAATTGCCGCGTTAAGCGCTAAAAGGTTAGTTTGTTCAGCGATACCGCGAATAACATCCAATACCGTGCCAATTTCATCGGTATCCTTTCTTAAAATGGACATGGATTTAGCGCAGTCACTGATGTCATTGGATAATTCGTTAATAGCACTCACGGATAGATCAACCACTTGTCTCCCTTCTGCCGTTTCATGTTGCGCTCTTTGTGCTTGTTGTGATGTTCTTTCTGTGTTGCCAGTCACATCCAATGAAGTTGCAGCCATCTCTTCTGTGGCTGTAACCACTAACTCCACTTTGCTTTGCTGGCTAGAGGTTATTTCTTTGGTGGCCTGTACCAATCGTTGTAAGTTATCAGATTCTTGGTGAAGTTCTAGTACATGTTGCCCCATAGATTTCAGCATATCCACCATATTGCTGATTAACTCGTTAATTAATCGAGCGACACTGGCCAGTTCTTTTAATGAGGACTCTTCAAGTTTATCGTCAAAACTAGCTGTCCCAGAATTTAATTCTTTCAATTTGCTATAAAAATTGTGTAAGGGAGATAAAATTTTATTCATCAATGAAAAAAGTAGTAAAAAGATAATCAACAGTCCAAATAATGCAGAAACCCATAGTTGCATGCTGAGATTACTCCATTGATTATGTAATCCATCACTATTTTCTTTATTTAGTTTGGTAATTTTTTCAACAGTCTGATACACAGATTTTTGCAGGATATCGGCGCGACTATCAAAGCCTGTGCCATTACGTTTCATCTCTATATTTCCGGCATCTTTTCCCTGATCCAAATAGGTATGGCTCATAGATACCCCTTGTTGGTACATATCGTTAATTTCTGTACCAATCCGTGAAAAGTTATCCGCTTGTTGCGGTAGTAATTGAGACAATTGCTTAATGCGTAAAGTAGAGTCCTCATAATAAGTTTTGGCTTCGGCAAATCCTCCTATCTCGCCGGTTGCAGCAACATCCGTTAAAAATTGTTGGATTTGTAGGATATCTACCCGTAACTCACCCAGTTCTTTGATTGATTCTGTGAATTTTTCAGATTCTAGACTGCTGGAAGAAGCCTTGTTCACTGAATAGGTTAATAGGGAAACAATCCCTATGAACAAGGCAACCATAATGGTTATAACAATGTAAAACGCATGTTTAATACTCATACTATTCTCTATAAAATATACAATACCATGAGTATAGTCGGCTAATTTGAAAATTTCTTAATATTAAGCAACAATTTAAACTGAAATTTATGCGATATAACTGTAATGCCTTAAAAAGAGTAAATCAGCTCAATTTCAGCAAAATCATCTTGATTTAAGATAAAGATAGCATCTGTAGGTGGATAGGCATCAAAAAATCTCATTTCGGCATTAACACTCAAATGATTGCTCAGCCTTTTACTTGCTTCCATAGAAAATGAATGCCCTTGATTATCCATATCAACGAGCACACCAGCCAATAAGGTTGAAGAGTCTTCATCATTCAAAGCCCAGCGCATGCCGAAAAAGACATCCTTATCAAACACTGCTTTGCTTTTATCATGACGGTCATCAAAATGATATTCTACTAAATAGCCTAAATCAGACTGAGTTTGAAAAACACCGTATTGTGTGTATTCAAATCCACCACTCAAAGCAAAGTAATTATCATTTCCCTCCCGTCTGGAAACCGTTTCTAATTTCCAAAGCCAATCATCTTGGGTCATTTGCAACTCTAGCCCCAATTGTTGGATGAGCGAGTAAAATGGTACAATCTTCAGGCCCTGTTGGTTAAAGAGAGAGACAAAATCTGGGTTTCTATTGGTTCCATCAAAGTAGGAAACTGCAATATCCATTTCAGCAAATTGCTTATTCCATCTTAGAGCAAAATCTTGATGCTGCTGTTTGGCGCTGGATTGATAGAGTGCCTCTTGATTATCGATTAAAAATGGCCCTCTAAAGCGTCCTTCCTTACCAGGAAAGGAGCGTTCTCTAAAATAAGGTAACCAGAATAAATCTAATGTACCCCATTCTTTAAGCAGTGTTAGTTGCGCCATGGGTTGCCCCAATTTATCTTCCCCATCCACCCCTTCTACATTATCGGTTTGGTTGATAATATCCACAAGATGCTGAGACTCAACCACGCCCCAAAAAACCTTGCCAACACCGAGCTTTAAAATCCAATCATCTTGAGCATGAAGCCAATAGGCTTCCCCTATATCAGAATGAGTTCGTTGAGCGTCTTTTTGATCCACTCGTCCAAAAAGCGACAATACAATTTGATCGGCATTGTCATTCCATTGATAAGAGAATTCTGGGGATAAACTCAATGAAATCGCTTGGTTTTCTTGTTCGTTAATACCCTCTTGAAAAAAATAACGGCCATTTACCGCGATATTACCTCTCATATCAAAGTGATTGGCATCTGCGTAACAATGTCCGATCAATGCAATAAAAAACAGAGCCTTATAGATGGATTTCATGGTTGTTGAACCTCAAATCGGGAGAAGAATAAGTCATGCATTTTACAGTCCGAATGGTATTTGTATATTCTAAATATACCCGTGCTACCTTGCTCGTGTTAAATTTGCTTTATTAAAATCAGATTCCGATAAAGACACATCAAATTGATAGTCTGTCCAACTTAAAGTGGTGGATTTGTGGCGTTGAAAGTTCACCATCTCCATGGTTAAAGCTCTCCAAAACTGATTTTTGAATTGTTTGTAATTAGAAAATGTTAAGGTCTTTAATAAACTCTTTTTCCTGTCATAATAATCAATTTTTCTAAAAATATAATCTGTTTTATCGACCCAAACAACTTCCTTAGTATAACCACTATTCTCATAGAGAGGCGTCAGTTCTATGACGAAAGTTTCATATTCATCGAGTTTTTCTTCTCTTAAATATTGATAGGAATATTTTTCTACTTCAAAGGATGAAATATCCTCATAGGAAAACTCGCTTCCCATAAATGGTCCTGACTTATTACTCGAAGAAATACGTTTGACGCGTTTCAAAGCAGGCAAATATATCCATTGTTCATCAGCTTCTAAGGGGTGTGAAAAAGAGAGAAATGCTGTGCCTGCTACATCTAAAGGTTCATCAAAGATCGTCAATCCTTTATCCCCATCATCTTTCATTTCTAAAGTTTTAATCCGTATTTTTCGGATTGATTCATCGCCTCTTTGATTTTTTAAAATCATTTCCATCTTGGCTTCACTGGTCCCCCATCCCGTATTGTTTTTATTGACAACACGGATAATTTCTTTACCTTTATCCGCATTAGTTTCAGCATGAAGGGGTGAAATTCCGATAACGATGAGAGAAAAAATTAGTTTAAAAAGCATGT
>Ga0210032_1001514_pt1 | contig 12541 bp, 15 predicted proteins | sample CryGeyCG2114_250_2_FD_185458 | JGI IMG/M metagenome (GOLD analysis project Ga0210032, IMG submission 185458) | Groundwater microbial communities from aquifer - Crystal Geyser CG13_big_fil_rev_8/21/14_2.50 (SPAdes) (version 2) | ecosystem: Environmental > Aquatic > Deep subsurface > Groundwater ... | reverse complement strand
CCCCGCTCTGCCCCTAAAGATATGACACAACAAAATATTGCGCTACAAGCACTACAAAATTTCCATTATCGTCAATTGAATTTGACTTTAAATTATTCCGAACAGGGAGATTACCAAATTTCCTCACGAATTTTAGGCGCCAACCCTGAGCTTTATAATGGCTATCCTGTGGCATTAAACCCAACCTTGAAAGGTCATTTACCCAATCTATTTTGGGCTTTATTTGTATCAGGAAAATTTGAGGATGACTTAGTTCAAAAAATACATCTCAATTCCAAGAAAAAACCTTAAGCAATTGACTTTTGTTCACCTTGGGTTCATCTTAACCCTGTATATTCGGTTTATACTCGCGTCCAAAGAGGAAAAAATTTTATGAAATTTGCATCTGGCTTTATATTGATTCTCCTGCTCAGCGGTTGCAATCCAACCATCCGCGTGCAGGTACCAGATAAACCCATGGAAATTAATTTGAATATAACCATTGATCATAGAATTCGTATCGAGGTCGAAAAAGAACTCGATAATCTTCTCGACAAAGACAGCGGCTTATTTTAAGGGGCTCCCATCATGATTAAGACCATCACACACCGATTTATCTCTCTTTTTCTGGCCCTCTTTGTGGGCATAGCTTTCGCTGCCGATCTCACCCAAGCAAAAACATCTGGTCTCGTTGGCGAACAAGCCAATGGTTATTTGGGATTAGTCTCTCAAGCACCTGATGATGTTGTCGCCCTCATACAGGAAGTGAATGCTAAACGTAAGCAAATCTATATAGATCTTGCAAAAGATAAACAAGTACCTTTAACTGAAATAGAAAAAGTTGCGGGAAGTAGAAATATGGAAAAAACCGCTGTTGGCCTATATATCAAAGAAGGCGCTAGTTGGCATAAGAAATAAATCTAAATAAAATGATGAAGCATTTAAAGCGAATGCTTCATCACTACTAATTTTTCTTCCCCTATTTTTCTGGAGAGTAAAACCGACCATCCCAGTTTGCTATAGTAGGCTTTTTGCTGGTACGTAGATAAATAAATTTCTGGATAACCTAGGCGTTTTGCTCTATTTACCACAAAGTTGACCAATGCACGCCCTATACCTTGATCTCTATAAGGCGGATGTACATAGAGATTGGTTAACCACAAAAGATCAATGTCTTCAGCATTTTTATGTTGTAGAACTAAGGCTGCAGAACCCATCAATTCAGTACCATGAGCCACAAACATAAAGGGTAGTTCATCATTTAATAGATAGCTTTCCAGACGGTTATCTAGAGGGTTATTTTGTTGTAGTTGTCCCCAATGTCGTTGATGCCATTGAGATAATTGCTTCTCAAAATAAGCGCAGCTGCTCAACTCAGATATTCTATATTCCAAATCAAAGGCCTTAAATTGCTTGAATTAAAATTTTGGCAATTTGCTGAGTATTTTGTTCAGCATAGTCTAAACCTTTTTGTAAATTCTCCGTATCAAGTTGCGCCAATTCCCAAGCACAAGGAGCAATGGCATTTAAATAATTATAATCTTTTTCAAAAAGAGAACTGGCTCCACGGGATGCAATATGCAAACAAGCACTTAATACAGCCCTATCTTCACTGGCTTTTTCTGGATGGTGTTGGTTTCTCACAGGTTCCCATAAGGTTTGCGGTAAATTCCAGTCTTTGAGCAGGTGATAGCCACAGTCCGATAAATAAAACCCAAGCTGATTGAATTGTTTCTCCCAAGGAGAAAGCTCATTAGATTGCGAAAATAGTTTCTGTGTCATCTCAGGTTCTTGTTCTGCTAACACGAGAAGCCCAATATTATGTAATATCCCAAAGACAAAGGCTGATTCGGCATTTTTCTGATGAAGCTGTTCTAATAAGTTTCTGGCAATTAAACCTGTGGCAATACTTTGCTGCCAAAATTGATTCATATCGATCTGCGTATTTTTTAATTGGCGAAATGCATTCACTGAAGATGTGGCCAAGGCCAAATTGAAAATTTCATTGGTTCCCACCAATGTGACAGCTTTTGAGACGGTTTCAATTTGTGCAGGGAAATTATAAAAAGAGCTGTTCGCTAAGCGCAATAACCTTGCCGTTAATGCCGGATCAAGCGCAATCAAATCAGCCATTTCTTGAGCACTACTGCTATCTGAATAAATCAAATTTTGTAACTTGATAGCAATTCCTGGTAAGGTAAAAAGTTGGCTCGCCGCCATTGTTAAATTTGTTAATAACACCATGAAATTATTTCCAATTATCTCTCATTACTAGTTAAGCATAGCAAGTTTCTCAAATAGTGCTCGGCAAACTTTTTGTGCGGGAATATTCCTTAATCAGCAAACACCGTTCTTTCTCGTGCCCAGCGTCGTAACTCAGTCAACTGCTCAGCCATCACTACCGACAATGGCCGAGTCTCTTGTAGCTCAGCTAATAACATCTCTTGGTTAACAGGTCTATTGTTGCTAACAGATCGGTAAATAGAACCAATAATTGCCTGCTCTATTTCAGCGCCAGAGAATCCATCCGATGCTGCGGCTAGTTGACTCAACTCTAAAAGGGTTGAGTCAATTTCTCGCTTGTCCAAATGAATTTTAAAGATAGTCTCTCGAATCTCTTCCGCTGGTAAGTCTACAAAGAAAATTTCATCAATTCTGCCTTTACGGATCAATTCTGGTGGTAATGCGCTAATATCATTGGCTGTTGCTACCACAAAAACGGGTTCTTTATTTTCAGACATCCAAGTTAAAAGAGTGCCCAATACACGACGTGACGTACCGCCATCACTATCACTGGAAGCCACCCCTTTTTCTACTTCATCCATCCAGAGAACACAGGGGGACATCATGGATGCCATTTTTAAGGCTTCTCTGAGGTTTTTTTCGGTTTCACCATGATATTTGTTATACAAAGCCCCAAAATCCAAACGTAGTAATGGAATGCCCCAAATACCTGCAATCGCTTTGGAGGCTAAACTCTTGCCTCCTCCCTGAACTCCCACTAACATTAATCCTTTCGGTGGTTCTAAACTTTTGGCCGCATTATCTTGAAAAAAGGCTTTTTCTCTTTGAGCAACCCAAGATTTCAACTTATTCAATCCCCCAACTTGTGAGAAGTGAGAGGTTTCATATTCAAAACTCAACACGCCAGCCATATCCATCAATTCAAACTTAGCTTTATTTAACTTAGGGAGTTCTTCTGCTGTAATCGCCCCATCATCCCAAATAATTTTTCTCACTAAACGCCTTGCATCACCGTAATTTAACCCTCGCAGATTATCCACCAGACGTTTTAAGGTCATATTATCAGTTTGAACTCGCTTACCATTATTAGCTCTCGCCCAATTAATGGCTTCTTGTTTGACGAGTTTTTCCAGATCTTCATGATTAGGCAGTATCAATTCGAAATTTGCCACATAACGACGTATATCAGCAGGAAGTTGGATCTCTCCGCCCACTAATACGATTACACTCTTTGAGGATTGCCCTGAATTGGCTATCGCCACTTCTTTCAATAACCTTTGTGTATAGTAGTCATTTTCCAAATGAACATGAAAATCAAAAAGTGCATAAATGCTGGGACGTGTGTTTTCCTGAATTAGATGTAAAAGCTTTTTGGGTTCCTGTGCATCCTTCATGGTAATACTGGTGTTATCCGTATCCAAGCGCTTCAAACCTCTGGTGATAGTCCAGCCTTGTAAAGGCATTTTTAATGCAAGCGCTAACGCCTTAAGCAACTCAATGACACGAGTTTCTTCAGTCGACTCGATAACCACTAAGGGTATACCAGAGAGAATGATATGTTTTAATGAGTTCACTTCATCAATATTCAGCATGGTTCCACCCTTAAGCAAATCGCTCACTTTGTAATCAACTTGAGACTAGATCAAGCTCATCCCATAAAATCATGATAGAATAGCCTCTTATTCAAGACCAATCCAATAAAAATACCATGAGTCATACTCAATTGAGCTTTTTAGACAAATGTTGCCTGAGTCTGGACGTTGCCCTAAGGACTTTATCTGGTCATCCCAAAACAACACAAAGGCGATCTCCAGCCTCCTCAATAGTAAAATCCGATCTCACACCAGAAGAAGCTAGGCAAACAATAGGGTTGATGAGAATCAATCATTGCGGAGAAGTTTGTGCTCAAGCTCTATACCAGGGTCAAGCTATGACGGCTAAATTGGTTGAGGTGAAGAAAAATATGGAATTAGCGGCTTTGGAGGAGAATGACCATCTCGCTTGGTGCCGCCACAGAGTGGAAGAGTTAGGTAGTCATACCAGTTATTTAGATCCCTTTTTTTATTTAGGTTCATTCACCATCGGCTCAATTGCAGGATTGATTGGGGATAAGTGGAGTTTAGGTTTTGTTGCTGAAACTGAACAACAGGTGGTGCGACATTTAGAAGAGCATTTAAGCAAACTCCCAGCTACGGATGCACAAAGCAAAGCTATTCTAGAAACTATGCGTGAAGATGAGCACCAACATGCCGTTAACGCGCTTGCGGCTGGTGGAGCAGAGTTACCTCAAGCTATCCAAAAATGGATGCGTCTCACATCCAAGTTGATGACTCATACCACATACTACATTTAGAGAAACTTATTCTCTCTTTTCTTTCCATTGGTTAAAACCCGTTTTAAGAATGCTATAAATGTATTTCCAAAAATCCGAAAAAATGGCACCAATGATAATGCCAATGGCAAACTCTAACATATAAAATTCCTCAGTGTTCAATAATGACATTATAGAAAAGCAATTATTGTTCCACTTTTACATATAGAGCAACCCATTGTTTTAAAACAACAAAAATATAATCTATAAACAGTATATTGTGTAATTCACCACAAAGTAGCAATTTGGCTTAATTATTCTCTCAATAATCGGCTTTTGTGATTTCGCTGGAACAGGGTAAGATGCTCAGTCTGTTTAGCCATCTTTAGGAAACCTGACAATGGGAATATGGACCATTTTGCCGCCAATTTTGGCTATCATCATTGCTATGTGGAAACGCGAAGTGATCTTATCACTGGTTGTCGCCATATTTTGCTCAGAGGTGCTTATTCATGGCTTCAATGTTGGCTTGGGTTTTTTAGGCACTTTAGAACGTATTACGGCTGTTTTCGAAGATTCAGCCAATACCAGAATTCTGCTGTTTAGCCTACTCATAGGCGCATTATTGTCGCTGGTACGTCATTCTGGAGGTGTTGCCGGGTTTGTTAACTGGCTTATCGGTAAGAAATGGGTTGAGACCCCCAGACAAGTTGGATTGTTAACCGCAACAACTGGTGTACTTATTTTTATCGAAACGAATCTTAGTATATTAACTGCGGGGATTTTATCGCAAAACCTTTTCGATCATTTTAAAATGAGCCGTGCTCGTTTAGCCTATATCATTGACTCCACCTGTGCTCCTGTGAGTGTGCTGCTCCTGCTCAATGCTTGGGGAGCTTATATTCTTGGGCTGTTAAACGGTTATGGCTTAAAGAACCCCGTTCAAACCATGCTCTACAGTATCCCCCTAAATATTTATGCCATCACCACCTTAGTACTGGTATTTTTCACGGCTTGGAGCAATCGAGTCTTTTTCTCCATGGCGACCCAAGAACGCACCCAAGCTCCACTAAAGTATGATGCAGATGAAATTGAAGCCACTCAAAGTCGATTTTTCATTCTTCCCATCTTCCTGCTAATTGCCTCTATTATAGGCTTTATGTTTTATACAGGTCATGGGAATCTTATTGAAGGTTCTGGCTCTAAAGCCGTTCTATGGAGTACTGCTCTTGCTCTATTGTTCAGTTACATCCTATTGCAAAGCCACAAAAGATTTGATCATCAACAGCTGATGAAATTAAGCTTTAAGGGTATGGCTGAATTACTCCCCTTAGTCAGTACGGTGTTATTGGCATTAGCTTTAGGTGCAAGTATGAAAGCCCTAGGCACTGGTACTTTCGTCGCTTCAATTGTCTCTGATTCTATGCCCAACTGGCTTATCGCACCGGCTATATTCCTGACTGCGTCTATTATTTCTTTTAGTACAGGCACATCTTGGGGAACTTATGGGATATTAATACCGATTGCAATACCCATCGCCATGACCACAGGGCTTGCTCCCTCATTGCTATTAGCAGCTGTTCTCGGAGGTGGTGTATTCGGTGATCATTGCTCGCCTATTTCTGATACCACAATTATCGCTTCTTTAGCGGCAGGCTGTGATCACCTAGATCATGTAAAAACCCAATTACCCTACGCTTTACTCGCTGCATTGGTGAGTCTAGTCACTTATGTATTACTGAGCCTTGGTTAGAGTTCGTTAATCTAAGAGCTTTGTAATAAAAATGGCGCTTATAAGCGCCATTTTTATTTTCTTTGAAAAGCAATAGGACAAATTATTTGAAATCCTTTAATGCCAAAGCAGTTAACAAATTGTCAAACTCTTCTTGCGAATTAATTTCTTTACCCAACGTATATCGATTGCTAGCAATAAATGTTGGAACACCTGAAATTTTAAACTCAGTTGCTAACTGATCTGCTTTCTTTAAAGAACTTTCAACGTAAAATGACCCATAATTTTTTTCAAAATCTTCTTCTGAAACACCCTGTGATAAGAAAAACTGCTTTAGATCGGTTTTGTCTTTTGGTGGTTGTTTTTTCTCATGGATCAGACTAAAAAATGCTGGTATGGATTGCTCTTCAATTTTTAATGCTTTACTAATGTAATAGGCTCTGGCAAATAACACCCAAGATGGACGACCAAATCCTACAGGGATTTTAATATATTCTACATTATCAGGTTTTGAACTCAACCAATGGTTCACTTGATCCTCAGCATGGTAACAATGAGGACAACCGAAGGAAAAAAACTCCATCACAGTGGGTTTGTCTGATTTTTTGTCCGGATAAGCTGTAACATATTGGTTTCCCTCTATATAGAGAGGCACTGGTGGCGCAAATGGGTCTGTGGCTGCCAATGCATTTGATAACAAAGTGCTAACTAGCGCCACATAGAAAAATTTGCGAAAGCTCATATTGGTTTCCTTGATTAAAAATTTATTATTTTCGCTCATGATACGCACTACATAGTATCGTTGTAAAGATGAATGTCAGCTGAAATTGGCTAAATTCATGCAATAATTTTAACATCTGTGACACACAACCACATAACTAACCTCAACTTGGGGTAAGAAAGGTCAATATATTACCTTAATAAGGAAATGTCCTGGCATACCCATTTCTTTTTTCCAAAGATTGATGCAATAGCAGCAATTTGCTCTCCAGCGCTTGTTTGCGTAGGGTGGCCTATGTCTGCTTTTTAATGTTGCGAGAGTGCGCCAACAATATTTAAACGAATTTTACAGCTTAGTACGATTTTTGCGCAGTTCTAAGGTTAGAACGAGATTTGCTGATTGATGAAGTCATCCATAGAGTTATTCCAAACTATTTGCTATATTTGTTACTCCAACACAAAGACTAGGAGCCTGTCCGAGAATAGACTGATCTACTACGGCCAAGCCCGTTTGGCCAGATTTCCCGATGAATTTCGTTAAATAGAGCGACTATTCGCCTCAATCCATCGAAAAATCTGACTCAAACAAGCTTGCCCTCGCTACGATCGCTATTCTCGGACAGGCTCCTAGCTCAATAGTCACAACAAACTTAGGTGATAAAAAGGGAACAACGATGGACGAGAACAATAACGAATACTACCAACAGGTAAAAACAGAGGAAAATCCAATTGATATACAATTGGTTGATATTAAAATACTTCCGATGGGAAGTGGCTGGGGCTGGATCACCGATGGTTTTGAACTTTTCAAAAAATCACCCGGACTTTGGATTGGAATGGTGGTTGTGGTTGCAATTATCATGGCCGTTATTTCCATGATTCCTCTGGTTGGTTCCATTGTACTACCAATTTTTAGTGGCGGGTTTATGTATATTTGCCATAAACAATTCAATGATCAAACCGCTGTTTTTGAAGATTTATTTTATGGATTTAAAAACCAAGTTGCTCCATTAGCAATTCTTGGCCTGGCTAATTTAGCAGCCATGTTTGTGATTGGTTTTATCGTTTTATCCATTGTTGGCGTGGGCGCTGGATTGGGGGCAATGGGAAGCAGTGGCGGAGCTTTGGCTGGCGGTATTATGGGTTTATTGTTTGGATTGATGATCAGTATGCTACTTTATATTCCTGTGATGATGGGACTTTGGTTTGCACCAGCCTTGGTTTTATTTCACCAAGAATTAAAGCCTGTAGATGCCATGATAATGAGCTTTAAAGCTTGTTGGCAAAATTTCTTACCTTTTCTTATCTACAGCATTGCTGTTTTTGTGATATTTTTCATTGCGATGATACCACTAGGTCTAGGTTTCTTTATCGCTGCTCCAGTGATTATTGCCTCAAGCTACTTTGGCTACCGTGGTATTTTTACTGCGGTTTAAATTCTCTCAGGATAATTTTCCATCATCAATGACACCATAAACCTCTTGATTTTTGTGTCATTGATGGGCAATAAATAAAGCACAATTAACCAAGAAAGATGTGTCACAAGAGAATCTTTACATTCACTTTTTAAAGATATATGCTATATACATGTTTAAAACAGAGTGAACCTTTATGCAAATCACCAGATATGCCGACTATTCAATTAGGGTGCTAATTTACCTCGCTCTGACTCAAAATGAATTAACCACCATTCAACAAATCTCCGATCATTATCATATTTCCAAGAATCACTTGATGAAAATTGTGCAAGATCTGAATGTGAGAGGTTATATAACCGCCATCCGAGGCAAAAACGGCGGCATTAAACTAAAGGGGAAACCTGAAAGCATCAATCTAGGCAAACTTATCCGTGAAATTGAATGTGATTCAAATTTAGTAGAATGTTTTGGCAATAATAATCAATGCGTTATCACGCCAAGCTGCCAATTGAAAAATATCTTTGCCGAAGCCTTAGACAGTTTTTTTACCACCTTAGAGCAATATACTTTGCAAGATCTGGTGAATGAAAAGCATCAGTCCCCCTTAAGAAACTTGTTATCAATTGGTTTGTTGTGATTTTTCGAGCATCATTATAGAGGTTAAATATATGGCTGTTTTACTCAGTACAGGTGAAGTGGTTCAACAAAAAGAAGATCACTCCATCCCATTGTTTCGATTGGCTTTTCGTCCATTTTTCTTATTGGGATCACTTTTTGCGGTTATAGCCTTGAGTCTTTGGGGACTGATGTTATCCTCAAACCTTCAAGTCACCCCTTATGGCGGACAATTATGGTGGCATATGCACGAAATGCTGTTTGGTTTTGTCAGCGCCATTGTCATAGGATTTTTATTATCAGCGGTACAAACCTGGACTCGTGTCCCCAGCATTAAGGGCCCCCTTTTGATGGGGCTGGTCATGATCTGGTTATTGGCTAGAGTCTTGCTGTTTTTTCCTTTTTTACCTAATGCATTAACCGCTTTTATTGATCTGTTATTTCTGCCCTTTGCTGCTGGCGCATTGTTATACCCCATCGCCAAAGTGAAGCTGTGGAGGAATGCCATATTTATGCCCATATTATTGTTCATGACAGCCTGTAATTTTATGATGCACTATGCCGTTGCTATGAATCAGCCAAGTTATCAACAAGTTGCTGCAACTGCTATGGTGATGGTAGTAACTTTGTTAATGACCATTATGGCGGGACGCGTTTTTCCCATGTTTACCGCTAATGGTACTCAAACAGAAAAAGTGGTTCCTATCAGCTGGCTGGAAAAATCAACCGTTATAGGCACGCTGCTTGGCGGTTTACTGAGCTTACATTGGTTCTCTGTTATTCCCTATATCAACGCATGGATATTTTTTACCGTGGCTTTGCTTCATGCTTATAGGGTTTTTCGTTGGAAAATTTGGGTCACACTCAAAACACCGCTAGTTTGGTCGCTACACCTTAGTTATTGGGCGATCCCATTAGGATTTTTATTATTAGGTTTGAGCGAGATTACCCGTTCAATCAGTCAGTCACAAGCCCTGCATAGCTTCACTGTAGGCGCGATGTCGAGCATGATTTTAGCCATGATTTCTAGAGTTTCTCTGGGTCATACTGGGCGCAAAATCGCCGTAGGTAAAGTGATGGCAGCGGCATTTATACTGATATTTTTAGCCACCCTTGTTAGGGTTTTTGGCAGTTTGTTGATCACAAACTATTCTCTGGTACTTCAAGTATCGCTTGTATTATGGATTGGCGCTTATGCGATTTTTATTAGCCAATATGCCCGACTGTTAACCACTCCCCGAATTGATGGCTCACCAGGCTAATCTATGGATAATGCTTTCAAAAGCTCATTGTCTTTTTGTGTGCCAACAACGTAGAGATCGCCATTTTGCAATTCAATTAAAACGGCCTTTTACCCCTTGGCAATAAAAGCGGTTTTATCGCCAGTTAAGCGATAGCCATAGCCACCAAAATCAGCTATTGGGTCAATATCTATTATTTTTTTATCTGCTATTTCTGCAATTTTGATGGTTTTACTGACTAAAGCGCCTAGTTTTAATACTAAAACACCCTCTTTAATCTCGGTATACATTAATAACTTAGGCGGGTGAGCATAACCTATATAGAGAATGCTCCCTAAAACAAGCAAAACGAGGAATTGTCGATTAAAAATAGTTTTTGATTCAACGGAATGAATAAGTTCATAGCCAGAGGTAATCAGAATGATTAGAAAAACCAAGGCTAAAATAATTAAAATAAGATGCCGAATCAAACCCAGCATGTCGACTTCTTGTACTTCATCAAACATAGTATTCTCCCTACTACCTCAAAATCAAGATAGTTTCTAGGGCAACCGCACGAATGCTCAGACCAGAAAAGTTTAAACTATCACCTTATGCTATAAAACTGATCACTCCCCCAGTTTGCCTTATTTTTCCAAAAAACTCTGTGCTCTCTGTGTCCTCTGTGGTTCATTGATTGCTCTCTAACCTCTTTCAAAACCATTGAACCACAGAGGACACAAAGACCACCGAGAAAGTATGGTTTCAGTGATTGTTATGGCTATTTGATCATATCTACCTGAATATGAATAGTTTTTCGTGATCTAGCCCTGAGATAGTTTCCTAATCCTCTTCAGCGTCCTGTAAGCGCAACAACCGCTGTTGTTCTTCATAATAGGCATCTTCAATTTCTAGCAATACGGAGTCTACATCGGCGGCTTTGTTACTTTCAGCAAATTCGCCGGTGAGCACCACGTCGTCGGTTAGATCACCGTTAACATAGAGATCCCAGATTTCTTTGGCATAACCAGTGGTTTTAAGTTGCGGGGCAAATTGTCCATAATAATCCCTCATATTATTCACATCACGTTCTAACATCATTTGAGCACTATTGTTGGCGGCGGCATCTACAGCTTGGGGTAAGTCAATAATCACGGGGCCTTCTTCATCCACCAGAACATTAAATTCAGACAGATCTCCATGAATTAAACCAATTTGCAGCATTCGGGTTACATAGTGCATGACTTTAGCGTGATCGATTAAGGCTTGTTCGGGGGAAATATCCACTTCGCTTAATCTTGGAGCGACATTACCCGCTTGATCAGTCACTAACTCCATCAACAACACACCATTAATACAGATAAATGGTTTGGGTACACGCACACCGGCTCGATCGAGTCGATAAAGTGCGTCTACTTCGGCATTTTGCCAAGTATCTTCCTGTTGCTGACGTCCAAATTTTGAACCTTTTTCAATGGCCCGTTGACGTCTGGTATTGCGTACTTTACGACCTTCTTGATATTGAACCGCTTTTTTGAAGCTTCTTTTAGCCGCTTCTTTATAAACTTTGGCGCAGCGGATCTCCGAGCCACAACGGACCACGTAAACATCAGCTTCTTTACCGCTCATTAAACGGCTAATAACCTCATCAACTAGACCATCGTCTACGAGAGGTTGAATTCTATTGGGTATTTTCATGCGCCATTTTTATCATATTTAGGCGTTGAAAGAAATGATTATGAAATATATACCTGTAATACCTCAAAATGCTTGATTTCAGCAAGACTATAAACAGCTAGATTCAAGACATAAATTTTTGCAATAACCATTTATGCGTTGAATCGACTAAGGCACTGAAGGAAGAATATGCAGCTATCCCTCCAAAAATATCGCTTCTATAGGTTGTTGGAATAACTTGGCCATCTTAAATGCTAAGGGTAAGCTGGGATCGTATTTGCCTTTCTCAATGGCATTGATGGTTTGTCTGGAGACCTCGAGTTTTTAGGCGAGCACAGCCTGTGACCATTCGCGTTCGGCTCTTAATACGCGTAGACGATTATTCATTGATATCGCCTCATCGCTCGTAATTGACCTAATGCCCATCCGACTAACATCACAAAGCCAGTGCTAGGACACCCATTTTTTTTGACACTACTAATGGGTGTCCCAGACAACATGCACCAGTCACCCATCTGAATTAAGGCATATTGTTGGTGGCGACAAAGCGATACCAACAGCCCTTGGCTTAGAGCCTCAGAAATCATTTAGTGCCGTACCTTGTCCAAGTCTTTGGAATAGTTTT
>Ga0210032_1001481_pt1 | contig 12814 bp, 10 predicted proteins | sample CryGeyCG2114_250_2_FD_185458 | JGI IMG/M metagenome (GOLD analysis project Ga0210032, IMG submission 185458) | Groundwater microbial communities from aquifer - Crystal Geyser CG13_big_fil_rev_8/21/14_2.50 (SPAdes) (version 2) | ecosystem: Environmental > Aquatic > Deep subsurface > Groundwater ... | reverse complement strand
GAAAGAAGGCAATAGAAAGAGGCTTAATTACCGCTGATGCCACGCTCAGTGATCACGAATTACAACTAATGATCCTAGAAGCTGGATTTAGTACAGCTGAAAAAGTTACGCAAATATCTGGCCGTGGTGTTGGTATGGACGTGGTAAATAGTGAAATTAAAAACATGGGGGGTCTCATAGACATCAATGCAGAAGTGGGTAAGGGCTCCACTTTCACTATTAGACTACCATTCACTGTATCTGTTAACCAAGCCTTAATGGTTAAAAATGGGGATGAAATCTACGCCATACCACTCACCAATATTGAAGGTATTGTAAGAGTATCTCCTTTTGAATTGGAAGAATATTACAAAGCAGATTCTCCAGAATTTATCTATGCTGATGAACCCTACCAGTTACGTTACATGGGGAAACTACTCGATCACGATAAAAACCCGGATTTGGAAAGCTTAACCAAACCTGCCCCATTACTATTGCTGCACGGTGTTGATCACCCAGTCGCCATGCAAGTGGATGAACTATTGGGTAGTAGAGAAGTGGTGGTAAAATCCGTAGGCACACAGCTTTCCATGATCTCAGGAATTTCTGGAGCCACTATTTTAGGTGATGGTAATATCGTACTGATTTTAGATCTACCCGCATTGCTAAGAAGAGCTGATGCGCCTATAACAATTGCCCAAGAAGAAAGAACAAAACTTCAGGAAGCAGAAGAGCACAAACAACCCGTTGTGATGGTTGTGGATGACTCAATTACCGTGAGAAAAGTCACGACCCGCTTATTGCAACGAAACAACTTTGATGTCATGACTGCAAAAGATGGTGTGGATGCAGTGAATGTTCTTCACGATAGGCTCCCTGACGTGATGCTTTTAGATATTGAAATGCCTAGAATGGATGGTTTCGAATTAGCGACTCTGATCCGCCATGATGATCGCCTCAAAAACATCCCCATCATCATGATCACTTCGAGAACGGGTGATAAGCATAAAGCACGAGCCAAAGCGATTGGTGTCAATGAATATATGGGTAAACCTTTCAACGAAGTGGATTTATTAAAAGCTATTGAGGACCTGATAGGTCGCTAAAACATGATAGCAGATATTGTTCTTAGAGTAGGTTTGGTGGCTTCAGAACTTGAAGCCAGCCATAAGTTGGACAGCCTGCTCTCAAAAAATGGCGTTGAATTTGCCCATAAAATTTCATTGTCACAATTAAAGTCAGCCCACTGCGCCACCTCAAATTTAGATGTTTGGCTGGTTGATCTCAAAGAAGATGATTGGTCTGACTCACTCGATATTTTATTAGAAGAAGCTCGGGTACCCGTTTTTATCAACGAACAGCCTGCTATACATCGTCAATCACATCCAGACTTTTGGGTACGAAAACTCATTGTTAGATTAGGTGAATTGGTTTTAGCAGAAACTGAAGCCACCATTGTTACCTACCAAAAACCCATAGCATCAACACCAGTTCATTCACTAAAGAAAAAAAGCCTTGGCAGTTCCACACAACCAGAAAAACAGTCAGAAACTGAAAAAAATCAAGAGGTTACAAAAACCGATGAACCCAAGTCTCAATTCAAATCTGAATTTCCACTTTGGGTTTTAGCGGCCTCATTGGGAGGCCCAGCCTCTTTAAAACTCTTTTTACAAACATTGCCTGATAAGGTAGACGCAAGCTTTGTATTAGCTCAACACATCGATAAAAACTTTATCCCCGTATTATGCAAAATCATTGAAGATTACTCTTCTTTGAAAGTTCACTTACCCGAGAATCGTCGACCAGTAGAAATTGGTGAAATTATTATTGCGCCGGTGGAATCAAGACTTTATTTTATGCCTGATGGCACAGTATTAACCACAAGAGCACGCTGGACTGCCCCCTATTCACCCTGTATAGATGATGTGATGAAAGAAGTGGCAAAAGTCTGGGATAATAGTGGAGCGATTGTTTTCAGCGGTATGGCTGGAGATGCTGTTGAAGGCTCGAGAGCGATGAAAAAAGCTGGGCACAGTGTATGGACACAAAACAACGACACCTGTGCTTCTAGTGCAATGCCAGAAGATGTGCGTAAAGCGGGTTTATCCAACCTGACAGGCACACCAGAACAGCTTGCCAGACATTTTGTGGCCTATATGCATCGTTTTGCTCAGGCAGCAAAAGCGCTATAATCAAGCATTGAAGATTAAACATTGAAGATTCAAAATAAAGCGCCTAGAATCTTAATACAACCTAAAAGAGAATAGCAATGGCCCTTACAGACAACATACACTGCTTACTGATCCCCATGTGGAATGAACCCTTACTAGTTCCTAATACTGGCGTCGCTGAAATTATCAACTTCTCCCAGCCTGAAGGTGGAACGGGAGAACCTTGGTTTATGGGTGAGATTCACTGGCGTGGCATGTACGTACCGGTTATCAATATAGAACCAGAGCTAGATCTTGAACAGCTGGATAACCGAGTTAGAATCGCTATTTTAAACACCAGTAATGGTAATCCAGAACAGCCTTTCGTTGGAGTTTTGGTCAGAGATATTCCCAAGTTAAGCCATGTGCAATCTGAAGATTTGGAGTATAAAGCTGATGAACAAGAATCTTCTCAAGGTATCAAAGCTTTCATGACCCTAGGCAATGATAGAGTGAGAATACCAGATCTAGATGCCCTTGAAAAAATGGCGATTAGTGTTTCCTTCTAAAAGCTGCTGAAAATAAAAAGTTACAAGGGAAAGCCAATCAGTTCACTTGGGTTTGAATATCCATTAGGAAAAATCCCCCCAACAAAACTGCGCAATAGCCAGTGCCGCAACCGGGCAGGTTTCGCTTCTTAAAATTCTGGGGCCCATGATTAAACTCTGAATTCCCAGTGCATTGATATTATTCACCTCATCCTCACTAAAGCCGCCCTCAGATCCAACGATAAATTCAATAAACTTATTTTGTGGTTTAGCTTGGTCAAAAGGCACACCACCTTCTGGATGAAGCAGAAAAGTAGCCGTTACATTTTGTTTTTGTTGCAGAGCCTGCTCTAAAGAGATAGGAGGAAACAATTCTGGCAAAACATTACGACCACTTTGTTCGCAAGCACTAATGGTGATTTTTCTCCAATGTTCGTGACGCTTTTCCCATCGCGCATCATCTAATTGCACATTACATCGTTCAGTGATCACCGGTTGAATTTGCGACACACCGAGTTCCGTGGCTTTTTGTAAAACATAATCCATTCTTTCGCCTTTGGAAATCCCTTGAATCAACCCTGTTTTCAAAGAGGATTCACGATCAATCTGTTCACATTTTTGAATCAGAATTTGAGCGCTTCTTCGTTCAACAGAAAGAATTTCTGCTTGAGATTGTTGCCCCTTTCCATCAAAGAGTTCTAGTTGATAGCCCTTTTTGCATCTCAAAACATTAATTGCATGATGGAAAGCATCGCCTTCTAATTGCATTTCCGTCTCTTGTACCAGGGTTGTGGGATGATAAAATCGAATAGTACGCATAAGTCTACACTTCTTTAGTAAAGCCTAATGTTCGCAAAACATCGGCGAAAATACCCGCCGCAGTCACATTCACGCCAGCGCCATAGCCTCTTAATACCAAAGGGATTGGATGATAATATTGGCTATAAAAAGCCAGCGCATTCTCGCCATTTTTAACCGCGTACAATGGATGTTGTTCATCAACGGCTTTAATACCCACTGAACACTGCCCATTTTCCAAGGTTGCAACATATCTAAGACGCTTATTCTGTGCTTGTGCCTGTTGTAGCAGCTTTGTGTGCGTTTCATCGGCTTGTGGAATGTTCTGTAAAAACTGCTCGATGGAGCCAGAGCTATCAAACTCATCAGGCAATACAGATTGAATAACAACATCATCCATAGATAACTTTAAACCCGTTTCTCTGGCCAAAATTAATATCTTACGGGCAACATCCATCCCTGACAAATCGTCTCTGGGATCGGGCTCAGTAAAACATTTTTCGCGAGCAATGGCTGTCGCTTGTGACAACGATACACCATCGTCTAATAGTCCAAAAATAAAAGATAATGAACCTGATAAAATGCCTTCAAATTTAATCAAACTATCACCGGCTGATAATAATTTTTGTAAATTTTCGATCACCGGCAATCCTGCACCTACGTTGGTATCATATAAAAATAAACGCTGACTAGAGAGCGAGGCTTCCCTTAGTTTTTGATACTGTTCCCAAGAGCCACTGTTGGCTTTTTTATTGGGTGTGACCACATGAAATCCTGCTTGCATTAGCGCTGCATAATGAGCGACAAATTTCTCATCGGGTGTACAATCAATAATTACCGGATTTATTAAAGCGTAGTTTTGAGAGGCTTTCAATAAATGATCAAAACTGATGGGCTTCTCATTTTGTGAAATTTCTTGAGCCCAAGACTCGAGGTCAATACCCTCCTCAGTGAGGCAATGTTGACGGCTATTGGCAATAGCGCAAACCTTAAGTTGTATTTTCCTTTGTTGGAGATAATGTTGTTGATGCAGGATTTGTTGTAAAAGTCCTTTACCCACATTGCCACAACCTAATAAAAATATTTCAATTCTCTGACGAGCATCAAAAAATCTAAAATGTGAGGCCAACAATGCCTTAGTTCCTTCTTGTTGTGAGATAACAACAGAAATGGAACGCTCTGATGAGCCTTGAGCAATCGCTATAATATTAATATTGGCATGGGCAAGCGACTGAAAAAAGTTTGCAGAAACACCTGGATGCCTTTTCATGTGATCGCCAATCAGCGATAAAATAGTGACTCGATGAATCGACTCCATGGGATCAATTAAGCCTGAGGCTAACTCTAGTTCAAACTCGGCTTGCAAAACCTCAGTCACTAAATCACACTGATCCTCAGCAATACAAAAACTGATGCTATATTCTGATGAAGATTGGGTAATCAAACTAATAGAAATATCAGCTCTAGAGATAGCGGCAAATATACGGCTTGCCATGCCCACCATGCCCTTCATGCCAGAACCCGACACAGTACAAAGCGACATATTATTTAAAGTTGAAATTGCAGCAACTACCTGACCACTTTCAAAATATCGATCGGATATTTCTGTCCCCTGCGCCTCAGGATTTGAAGTGTTTTTAATAAAACAGGGTATCTTAAATTTCGCAATAGGTTCAATGGTTTTTGGATGCAACACTTTAGCCCCAAAATATGACAACTCCATGGCTTCCGCATAACTTAAATGCGCTAATAATTGAGCATCCTTAACCACATTAGGATCTGCACTATAAACACCATTCACATCAGTCCAAATCTCACAGCTTGTTGCTCTTAAACAGGCAGCCAAACAAGTAGCCGAATAATCAGAACCATTACGGCCTAAAGTCACTAATTGCCCTTGCTTGTTAGCTGCAGTAAAGCCCGGCATTAACCAGATATTTGCTTGAGATTGATCAAATTTTTCAAACTGATTAAAAGAGGCTTCTAAATCCACTTTCGCTTCTAAAAAATGAGAACTCGCCACAAAAAACTGCTTGGGATCAAGGCAAAGTGTTACTTGCTGACGCGATAATATCTGCTGCATGATAACCACACTGAGTCTTTCGCCCACGACCAAAATTTGCGCAAAAATATTATCAGGACATTGCCTAAGTAATGCAACGCCCTCCAAATAGCGAGTTAGTGTAATAATCTCTTGCTGAAATACTGGTTTGAAGTTACTCAAATTAATTGAACGATTTTCACTGCCTAAGTCATCTATAAGGGTAGTAAAAAACAACTCTAATTGATGCAGTTCATTCTTGTATTCAACGCCGTGTCTGGCTAAAAAAACCAATGACTCCAGCTGATCCGTGACTTTATGCGGTGCAGAAAGTACCACAGCCACCCTAGCATCAGGGATCGTCTGAATTTGCTGTAATATGATATTTGAGACGGCTAAAAACTTATGCGCATTAGCTAAAGAAGATCCGCCAAACTTCATGGCTTTCATCAAAGAAAGCTCCTCTATTTTACTGCTGTAGCCAAAGTGTCATGGTGAGCTAAGATAAGTTGTCTTAGATAAAAGCTAATTTCTGAGCGATTTTTAAATCCTGCTGTCACGGCGGCTTTTTCAAAAACCTCCGAAGCTAACTCTGGATCTTTAGCAAAACTTTTTAGATCTTTATGATAACCAATCGTAAAAATATCCACATCAGAGCCCATCAGTGTTTCAAAAATCTCATTACTCGGCCGTTGTGTTAAGGCGAGGTACTGATTTTCCATCTCTCTTTCATAATACAAGTTTTTAACTTGTCCATGTAGTGCCTGAAACATCTCAATATGATAGGCTTCATTATTATCAGAACGTTGCTTAAGCTGAGACCATGCCGTATTAGATTTAGCTAAAAATGTCTCTTGAAAATCTGCCAATGCTCGAAAGTCATGAGGTCTATAGGGCGTTTTTCCCGCAGGCTCTAATAGCATCAAATCCCAATGGTCTCCTTGACTATGACGCATGATAGAGAGTTGCCCATGTTGCTGTTTTTTATAATCTTTCACTTGCTGTATAAGCTCAGGAAAATTACCGGGAGCTGCTCTCAGTAATGTCACTTGGTATAATTCTTCTGCGAAGGAAAAGCTCGGCAAAAGCACCAGAATAAGTATCAATATTTTTTTCAATTAAATCTCCAAATTATTCTTTTAATTATTTTTAAGACGTTTTTATACATTATTTTAAGAAATGCTTTTGAGGCATCAGTAACGAGGCCAATAATAACCCTGTCACTAAGGCAATACTCACAAAACCCATTTTAAATGCAGTATCCAACCCTTGAACCACATCATGTTCAACCAAAAAAGATAAGCTTTGAAAACCAATAGATCCTGGCACCAGCACAATAATTCCAGAAACCATAATAATATAAGGGCTTGAAACATCGACTAACGAACTAGAAACTACCGCGATTAGTGCTGATAATAAAGATGCGATAGTGGGAAATAAAAGTTTGGCCGATCCTTCCGTGAGCACCCAAAGCACCAAAGCACCAGTTAAGCCACCAATCAGCAATGACATGAAAATTTCGAACAGATGCCCTCCCAATATTCGGGCGATAGCACCGGACAATAAAGCAAAAGCGAATAAGCTCAATAGACTGGAGAATCTCGAAGGTTGCTCTATAATTTGCTCTAATTCAGCACCACCAGACTCCAAATTCAACGAGCCCTGTAAACATCTCGCCACCACATCATCTACCATTAACTGTTTTTCTAGGTTAACCTCTCCGGGTTCAACACGCATCACATAGGTAATAGGCTCTAACTTTTCATAGGAAAAACTCATAATGATATTGGTGGGTTGAGACAGACACTGAATATCAAATTTCAAGCTGTTGGCAATTTTTTTCATGGTATGCTCTAACTCATAAGCCGTCATACCATAGAGATGTAAGGCCTTAGCTAAACGCAGCATAAAACCAATAGGTTTTTTAGTACCTCTAAAATTGGGATAGGATGGTGTTTTTTGGGATATTTTTAAATTCATGATTTAAAAATAATACTGGATCTGATCGTCTTCTGCCAAAATATTAGGCTGCCCTAGAGATATCACGCCCTCGCCTTGCAATGGGAACTCCTCTCTTCGCAAATAAATCTCATTTTTCCCCAAGGGTTGTACATAGGTACCATTAGAACTGTGATCAACCAGAATAAATTTTCCATGTCGGTAGGTAATATGACAATGTTTTCTGGAAACTTGATTCGATTGAACACAAAGCTCCACTTCATTCTTAGTTCTACCAAAATGATAAGGAATATTATTAGTGGAAACATGCAAAGACTGATTTTGAAAAACCAGCGTTAACTCTTCAATCGGTGCGATCTTATTCAGTTCATTGCTTGATAACAGCATGGTGGCGTTTTGAACAGAGAGATCAGGTTCCCAGCTATAACGATAAATCGTTGAAGTCTCATGCTCTCCCTTAATTTGCAATCGATCAAACTCATGGCAACTAACCGCAAAAGACTCTGGCAGATTTTGAAAGCTACTTTCACTCAACAATATTTGTTTTGCTTTAGCAATCTTTACAATATAAGCCGCTGAATTCACTGTATCACCAAACACATCATCCCCATCTAATAAGGTTTCACCAAAACTCATGCCTATACGAATCGACAAAGTTCTCGTTAAGTAAAACAGTTGGATATCTCTAGCACATGCCAATGCATCCTCTGCACTGTCAAATCGTGACATGATCTCGTCCCCAATGGTCTTAATCAGCACCCCTTGGTTATCCTCACTCATTCGAATCATGCAGCTCACCGTTTCATCCACAAGCTTTTTGGCCTCAGTATTACCCAGCGTCTTATACAGATTTGAACTCCCTGCAATATCAGCAAATAAAATGGCTCTAAATTGCGCGTCTGACATGATGAGATCTTGTGGTTAATGGTAAATTAAGTATATACCCATAATCCACAGATTCAACTACAAGTGCGACTCAGCTTAACGGGTAAAGAGGTGGCTATCTGTTCTATTCATCAGCATCTCTTTTCCGGCAAGATAGCAGCCAGCATGAGTAAATATAACCAGATAACCGAAGATAAAAGATAGCAGATTTGGTCAGGGTTGAAACCAATGGGGCCATGAATTCGATTTATTCAAGTCAAAACGATTGAACAACAAGATATTCAGTCTTTGGGAAAAATTAAAAAAACCAAAACCAACCTACCCAACCACCTTCTTATGTCTAATCAAAAAACAATGATGAATATGCCGATTCCTCTGAAAATCCGGATCAAAAGTTTTATCCGAAATATTCTCAACATCAAAAATTTCAGCCAACTCTTCATCCAGTTTAAATTTTCTCAAGTTATTCGAAAAAATCATCAAGCCATCTTGATCAAGAGATTCCATTAATTTCTCGATAAAAATGCCATGATCTTCCTGAACATCCCAATGCGTCTCCATGCTTTTCGAGTTGGAAAATGTGGGGGGATCTAAAAAGATAACATCATATTTTAAGGTGTTATCCATCAGCCATTGAATACAATCTTGTTGGATAAAATGGTGATTAGAGCCAGTAAATCCGTTGGCTTTCATATTGCGCTCTGCCCACGCTATATAGGTATTGGACATATCAACTGTGGTGGTACTGGCAGCGCCTGCCGCTGCCGCGTAAACGGAGGCTGTTCCGGTATAGGCAAATAAGTTTAACAGGCTCTTTTTGGCTGCGTGTTGTGCCACTAAACGGCGCATGGGTCTGCTGTCTAAGAATAATCCTGTGTCTACATATTTACCTAAATCCACTTCAAATCTAAGACCCGATTCGTACACAGTAAAAGGTTCTACATCTACTGCAGAGAGTAGCTCTTGTTTTTGATATTGGTCTTCATTTTTTTGTTTACGACGACGTTTAATACAAATTTCTTCAACAGAAACTTGATAACGTTCTCTAATCACTAACACCACTTCATCAAGACGTTTTCGCGCAGTTTGTGGTGGAATGGTTCTCGGCGCGGCATATTCTTGGACATGAAAATAACGACCATAACGATCAATCGCCACGTTGTATTCAGGGAGGTCGGCATCATAAAGCCGGTAGCATTCAATGCCTTCTTTTTTTAACCAACTTTTAAGTTTACGATCATTCTTAGCCAGTCGATTAGAAAGCTCGCGGCCACCTGTTGAAAGTTCTGTGACGCTTTGAGTGTAGGCGCTTTGTGAAAAGTTTTCTGGTATCACTTTAGAACAACAAAGTTCAATGGATAATTGTCCATTGAACATGTGATAAAATTTGTCTGAACGAATGCCTGTGGCTCTGCCCATATCCTTATCAATGGCGAGATAAGCGGCCTTAGCACCGATTGCACAGCGTTTAAGCCAATCGCCTAACTCTCCAAATACTTGTAGCGCTTGAATGCGCTCATCTAATCTTTCACCATAGGGTGGATTAGTGACAACCAAACTATTTTCTGCCACTTGGTGTTGGTTATTGGCGAGATCCATTTTTTTCAAAGTGATTATTTCACTCACGCCAGCTCTTCTAATATTTTCTTCAGCTAGGTCAAGAACGCGTCCACTTTTTTCAAAACCAAATAGCTCACCTTGAAAGGTCATTCTGCTTTGTGCAACTTTATCACGAGCTTCTTCAATCAATTTGGCCCAAAGTAAAGGTTGGTGTGCTTTCCACGCCGTAAAACCCCAGCGCTTTCTTAATAATCCTGGCGCTTGATTCCAAGCCATCATGGCGGCTTCGACTAAAAGTGTCCCCGAACCACATAAAGGGTCGACTAAATCGCCCCCTGCTGCTGCAACCTGAGGCCAACCAGCGCGTAATAAGACGGCAGCGGCTAGATTTTCTTTCATGGGGGCGGCACCTGTTCCAGTTCGATAGCCTCTTTGGTGCAAGCTGGTGCCAGATAGATCTAAATAAAGCTGTGCTTGGTGTTGATTACAAAATAGATTCCATTGCAGATCAGGGTTATCTTTATCCACAGAAGGTCGAACACCTCTGTCATCTCGATATCGATCCACTAAAGCATCTTTAACCTTTTGAGCGACATAGATACTGTGATCGCTAAAGGCACGACGCAAACGCACAGAAATTGCGAAGGTTTGATGAATAGGAAATATCTCAGACCAATCAATGGCATAAATTTCTTTGTAGAGATCTTCTTCAGACTGACATTCAAAACTGGCCATTTCCAGCAATACGCGACTGGCTAGGCGCGACCATAAACAAACGCTGTAAGCTAATTTGAGATCCCCAGAAAAATGCACACCCGCTACAGTCATTTTAACATTGTTCGCCCCTAGATCGGTCAATTCTTGGAAAAGTAGTTCTTCCAATGATTTAGGACAGGTGGCGAATAGTTTGTATTGGATGGCTGAGTTCATGAAATGGCTGTTGTTCAGATACGGAATAAATAGGATTATACCTGAATAACGCCTAAGGTGCTGTAGCCTAATGGATGAATGTTATGCGGTAAAACTCAAATAAAGGCTCACAATTCAAGTTGGGATAGTGAAATTGGGCTTTTAACTAAAATTAATCAGTTCAAACTGACCCTCATGGCAACGACAATAGCTGCCTGTTTTTCCCCAATCACCCAAAACGATTCTTTGAGCTGGACCTGTTTTTAAGTCAAGTGAATGGATTTTTTGGCGATGAGTGTGTCCGTGAATAAGCCTATGGACTGCTTGCGATTCCATCACTGTAATCACCTCTTCTGGATTCACATCCATAATAGGATTGTCCATTTGTTGGTAAGATTGTTGTTGCTTGTTTTGACTTTGTTCACGCATTTTTTGTGCGATGGCAATTCTTTGTTCAAGGGTATGTTTTAAAAATTCTGCTTGCCATTGCGGTGCTCTAATCCATTTTTTGAAATTTTGGTAATCAATATCGAGTGTACAAAGTGAGTCACCGTGCATGAGTAATACAGGTGTTTCAGCTATTTTTTGGATGCTTAACTCAGGTAATAACACGCCTCCACAGCGTTGTAAAAAATCATCCCCTAATAAAAAATCTCTATTACCATGAATAAAAAACAACCCTTTATTTTGTGCGGTATATTGTTTAAAACAGGCAATCACTTGTTCAGATAATTCGGTCTTAAAATCATCTCCAATCCAATACTCAAATAAATCCCCTAAAACGTATAAATTATCTGACTCAGGAGCAATATTTTCCATGAAATGAAAAAAGAGATGAGGGACATTTTTTTGTCCCTCATAAAGATGTAAATCGGAGATGAGGAGATCCATTTTAAGGTTTATCTGGATATGTTACTCGCTAATGTAAGCGCGAGTGACAACCACATCTTCTACTGGCACATCCTGATGACCTGATTTATTACCAGTTTTCACTTGTTTGATGGATTCAATCACATCCATTCCATCAACCACTTCACCAAAAACACAATAACCCCAACCTTGACCACTCTCAGCACTAAAATCTAAGAAATCGTTATTTTTTACATTGATAAAAAATTGGCTACTGGCAGAATGTGGATCGCTGGTTCTTGCCATGGCAACTGTACCTACTTTATTGGACAAACCATTATTGGCTTCATTTTTAATCACAGGATCTGTTGCTTTTTGCTTCATGCCAGCTTCAAAACCACCGCCTTGAATCATGAAGTTTGAAATCACGCGATGAAAGATAGTGCCATCATAATGCCCTTTGTTCACATAATTGAGAAAGTTTTCGACGGTTTTTGGGGCTTTTTCTGCATTGAGTTCTAAGGAAAAATTTCCCATGTTTGTTTCAAAAATAACCATTGTTGGCTCCTAATAATTGCACTGTATCTATAGAGTGCGCTGCAAGTAAAATTCTGTCTAAATAAACTATTTCATGCCTTCAAGTAAACTATTCAAGGCTCTGATAGTTCGGGCTTTTTTGATCAGAACCTCTTTGACAGGACGATGCCTACCTAAGAATAAATCTGGGCTAACTTCTGTGTTTTCAATGGCCTTAACCACATCCATTCCTTCTACAACCTTGCCAAATACCGTATATCCAAATTTTTGTTCTGAACCATTGAGGCTTTCATTGTTTCCCGTATTGATATAAAACTGTACTCTCGCCGAATGAGGATCTTCTGTTCGAGCCATAGCAATAGTTCCTACATCATTCCTTAACCCATTATAACTTTCATTGCGAACTGGCTCGCCTGTTTTCTTCTCTTCACCCTGTGGGGTATAACCTCCCCCCTGAACCACAAAGCCTTTCACGACGCGATGAAAAATGGTGCCATCATAAAAAGCACCATCCACATATTTGAGAAAATTAGCCACTGTTTTGGGGGCGTTTTTGGGGTCAAGTTCTAACACTATATTTCCCATTGAGGTTTCAATTT
>Ga0210032_1001480_pt1 | contig 12819 bp, 10 predicted proteins | sample CryGeyCG2114_250_2_FD_185458 | JGI IMG/M metagenome (GOLD analysis project Ga0210032, IMG submission 185458) | Groundwater microbial communities from aquifer - Crystal Geyser CG13_big_fil_rev_8/21/14_2.50 (SPAdes) (version 2) | ecosystem: Environmental > Aquatic > Deep subsurface > Groundwater ... | reverse complement strand
CTTCTTTTGTTAAAGCACGTGAAACAGAAAATGAATCGAAATCAGAGACATTAATTATTTCATCTATAACGGGAAAATCAATATTCTCAGGGATGCAATCCTGACCAATGCCTTCAACTAAATAAGGAACACCTTCACGAAGCTTTCCATCTTTTTTATATTCTTTTAAAATAGAACCGACCGGATCAGCGCCGATAATTTTAATATTCGGATTTTTTTCTTTTAAATATCTTCCAACACCGCTTATTGTTCCGCCAGTGCCAATTCCCGCAACAAAGTGAGTGATTTTTCCGTCAGTTTGTTTCCAAATTTCAGGACCGGTCGTTTCGTAGTGCGCTTTCGGATTTGCCGGATTCGCGTATTGATACATGAATAATGCGTTTGGCGTTTCCGCTGCAATTTTACGCGCCACATTAACATAATAATCAGGACTATCATGTTTCACTGCGTTCGGACAAACAATTACCTGCGCACCGAGCGCCTTTAAATAATTAATTTTTTCCGAACTAACTTTATCGGTAATAACAAAGACAGATTGAAAGCCGCGGATTGCCGCAGCTAAAGCCAAACCAATTCCGGTATTTCCGCTTGTCGCTTCCACAACCGTTCCGCCGGGTTTGATAACTCCGCGGTTAACAGCGTCATCAAGCATTGCAATACCGATGCGGTCTTTAACGCTGCCGCCGGGATTCACCGATTCAAGTTTCGCTAAGATTAACGGCTTCAAACCTTTATTTATCTTGTTCAACTTTATCAACGGTGTATTACCAATCGCCTCTAAAATATTATTCTTATAATCCATGAAATCCTCTTTTTATAAACGTAATAATAAAAACCAGTAGTAAATTTCTAATTCATTATTTTCAAACATATAATCGAACAAGTAAATAGTCTATCGATCAATGCAGCTTGAATGGATGAATGATTGCCTGGCTGAATGATCTTTCAATAAAATAAATCAATTGATTTTTTTCATTCATCCATTCTTTCAAACATTCTTTCTACTTAACAAAATCCGCACAATTAGATTTCTACCAAACTCATTATTATCCTTCACTTGTTAAACCTGTACCCTCTCAAAAACTCTTCAATCTTCAAACGTTTCTTTCCTTCCTGCTGGATTTCCAAAATGCTCAATGAATTATTTCCACAGCCAAATATCAACTCTGCCGGAGTTTCTTGAATTTCTCCCGGTGCAAGATTTCGCTCAACGACTTTAGTTTTATAAACTTTATATGTTTTTTGCTGATGGACGAAAAAGGCTGCCGGGAAAGGCGAAAGTCCACGTACTAAATTATGAATCTCAACTGCATCCCACGCCCAATTAATCGCACAAAGCTCTTTGGTTATTTTAGGAGCCGGTGTCGCCGCTGAATTATCCTGCGGAAGTAGTTGATCCCGCATCTGGGGGGATTGCAAGGCAATCATTTTAACTGTTTCGATAACGGCTTGACTTCCGAGTGAACTTAATTTATCATGAAGAGAACCGAAATTATCTTCATCTTCAATCGGAATTTCTTTTTTTAAATAAACATTCCCGGTATCAACTTTTTCCGCAAGAGCAAAAGTTGTTACGCCTGTTGTTTTCTCGCCTTTTATTAATGCCCATTGTATCGGAGCTGCGCCGCGGAACTTCGGCAAAAGCGAACCATGCAAATTAAATGATCCGAATTTCGGCATCGAAAATATTTTCTTCGGCAAAATCCGGAACGCCACTACAACAAAAAGATCGGCATTTAATTCTTCTAACTCCGCAATAAAGTTTTCATCTTTTAGATTTTCCGGTTGAAGAACTTTTATGGAATGTTCAAGAGCAAATGCTTTAATAGGCGTAAAAGAAACCTGCTTTCCCCGCCCTCTCGGTTTATCCGGTGCAGTAACAACGGCAGCAACTTCATGTCTATGATCGAGAATAATTTGAAGTGATGGAATCGCAAAAGCGGGTGTTCCGAAAAAAATTATTTTCATAAAGAATTACATTGTCCCTATATCCGTAATCGGATATTCGATCTCAACTTTTCTCGAAACAATTTTTTGAAGAGGTTTTTTCACCATCTTTTTCCCCTCGTCATCGAGGCGGTCGGTAAAAAATGTTGCTTGTAAATGGTCGTACTCATGCTGGATAACGCGGGCAAGTAAATCATCATCTTCAAGTATGTGATCATTCAAATCTAAATCTTGATAAAGAAGTTTTATTCCTACCGGTCTTTCAACTTTTGCACGAATACCGGGTAAACTCAGGCAACCTTCTTCCATCACTGTAGTCTCTGCAGAGTATTCGACAATTTTGGGATTTATGAAAACCATAGGTTTTGTTTTTTCAAATCCTTTTACTGAAGATAAATCGTAGATAAAAATAGATTTATGGCTGCCAACCTGATTAGCCGCCAAGCCCATTCCATCGGCGTTTCGCATTGTTTCAAACATATCATTAATTAAGGTAAGGATCTTCGCATCAACTTTTGAAATGCGGATCGCTTTTTTCCTTAATATTTTATCTCCGTAAAGAGTAATTGGCAAAATCGCCATAACAGTCTTCCTTAACTAATTTCTTCAAAAGCGGGCGAAACCGTTTGGGCTTCGCCGTCGGTAAAAATTAATAACTCTGTGGAATAAAAGTACATCCTGATGAGCACCCGAAATATAATTAACAACTGCTGAATTAGAAAGGTAAGAAGGAGGAAGTAAACCGGCTTTTTGGGAAGGAAACTGTCAACGACATTATAAATTGTCGCGCCAATCGCCACAAATACCAGCATGATGAAATATACCGTCATTACTTTAACAAAATTCTTCTTGATAAACTGGAAAGATTTGTAAAGCGAGCGAAACAATTTTGTTGAATCAACTACAGTGATCGCAACCTTTGTATAATCTGAAATAATATTAATGAGACTAATGAGCAGAAGAAAGAAGAGATAACGGAATATCTGCACCGCAAATTCAACAGCAGCGTTTTCTTTTTCTAAAAAGATCTCTTTGATCCCGTAATCTATCAGAACGTTAATGCTGATGGCTGCAAAGTAAAGCGCTCCAACAAAAACTGCGATCTTCAGAAATCTAATAAAATATTTTACGCTTCCGTAAAAGAAATCAACAACGTGATTTTTTTTTGAGTTAGTATAAACCGCCAACAACCCACCCAAATAGAAAAGCTGTACAAGAACATACACACCGGCAAAAGCATACAGAAGAATAGGTATTGCATCAAGTGAGTTTCTATAGATATGACGAAACTGCACATACCAGAGATAATCAAAGCCCAGACTGAGATTACTATTTATAAGAGAGTTCGCTAAACCATGCTGAAGTACTGAAAATAAAGGAAGAGATAAAGCAAACGCAAAAACGATATTAGTGATCCAGAAAAGGAGAACAAATTTCCGGTGAGCAAAAACCATCCGCGAACCGTTTATAAGAATTTCTTTTATCGAAAGGTTCAAGACAAACCCCCGAAGATCATCAGTAAATTTTGCAGCCAGAAAAACCAACGAATGGAAATGTACATTGCTCCGCTGTACCGGGTTTCAACTGTGTATGAGTTGTTCGCAAAATTGAGATCAAATAAATTTTTTCGCTGAGGATCAATCTCCGCAGCGATAATAGTATTTCTTGTGTTAAAGGTGAATCGCTTAATTTTTTCTTTACCATTCCAAAAAGTTTTTATAGTGTCCATATCGGTGTAAAGATCAATTTCCAGCGGTACAACTGCTTCTCCATCCCTCACAATAACAATTTCAGCTCGATGCCGTTCAGGGGAAACATCAATCCCAAGTATTTTGTAATCACACGTGTAGGACTTTTCATAAAAATCTGTTATAAGCCACTCGATATTTTGATGACTGAACTTTCTTAGCGCTGCAAAAAAATCACTCGCTGTTGGATGTTTAAATTTGTACTGATTAAAGTATTGCCTCAAAACAAATAGTAGTTTCTTTTCGCCAAGATATTTTTCCAACGTAAAAAGGAACAGCGCTCCCTTTGCGTACGAAACTGATTGATAGACCCTCCTGTTCAACAAACGGAAACTTGTATCGCTCAACGTTCCAAATGTTGCATATGAGTAGTATTCAGCCATCAAATCAGCTTCAAACGGTTTGGGAATTTGTGTAAGCGTATAAATAAAGGGAATCCTTTCGATCGCAAGAAGTTCCATCCCGGTTACCGGCAGATAACCGAAAAGCTTAAACGAAGCGAATCTTTGTCCATATTTTTTTTGCAATATTTTTTGAGAAATGTATTCAGCAAACCCTTCATCAAGCCAGGCTTCGGTTGATTCATTATTGGCGAGGATACCATAAAAATATTGATGAGAGAATTCATGAAGAATAACTTCATCTAAATCTTTGGTAAACTCCGGAGAAAAATAATCTTTGGAAAAAGTGAAAAGCGCGGGATACTCCATTGCGCGGATCATTCCGGCTTTTGTTGGTGCGTCTATAACCGTTAGCGTTCTGTATGGATACGTTCCGATATTTTTTTCAAAGAAATTAAAAGCATTGTTTACAGCTGTAGAAACTCTATTTCGACTCCCCTCATTTGTAGTTTGAAGAATGTAATGAACAGTAACTTCCGAATGATCTTTCCGTTTGATTGTATCGGTAAAATCCAGAACATCTTTAGCGGCAAGCCAGGCAAAATCATGAATATTATTTTGAACTACTTTATACGTTGTGTTCTTCGATTCGACTTTTTTACTTATCACTTCACCGGAAGAGGCAAGTTTGAAACTATTTGGAATGGTTATTTCAAGCGAGTAGTTGGAGAAATCTGCATAGAATTCCGTGAAAGGATAATAAGGGTCGCAAACCCACCCCGCTGTGCCAGGCAGGCTTCCATTTTCATACACTCCTAATTTGGGAAACCACTGCGCTAAGAAGAAAAATATTTCGTTCGCATCGTACCCGAAGCGGCTGTAAGCTTTGGGAATTTTTACCTCATACTCAAACGCAATTTCAAGCGAATCATACTGATTTACCGGTTGATCTATATCGATTTTGGCAACCGTACTATCAAAACGATTATCTGTTCTGCTGGAAGAATAATTTAATGATTTTGGTTTACCGTTTACTGTTAATTTATTGATATTAATATGAGAATGGGAATTGCCGGGGATTCTTCTCCCACTTAAAAATTCTGTTCGCTTGTTGCCGAAAGCATTCGGGTAAAGATGAAAATAAAGTTCGGAAGTTGGAATGGTAGATGGATTTTTCCACTTAATGATCTGTGAAGCTTTGAGCAGCTTCTTTTGAACATCTAAAGAAACTTTGATTGAATAGGAAGAGAATACTTTTGCCACTCGTTTAATTTTACTTCTACTCGAATCATCAACATTTACTTTAACGGCTGTGCTGTCGATTATATCACCAACAGCGCTTGTTTGCTTCTCTTGATATTGAAAGAAAGCATAAAAAAGAAAAAGAGATATGAGAATTATGTATTTCAAGTATAATTGGATTTCTAAGTTGAATAAAAAAGGGTGATCCTTCACCCTTGATGTAAAAATATGGAGAAAATTTTTATTTCGCTAACGAACTGTCTTCATTTTGTAAAGCAGATTAGTTATATGTCCAAAGCTGAGAAGTGTGGCTTTTACACCATCCATTAGCTAATTAAAAGTAGTTAAGATGAAGCAAAAAATATAAAATACTATTTTCATTTGAATCATTTAATCAACATTCTAATCATAATAGAATCAAGATTTGCGTTTAAGTGAAATACGGTATCCTTATTCGAATCAAATCTCCAAAGTTTTTTCCCCGGTTTATAAGCAAACATTTGATCATAATGTATAGGAGGTTTAGCTGCAAAAGCAAAACCAAATTGAAACTGTCCATTAACTGAAAACATAAATGGTGCCGTAAAAGGAGATAAGTTTTTGGGGTCATTTAATATATTTATAGAAATAGAATCTCCGATAAAAATTAGACTATCTGGAATACTTAGATTTTTAAATCCAACTAAAACACTATCAAGTAATTCTGTATTATTACCAACAACTACAATACCTTTTATTTCTGAATAGTATTCTCTAATAGGTTCAACAGATTTATCGCAACCTACGAATAACAAAAGAGCTATCATAAATAAAGATGTTTTCATATTACAATTTCAATATTTTAGTTTATAATGGTGTGTTATGTTAAAATCCAACACTACCAAATTATTTAACAATTTATTTTTCTCTTGTTCACCCGCCTCTGGTTTAAGTTATACTTCTTCTAATAATGATATTTGCATTGAAGAAAATTGATTTTGTCATCGCCAACAACATAAACAATGCGGTGTTCTTGCGTTAATCTCCTAGACCAAACACCACTACCCAGATAGCGGAGCGGTTCCGGTTTACCCATTCCTTCAAAAGGATTTCGCATAATTGCCTCAACCAAATCCAAAACTCGCAACGCAACTTTACGATCTACTTTTATCCAATGCGCCAAGTCTTCTCTAAAATCATTGTGAAATATGCTTAACCGCTCTTTTGACGATTTAATTTTCAAGACCGAATTCCTTTTTTAGGTCTTCTAAGGACTGTGGGGTATTTTTCTCATTCTGAACTTCTAATAATGCTTTTAATAAACGTTGTGCATTTTTTGGTGAACGCAGGAGATGCGCTGTCTCTAAAATACCGGACAGTTCACTTTCGGAGACCAAAGCTACATTTTCAGCATTTTTACGATTAATAATTATCACTTCCTTATTGAGCGAAACCTCATCTAATAATTTTGCAAGATTAGCTCGCGCCTGGGTATAAGTTAAACTAATTGACATATCAACAACCTTTTTATTGTACAGATACAATGTACAGATATAATTCCTTTTCTACAAAAGTTACTTTTATCAGTTGTGAGATATAACGATGTGTGCTGATAACATCCAACACTACCCGAAGCCAATAATTTTTTATTGATCCCCGTCTAAGCCGGGCAAGCTCTGCAAAGATCATTTTTTTCATGTTTAATTCTTTTCTCCAAAGATCAAACATCTACTATGTTTTATTGTACTAAGTTTACTTAACTCCGTTAGGAGTTATATCTTTGTAAAAAGAAACACCATGAACAACCTGTACCCCGTCGGGGTACTATATTCATGTATATTATTTTGAAGACGCTAATTTTTTACCTCAACAACACCATCTTCTTCGTTTGTATAAATTCACCGGCACGAAGTTGATAAAAATATATCCCGCTTGCCAACTGTTGATTGCCAACTGCCGATTCAAATTCTACTTCATAACTTCCCGGTTGTTTTTCTTCATTTACCAAGTTCGCAACTTCTCTTCCTAACGCGTCATAAATTATTATTGTAACGTTACTTTGTTCGGGAATTGAATAACTTATTATCGTCTTCGGATTAAATGGATTGGGGTAATTTTGTCTTACTATGAAGGTAAATGGATTATTTGGTACCGGCTCATTAATCGAAGTAACCATTTCTGAAAGTGGTCTTTGCCATAGAACGCCAGAGCCAAAAGTTCCGGCAAAGACATCAGAACCAAGGGCAGTAATAGCCCAAACATCAGCATTTGGTAGGTTGGCATCAACATCAGTCCAACTCGTTCCATAATCCGTTGAAACAAAAATACTACCGGAACTGGTACCAGCAAATAAGTATTCCCCAATAAAAGTTAGACATAGAACGTCTTTGTTAGAAAGCCCGTTATTTACAGACTGCCAGTTCTTACCGATGTCGGTTGAACGAAACACACCGCCCCCCATTGTTCCGGCAAAGATAGTAGTGCCTACGTGGGCAAGCGCAATCACCATTTTATTCGTCAACCCTGCATTTACTGCCGTCCATGAGCTTCCATAATCGGTGGTTAGGAAAATTCCTTGTGCATCGGTAGCGGCAAAAAGATTGCTATCAATTAGAGCCAATGCTCTCACAACAGCAGTGGCATTGCTAATGCTATTTATACTCCAATCCACACCATTATTTGAGGAAGAAAAAACTTTCCCATACCAGCTGCCTGCAAAAATAATTGTATCCCGCCTGGCAAAACAGAAGATTGTTTTATTTGCTTCAATTTGGGTAACACGTGTCCAGTTTTTGCCATTATTAATTGAGCGAAATACTCCACCATCAGACAAAGGATGATCTTGACCGGTGCCAGCTAAGAGGAAAGAATCTGAAATTACAAGTGAACGAATATATGGGATTGATAACCCGCTGTCGAGTACAGCCCAGTTTTCACCACGATTATCCGAAAGGAATAAGCCTTGTCCATATGTTCCTGCATAAAGTGAATTATCAGTTGCTGTAAGTGCAGTGACAAAAGTGTTTGTCAAACCGTTATTCGATGCGATCCAGTTTAAACCGTTATCATCAGAAACACAAACACCGCCTCCGTAAGTACCTGCCAAAAGTTTTTCCCTTTCGGTTTTTAAAGCTTTAATTCGAAGGGAAGTCAAACCACCGTTAGATTTTTGCCAGTTAATCCCGTTATCGCCGGATAAAAATACACCTTCATTTGTACCGGCAGCAAGGTTGGTTTTGGTTTTAGCCAGAGCGAAAATCCGTGAATTTGACAATCCGGTAGTTTCCCAGCTAATTCCGTTGTCTTTAGATAATGATACCCCTTCATTGGTACCTGCAAAGATGCCCGCTGAATCTATTAAAATAGTGTTCACCCATTTTGAAGACGAAGACATTCCGGAATCAGAAGCAATCCAAGTTTTACAGGTGTCTGAAGATATGAACAAACCTAATCTATGTGTTCCTGCTAAGATGTTTAATCCATCCGTTGACAAAGATGAAACATAAGTATTCCACAGACCCGAAAAAGCCCATGTAACGCCGTTGTCTTTAGAAAGGTAAATACCGTCCCAGGTTGCCGCAAATAGATTATTCCCGAGTGAAGTAAATGCTGTTACATAAGGGATAGGAAAACTAACTGCTGTCCATGTTAAACCTTTATTTTCCGACAGAAAAACTCCGCCTCCTTCCGTACCTGCCACAAGATTTTGCCCTGAAAAAGCAAGTGCATTAATGGTAGGGTTTGTAAGACCGTTATTAAGAGCGGTCCAACTTAATCCTTCATCGGTAGAGAGAAAAACTCCCCCCTTATTCGTACCGATATAAAGATTAGAAGTATCCGAGATGATACAATTTATCGTCCCACCGTATGGACCGTTAGCCTGAGTCCATTGCGCTAACAAAGTTTCTACGTTAAACAACATGCAGATTAAAACGATGGCTAATTGAGATACCCTTTTCATATAAAACCTCATTTATTTAATAGTACTCATTATTTAAAAAATTACTTTTCTCTTGTTTCTCCGCCTCTGCTGGGACTCTTTACCAATTAAAGAGGTCATGTTTTGTGTTAGAATATTATAGTACCGACTGTAATTTTAAACATTAAAAAATGATTTATTTGAAAAGTAATACTTGCCATCAATTCCCCATTTTAACTCATTGGCACGATGCTCTGTTCCATCCCACCTAGCAAATTCGAAACTTAATGCCAAAACCTCAGGAAATATCTTAATATCAGATTCAGTCTTCACCGTTATTGCATTCGTCAGTGAAAATTTCTTAGCTCTATTTGAAGAACTGACCCCGAAACAATACCCATATTTTCCTGATTTATGATAAAAAGTATCATCTACTTTTCTTGTTTTTTCATCTGCATTTCCTTTATAGATACCATACACTGTACCGGAAATGAGACCAATAAAACCTCCAATTATTGGCATTGCCATAAATCCTATTCCCATTTCATCTTGAATATCACCCCTCAAAGCCGAAATAGAGTATAAACTAAAAGCAGTTGCTGCTCCAATACTGCTATGTTGAATTATATATTTTATTGGTTGGCTTAACTTATATTTAAGACCATATACATCATACAAAGCAGTATCTGATTTCACTACTTCGTTTTTTCTCATTGGAGTAGCAGAAATTATTTTGTTTTGTGCTTGCAATATCATTGTGAACAAAACAATTACGAGAAAATATTTTATCATAATTTGACTCATTCGGAATACCAATACATAAAAGCTAACGGCGTTATTTTAAAATCGAACACTAACGTACAAACTATTTAAAAATTTATTTTTCTCTTCTTTATCCCGCTCTGAGGGTTTATCCGCATTAATGGATGCAGCAAACTACTTTACTTCTAATTCCTAATTCCTAATTCCTAATTTCTAATTATCTTAAAAAGATCATCTTCTTCGTATCATGATATTTTCCGGCTCGGATGGAATAAAAATAAACTCCGCTTGGAACATGATTATTAAGTGAATCAATCCCGTTCCATTCAACGGAATATTTTCCGGGAGACATATCTTCACTTACTAAGGTTATAACTTCGCTTCCCAGCATATCGTAGATTTTCACATCCACATATTCCGGTAATGGAATTGCAAAACCAATTGTTGTAGATGGATTGAAAGGATTAGGATAATTTTGTGAAAGTTCATAAAAATCGGGGATGATATGTTCGCCTTCAACTTTAACTGTCGTTTGGGTTTTAAAACCAAAGGTGGAAGACCACAAACTTGTTCCATACTCGTTTTTAGCCGCAACACGCCAGAAATAGTTTTTATTCAAGACTAACTTTGAGAGCGAAAGGGTTGTATCGGTTAAAACAGTATCAAGCAAAGTGGTCTGCGGTGTAATAGTTATACTTGATGCAAATTGAAATCGGTATGACAATGCGGTGATCGATTTAGCCCATTTGAACGTTGGATTAAGTGAAACACCTGTAGTGGCATGCGCAGGCTCTAATAAAGTTGTAGAAGCCGGAAAGCCAGTAGTAAAATTAAATGGTGAAGAATAAGCGCTCTCTCCGGCTGGATTTGAAGTTTTTACTCGCCAATAATATTTTGTTAATCCTTTCAATCCTTGTATTTGAAAGAAAGTATCAATTAATGTAGTATTAACAAAAAGAGTTCCGCTAAACGCTTCACTCTCTGAAACTTGCAGTTGGTATTGGAAAGCATCCTTTGCATAATTCCACACTAACTTAATGGTATCTCTTTGATGAGTTTCATCATTCCAGGGATTATCCAACACTGCAACAGGCGGCGGCAAAAGCTGAACCAAATTAGATAGCATGCTTTCGAGTCCGTATCTATCTATAGCAGTTAATCCAAAATAAAGATCGCCCGGTGCAGCAATAATATTTTTGGGGGCAATTTCATTCCTTGAAGTGATGTCAACAATATTTTCGTTATTATCAATTTCACTTTGAGAAGGTGAACCGGTAGTAAATTTGTAAAGAATATAAAAGAAAGAAGAATCGCCATCCATATCAAGCTCGCCTTTATCCCAAACAAGCTTTGCGGCTGAAGTAACTAAATCTTTTTCTATCCTTAAATTTATCGGCGGCATCGGAGGATTATTCGCTTTCCAATTCATTGTTGGCGTTAACGCCGGATATTTGTAAAGCGTGTTTTTTAGTGAATCGGTAAAGCCTAACAAATTATTTAAAGTTGAACTTGTATTGTAGAGAACACTTCCCTGGCAAAAATTGTCCGTCCGGTTTAAACGGATTTGTCTTGGAAGTTCATTAGCGTTAAAGGGATTGTTGATGCGATAAACTGCATGACCAACGTACATGTGTCTTCCGTTAGCTCCGGCTGAATCTGCCCACCAGGGCATTAACTTGCCGTAATCCTGTCCGCCGTCAAATGCCCAATAAAGTTGGGGATTAATATAATCAATAGATTTAGCATGCAGCCAAGCCATAGCATCGCAAAAGATGGAACTGAAATTATCGTTACCTGTCGTCCCTGCGGGATAGCCGTTTTTCCATATTCCACGCGGACTAATTCCCCATTTAACAAATGGCTTTACCGCGGTGATACTATCGCTTATCATCTTAACGAGTGTGTTCACATTATTTCTGCGCCAGTCCTCAAGTTGGAGGCTTGTGGGATTATAATTTGCAAATGTTGTCGCGTCTTCCGTGGTCATGCCGTCATCATAAAAATAATCATCAAAGTGAATTCCGTCCACGTCATATCTTCGTACAATATCCATAATAACAGAGAGAACATAGTCTCTTGCATGCGGAAGCCCCGGATCTAATAATCTTAATGATCCTTTTGCAAATGTCCAGTCAGGATGTTTCTTTGAGATATGATTTGGAGCGGTCTGATAATTTCCAATGCTTCGTTCAACCCGGTAAGGATTTAACCATGCGTGCAGTTCCATTCCCCGTTTATGTGTTTCTTCTATTGCAAATTGTAAGGGGTCGTAGTAGGGACTTGGCGCAACTCCCTGGAAACCGGTGAGCCAATAAGACCAGGGTTCGATGGATGAATTGTAAAGTGCGTCGGATTCCGGTCTTACTTGAAACATTACTGCGTTAACATTAAGTGCTTTAAGTCCGTTTAAAATATCTATCAACGCTTGTTTTTGCGACGCTGTCGAAGCGCCTCTGGTAGGCCAATCTATATTTGTTACGGTGGCGATCCATGCGCCTCTAAATTCACGTTTCGGCAAAAATGTTTGAGCGGAAAACGAGCCGGAAAAGATCAGCAGCAAGAGTAGTAAAATTACTTTTTTCATGTTCGATTCGATTATTAGTAAAATATTTTTACAAAAATAAAGAATTAATCAGTAAACTACTACACAGATGGTGATAGGAATTAAATGCATTAGTCCTAAGTGAGTACTGTTTGGAGAAACCGTTTATTAAATAGTTGAAAAAAGCTTTCATCAGTTTATATTCTTAGGGGTACCATTCCTTGTGAATGAGATAACCTTTAGTCAGTGGAATGGAATCTCCAACCATAACCGAGAGATTTATTCGTGGCATCCAGTTTCCTTCACATTTCATTCATTTTCATGCAAATGATTCCATGA
>Ga0210032_1001469_pt1 | contig 12911 bp, 9 predicted proteins | sample CryGeyCG2114_250_2_FD_185458 | JGI IMG/M metagenome (GOLD analysis project Ga0210032, IMG submission 185458) | Groundwater microbial communities from aquifer - Crystal Geyser CG13_big_fil_rev_8/21/14_2.50 (SPAdes) (version 2) | ecosystem: Environmental > Aquatic > Deep subsurface > Groundwater ... | reverse complement strand
ACCATAACAATATTCTCATTCTTGATCGATGCTTCATCTTTATATGCTGCCTTAAATCTGCCCGGAGAATATTTTATAATGCTGACGTTGCCATCACATGGGGCACGGTTGACATGTACATTCAAGGGTGACATGAATATGCTTATCTCAATAAATCCCCTGTTAGTGTCTTTTACCCCCCCTTCGCCCCCCCTTAGTAAGGGGGGGATGGGGGGGGTAGTATCTTCACACACATTTTTTATAAGTATTACCCTGCCATCCGCAGGAGATACAAAAAGCCCTTCTCCCTCAGGGACTTTCCTTTCAGGGTCCCTGAAAAAAAAGACCATAAAAAAAGTAATGCCCAGCGGGATGACCGCTACCAACGGATTTACAAAAATATACGTAATTGCTGTGAGGACTGCAAATACGATTATAAAAGGATAGCCCTCTGAAGCGAGCTTAAACATGATTTATTATTTGAACAGATACTAAGTGGTTAATGGTTATTTTGAATTTATGCCTTTGATTTATCTACGAGTTTCCCTTTCTTAAGCCATGGCATCATAGCCCTTAGTTTTGCGCCAACTTCCTCTATGGGATGTTCCTCACCCCTTTTTGTAAGGGCATTAAATACGGGCTTGTTTGCTTTGCACTCCAGGATCCATTCCTTTGCAAACTGTCCTGACTGTATCTCATCCAATATCCTCTTCATCTCTTTCTTGGTTTCTTCTGTTATAATCCTGGGGCCTCTTGTGAGATCCCCGTATTGCGCAGTATTACTTATAGAGTATCTCATCGTAGAGATTCCACCCTCGTATATAAGGTCAACAATCAGTTTTACCTCATGGAGGCATTCAAAGTATGCCATCTCTGGTGAATAACCAGCCTCAACAAGGGTCTCATAACCTGCCAGTATAAGAGATGTAAGGCCGCCACAGAGCACAACCTGTTCGCCAAATAAATCTGTCTCGGTTTCTTCCCTGAAGGTCGTCTCTATAACACCTGCCCTTCCCCCACCAATTGCAGATGCATATGCGAGTGCAACATTTTTTGTGTTTTCCGAAGGATCTTGATTGATTGCTATCAGGCATGGGACACCACTACCCTTTACATATTCAGACCTTACAAGGTGGCCCGGGCCCTTTGGTGCAACCATAAAGACACTCACATCTGACGGAGGTATTATCTGTCCGAAATGGATATTGAAGCCATGTGCAAATCCAAGATACGCCGCTTTTTTGATATTAGGAGCTATTTCTGTCCTGTATATATCTGCCATATACTCATCAGGGACAAGCATCATTATTATATCCGCATCTTTGGCAGCCTCTGAAGCTGTGAAGACCTTGAAGCCTGCTTTCTCTGCCTTTTCCCAGCCTGCTCCCCCCTTCTTTGCGCCTATGATAACATCCATGCCGCTTTCTTTTAGATTATTAGCATGAGCATGGCCCTGACTTCCATAACCTATTACAGCAATCTTTTTACCCCTGAGGATATTTTTATCTGCATCTTTATCATAATAAACCTTGACCACTGTTCCCTCCTTTAATATCTTAGATTAAATAAGCCGTATTATATCACAACCTTAATATTTTTCTGTTTTTGATTTAATTTATATTCTCTTTTTGTCAGAGCCAAAAATGTATTTATGAAGCTGAAGGTTCAAACGGGCTTTGAGTCGGTCTTCGATCATCCATCTTGCAAGGTCTTCAGGAGGAAGGCTTCCATATGCAGGTGACAGAAGGAGACGGCACTTATTTATTAAATTGTATTTATGAATTATATCCTTTGACCATTCATAATCAGTCCTGTTTGTTACTACAAACTTTATTTCATCAGTACTTTTTATATTTTTAAGGTTTGATAAATCCATCTTTTCACTCATACCACTGCCGGGTGTCTTTATATCAAGTATCACGACCGCCCTTTTATCAACATCTTTTATATTCATCGAACCGTTTGTCTCTATTAATACTTTGTAATCCTCATCAAGCAGTTTTTTGATCAGATGAAAAACCTCTTTCTGAAGTAACGGTTCCCCGCCTGTAATCTCAACAATGTTTATATCAGCACGCCTTGCCTCGCCTATAATATCTTCTTCAGAAAGCTCCCTTCCATCATAGTATGCATATGTTGTATCACAGTAGGAACATCTAAGATTACAGCCTGTCATCCTTATGAATGTGCACGGTATACCTGAGTAACTTGACTCTCCCTGTATGCTCGTAAATATCTCACGGACCTTCACTTGGAAATACCCCTCCCGGTCTATTATATTCATTTTAATTAGCCCATCTACCTGTTATCGTAGTATAACATATTATTTTCGGTAGACACGTCTCTTTGCCCTTATAAAGCATCCCTTTTTTCGTGATAAGAATCAAACAATCGGAAGCTTTTTGAATCACTCAACTATTGTAAGCAAGATATGCCCCCTCTATTCCCTCCCGACTTACCCTCAGAAAGCCTTGTCTATAGGCTGATTTATGTATATAATAAAAAAAAGAGGACTTGAATTGACTCCAGTTAACGAAATAGCAACTCAATCAAAATATGAGATCTTACAAGAGGTAGTTAAAGACTATCATGGCATCCTGAATGCCACCGAGCCCTTATTGCGAGAGTTAAATCGTCATCCCAAAAATTGGGGTTTTCTTGTAAATGAAATACGTGCCTATGCACTGAAAAATTTCTATTTACACGATCATCACGAAAAGGGGATAGAGGTCATTAAGATTATTGCAGATATTTTTTTAGACGCTATAAACTCTCCTGATATAAATATACAGCAGGCAGCCATTGACAGCCTTATGTTTTACATTGAAAAAATCCTGATAGACGGTAATCAAGACCTTTATAAGTATGAACCTGTATTTCAGGACTGTATTGCCAGGCTTAATCAGCTACAGGAAAAACAATTCTTTTTCCTCATTACTAATCCTCATCAACTGAAAAAGCTGGGCCAGATCATACTTGCAAAAATGCCTACCCGTTTTGATGTCAAGGGTATTAATGACTTGCTTTTTAAGGCTCTTTTAATAACTTATGAATATTGGCTGGGGGAAGAAGACCCTGTAACATGGTTAAAACGCAAAGCAGATTATGCTTTAAATGAAGAAAAATACAAAGAGTTAGAAGAATCAATTTATCCTATATCACATGCTAACTTGAAGGGATTAGTTCTTCATTTGAGCAGTCTTAAAAAAATTACTGATCAATACTTGCTTTTAGAAGAGATCTTAAAGCTACCCGGTTATTTGCAGATGGTTAGATTCTACGAGGATCTTTCCGATATCTTAGTCCAGACTGGTGATGTGTATAAGGACCTCAGCTTTAAAGTGGCATATCTCCTCAAGATTATGGAAACTAAAGGACTCTCCAGTATTCATGAAAATACAATTAGAGAGATTAATCGCACACTCTCATCCGCTATTAAGATTGGGAAGCCTGAGCAAATAAAGGTCATTCTTTCCGGGACTTTTAGTGTTTTGAAAAGAGGTCTAATCAATTATCCTGAAACGGCTCTATATTGTATCCAGAGTATAGGTAATGAGATATTTAATCTGGGCGATAGTAATCTTGTTGAATGGTATATCCAGAAAATCATCTCACTTGGATTTCAGTATCCTGAGATACAAGGTGCCACTGATGAATGGCAGGTTAAATCTAACAGCGCTCATTTAAAAAACATCCGTGTCTGGCTGGAGTTAATCGAGAACAATCCGAAATGGTCTAAATCCCTCATCTCTGCCTTAATTATTAATCTAAGTTTAAGTGGAATACACATAAGTGATACTGATCTGTTTCAGAAGGACATTACCAAACTCTTGAATAGCGATATCAAACCTGTTTATCACTTAGTTAGACAACTATCAAAGTTATTTCCTGTATATTTCAGCGAGATTGGTGCTGAAGGAACATTGCGAGATGTATCCACTGAAATTGACGACTCTACAGGCAGGGTTGACTTACTTATACATTTTTTACGTAAACAAAGCCATGTTGAAAGCTCTGTCCGTGTGGTTGATTTTATCGAGGAGATTATAAATTTCTGGCAAACAAAGGATAAAACCCATTTAAAAGGATTTTTACCCGAAGACATTTATCAGCAAATCAAGTCTTCGGGTCCATATTTTGATGAAATCAGTACTATTTTTAACTGCATTTTTAGTAATAAGGAAATTCATAATGTAATTGATCTTTTACGTCTAACTGATGAGGACATCAGTGTATTTATAAAGAATATACCAAATGTCTCAGAAAGAGAAAAGGGACGGGCATTCCTTGCTATTAAGTTTTATCATTTGCTTAATAAGAAATATAGACTGAATACTCAAGACGTCAAGGAACAGTTAAGACGTGCACAAAGTTTGGGCCTTCCGAATACAGAGCCGCTAATCAATATCTTAGAGGAAGGCAATGTCTATCAACGTCTTGAAGGTATCCTGAGTTATTTACAACTCTTAAAAGATATAATCTTGTCTCCTGAAAGGTATGAGGCTGTGGAGGATATCTTTCGTAAAAGACACATCGCTGCCGGCATACCTTCAATGTATGGAAGATACCAGGAGAGAAAATTTGACGCCATGGCCTTAACCTTTCGTCTGGAAAATCTGGCCAATATACTTTTTGAAGAATTAATAAATTCATTTAATCTTAAATTTATTACCAGGGCTACCCTATTCCAGATTAAGAAGTTTGCAAATCTGTTTTTCAGGGCATTACAGTTAGATGGGATATCCTCGAACAGGCTTGAAAATACACTGGAACTTTTATCCGTAGCATTGGAGGTAAGGAGATTTTCCTTCTCTCAGTATATTGACATATTCAGGGGTTTCTCAGAGGCTGTACAGGATATATTAAATACCTATTATAGCGGCATCCACAAGAATAACCTAAAAAATATTATCCTTCAGGCGGGGACAGAAAATATACTGCCTAAATATTTCGAAAAACATAGGGAACAGAGCGAGGTTGAGTTTATAAATACAACTTCAGAACGGTTTTTGAGGAAGATTGTGGCCAGCTCTTTTGGACTCCAACAGTTAGATAATTTTATTAGTAATATCTTAAAAACTTTATTCGAACAGGCAGAGGGATTGGATGTTCAAAATCTGGACTTATTAATGAGCTATGACCCTGAAAAGGCATTATCCGGTATCCATACCCCTAATAAGACTACCGACGACAGGATTCATCTTGGGAATAAAGGATACAACCTTGTGAGGATGTCATCTTTAGGGATACCTGTTCCCCCAGGTTTTATTATAAGTACCGAGGTATTTCGTTGTAAGCAGGCAATCAGTAGATTTTGTTATGTTAGGGAGCATCTACAAAAAAGAATTAATGAACAGATTAAAGGGCTCGAAATACTAACAGGTAAAGGATTCGGTGATCCTGAGAATCCATTACTCGTATCAGTCAGAAGCGGAGGAGCGATCTCTATGCCCGGCATGATGAATTCATTTTCAAATGTGGGGATTAACGAAGCTGTTATTGCAGGATTAGTAAAACAAACAGGTAAGCCCTGGTGTGTATGGGATTGTTATCGGCGGTTTTTACAGTGTTGGGGAATGTTTTTTGGCATGGAAAGGAATAAATTCGATGATATTATCAGTTCTTTTAAGGAGAGATATAAGGTTCCGAGAAAAATTCAATTTACACCTGAGCAGACGAGAGATGTAGCATTTGCTTATCGGGATGCTGTTAAGGATAACGGGATAGAAATAACTGATGACCCAAAAATCCAGCTTGATATGGCAATCGCCCAGGTATTTCAATCATGGTTTTCCAGAAAGGCCCATGCCTACCGCGAGATATTGGGTATTTCTGAGAACTGGGGTACAGCAGTTATTGTGCAGGCAATGGTTTTTGGTAATTTAGATGCTAATTCAGGAACAGGGGTTCTTTTTACCCGCAATCCCCAGGAGGCTGGAGACAAAGTCATGTTGTGGGGTGATTTTACACTTGGAGCACAAGGAGAGGATATAGTCTCAGGGCTGGTAAAGACGCTGCCTATATCTAATGAACAAAGACATATCGAAGAAAGAACATCTGACATTTCACTGGAGGACAGTTTTCCTGAGATTTATAGTGCACTACTAAAAATAATCAAGGACTTAATTTATAAAGAGAGTTGGGGTGCCCAGGAGATTGAATTTACCTTTGAAGGGAAAGACAGTGCGAATCTTTACATCCTTCAGGCACGCGATATGGCTATTAGAAAAAGAGAAAGTTTTACGGCCTTTGTCCCTTCTAATGAGCTATCCTCTAATTACCTTTCCAGCGGGATAGGTGTTGGCGGCGGCGCCCTTAGTGGTAGAATTGTCTTTGATTTAGATGAAATCCGCGAGTTTAGGGAAAAGGACCCGGATACACCACTTATTTTAATCAGGTCAGATACTGTTCCTGACGATATAAGACATATCTCGGCAGCAGATGGATTGCTGACTGCTCGCGGGGGATCAACCTCTCATGCTGCCATTATTGCCAACCGGTTGGGAAAAACCTGTGTGGTAAGTTGCAATAATTTATCTGTACGCGAACATGAAAAGAGATGTAAACTTAATAACCGGATATTAAAGGCAGGTGATTTTTTGAGCATTGACGGCCGTAATGGCTTGGTTTACTCAGGCAGGCATCAGGTACAAGAAATCAAACTGCTGGTATAATATTTTTAAAAAAACTAAAGAATTATTCTCAGGAGGGGGTACAGAAAAAATGGAGAACAAGGTAAAAATGATCTCTGGGAGAAAGCCCGTACTTGGGATAAACGGTTTGGGCAGAATTGGCAAGTTGACACTCTGGCAACATATAAGCAGAAAATCTTTTTCAGAGATTGTCGTAAACATTGGACGAAAGGTTGGAACCAAGCTGGAGGATGTTGCACTTTATATTGAAAAGGATTCTACCTATGGATTATTACATCAATTCCTCCATGGATACAAGGCAAAAAGAGTAATCGAAAATATTAATGAAGAAAAAGGCACTATGCTGATAGATGATGTGCCAGTAACGATTTTGAGGGAAACCCGTGATCCCAGACAACTCCCCTGGGGTAAGCATGGTGCCAAAGTAGTTGTCGAGAGTACAGGTACGTTTAAAGACCCAACAGCCCCACCTGATGCTAAAGGAGGCTCTGCACGTGGTCATCTTGAGGCAGGGGCAGAGAAGGTAATCGTTTCTGCACCTTTTAAGATTAAGGAAAAAGGACTTTCTATGCCAGAGGATGCAGCAACCATTGTGATAGGTATAAATGATGATAAATATGATCATGCCAAACATCACATTATTTCAGCTGCATCCTGTACAACTACCTGTCTTGCATACATGATTAAGCCGCTTTTAGATTACTTTAGTTCCAAAAAGATACTTAGTGCCTCTATGGCTACAATCCATGCCGCAACAGGAACACAGGAAGTATTGGACAGGTTACCAGAGGCTGGCGCCACTGATTTAAGGAAAAACAGAAGCATCATGAATAATATCATCCTGACAACTACCGGAGCCGCTAAGACACTCGGCCTGGTAATCCCGGAAATGAATAAAATAGGTTTCATTGCAGAATCAGTGCGTATCCCAATTAGTATTGGTTCTCTGATTATTTTGGTAGTTGCTCTTAGTGATGAGCCAGGGAATGAACCTATTATTAACAGAACCCTCATTAACAACATTTATCGTGACGCTGAACAAAAAGAAAAGAGAGGCTATATCAAATATACTGAGGAGCAGAATGTATCTTCAGACATTATTGGACACTTTGGGCCTGCTACCATCATCGAAGGTAATGAGACACATACGAGAACAGCTTATGTGACATTTGACCTTAACAAGCTTTTAAAAATACCAGCGGAGCCACTTTCCGGACAGCTTCCTAATAGCATGGAAATACCTGTTACACAGACAGTAATCTATGGTTGGTATGATAATGAAATGGGAAGTTATACCAATATGCTTGGCGATCTGACCGTAAAAATAGCGTCTATGGTTTATCAGTAACTATATATGTGAAGGATATTGAAATAATCTGGAGCCTCTCTGTACAAAATTTTTAAATTAAAAATCCCCCTCCATCCCCCTTACCGAATGGTTATCGCAAGATATGAAATCCTGTTGCGGACGTCTTAATCGTTATGTTAAATTTTCATTAACATTCGTTATGGAAGAAATTAATGAATTAATAAAACGTTATGGACTTGAAGAAGACCCTGAGCATGTTATTATTCCTTTCACTGATAAAAATGGCCACATTAAACGCTGTTATCTTTTGAAACGAAAGTTTTTTCGAATTATATATCCCGAGGGACATCATGTAGATTACCCTCTTACAGAAGCGATTGAGGCAACGATCAGATATCCAGAACTTTTACTGAGTGAGGCACTTTATTTATTGCATAAAGAATTAAGTCTTCAAACACCTGATATTTCAGAAAATAAAGAATAAAGGTCGCTTTATCTTCCTTTTTTTAGAGTCAGATAACCTGAAAAAATTATTAGCATTCCACCAATAATCGAATTTATCTCTGGTTGTTCATTTAAGAATAACATGCTGAATATAATAGCACTGACAGGTTCAAGATAACCAAGAACAGAAGCCCTGTTAGCAGTAACATACTGAAGCCCTTTATAATATAGAATAGGTGCAATAGTGGAATGAACTATTCCTATCACCAGAAAACTCCATAAGGCATTTAAAGGCACTTCCCTTATAAAGGGTGTAAGCAGGACTGCAATAACAGCATTTGAGAAAAAAGTAAGTACAAGCGGGTTAAAATTCCGGGCCTGTATCCTCGCAAAGATAATGATTATTGCATACGCAAGTCCTGAGGCAAGACCAGCCATTATGCCTCCCATTTGATTTTCTTTGAATGAGAAGCCGTCAAGCATAATCCAGAGACCGATTGAAGCTATAACTATCACAAAAATAATCCTCCTCGTGATAATCTCTCTTAGAAACAGCGGGGCAAGAAATGCAACGATTACAGGAGCTGTATAATGAGTAAGGACAGCATTTGCTATCGTGGTATGTTTAAATGCATAAAAGTAAGTGAATGTATTTAAAAGTGAAAAAAGGCCAAGTATCATGGGATACTTAAGCTTCTTGATCTCTGGAATCTCTTTTCTGTAATTTTTCAGGGATAAAATTATTCCCTGTACAATCAAAGCTACTACAAGCGAATAAAAAATAAGGATATGTATCGCAACACCAGATAGCCTTACAACCACACCGAGAGAACTCCAGAGGAATATGGCAAGCAAGATATAAATGGAAGCCATATTTGTCAGTAGGCAGCAGGCAGTAGACAATAGAGAACAGTTAAATAAAAGAGGAAAATCTTATCCATCATTCTTCGGAGATCCGCTGAGGCGGAAAAGAAGGGGTCTGCGGTATGGAACATTGCAACCTCCTATAAATCTATAGCCTTATACTTTATAAACATCCTTGTATGTTGAAAATAGTATATCATTTCCGATATCCTTTAAAAAGACTTGATATAACTTGAAAAATTCCATCATATCAGCGAACATAAAACATGGAATTATTTAAAGAAGAAGATCTTATACCGCCTCTTGCTTATCGCATGTGTCCAAAAACTCTTGATGAATATGTCGGACAGAGACATATTCTCGGGCATGGAAAATTATTAAGGCGGGCTATAGAAGCGGACAGGATCACATCATTAATCCTATATGGCCCGCCCGGTACGGGCAAAACCGCCCTTGCAAGAATAATTGCTGAAAAGACAAAGGCAGATTTTGAATGGCTTAATGCAGCCACTATCGGGCTTGATGAAATCAGAAAGGTTATACAACATGCTAAAGCAAGAAAGGCTAAAGGTATCCATACCATTGTCTTTCTCGATGAGATTCATAGGTTTAATAAGCTTCAGCAAGACGCCCTACTCCCGGATGTTGAAGAAGGTAATATAACTCTCATTGCTGCCACAGTAGAAAATCCATTCTTTTATGTTAACTCGGCGCTACTTTCAAGGAGTCAGGTATTTGAATTGAAACCACTTATAGAGGAAGACATTTTGAAGGTATTAAATAATGCCCTATACGATAGGGAACGAGGGCTCGGTAATTTAAATGTAATTGCAGATGAAGATTCATTAAAACATATTGCAAAAATGTCTGATGGAGATGCGAGAAAGGCTCTATCAGCGATGGAAATAGCTTCCCTTACAACATCTCCGGACAAAGACGGTAATATAAAAATAACCATCCAGATAGCAGAAGAGTCCATTCAGAAAAAGGTTATAGTTTATGACAAAAAAGGTGACCAGCACTATAATACAATCTCTGCCTTTATAAAAAGCATGCGTGGTTCAGACCCTGATGCTGCTATCTACTATCTTGCAAAGATGCTTTATGCAGGTGAGGACCCTCGATTTGTTGCAAGGCGCATTGTCATCTGCGCCTCAGAAGATGTGGGGAATGCTGACCCTATGGCGCTGGTCATTTCTACGTCTGCATTAAGGGCAGTGGAATTCATTGGCATGCCAGAGGCGAGGATACCCCTTGCACAGGCAACCATTTACATTGCAACCGCACCAAAAAGCAATGCTTGTTACAAAGCCATAGAATCTGCAATGAAAGACATTTCTACGGAAGAAACGATGGAAGTCCCGAACCATTTGAAAGATAGCCACTATCCCGGTGCTAAAAAATTAGGGCATGGAAAGGGCTATAAATACCCGCATGATTATGGCGGTTATGTTGAACAGGAATATTTGAAAAAGAAAAAGAAATATTATAATCCTTAACGCACACATTAATGAGTTCATAAATAAGGCTATAATATATGTCATTCCAGCTTGTCTGGAATCTTTCTGCTAGTAGTTTGTCAAGTGGAAACCCGGAAGGATTGCGGACAAGCCGCAATGACAGAAATCGTAACAATAATGCCGATTATTTATGAACTTATTAGTGACTATATCCATTTAACCCGAGGTTCCTTTTTCGGAGGTGGTTCAGGAAAATTCTGCGTATAACCAATAATTATCGGACCGTATATTCTTTCATCATTAGATAATTCAAGTTCTTTCCTTATTTCCTCATTGTCTGTTACCAGAGAACCGAAATGGACCCAGCAGCTTCCAAGTCCCAGTGAATATGCAGCTAACACTATATTCTCACATGCCAGAGGACAGGACAAATCTACAAATTGACCAGAGCCTATAACAAATATGATTACAGGGGCTGAATAGTAAATCGGGTCCTCCAATTCCTCATATCGTTTCATAATAGACTGGTATCTTTCAGGGTTAATATCCTTAAATGGCTCTAGTTTTTTTTTGCTGTTTGGGATGGCTGCTTCTATTAGTTTTCTGTGGAATCCTTTGTCCTCCACAACCACAAAACGCCAGGGTTGACTATTCATGGCAGATGGTGCCTGATTGGCTGCTTCTATAATCTTGTTAATTATGTCCCTGGAAACAGGTTTGGACTCATAGCTCCTTACAGCCCTTCTTTCCGCAATTGCCTTTAATACTGGATTCATAGTATCTCCTTTCTTTTCTTCTGTTTTATCCATAGACTCCTTAGACTCCTTATTTTAATTTTCTACATGAAGAGGTTTTTATCCATCTACAACATTCTACCATGAAAACAAAAAGAGGTTCATGCATGATTATAACCAACACAGATTTTAAAATCTGTGACTAATTTTTGTGATTCCTCGAAGGGCTGCCTAAAGCATCTTTTTCATATATCAAACTTGCATATTGCACTTTCAATGCTTTATGTTATTAAATATTTAATTATGTCAGAAATAACCCCCTTGATGAAACAATACTTCAGCATCAAAGAAAGATACAAAGACGCAATTGTCTTTTTCAGGCTTGGAGATTTTTACGAAATGTTTGGAGAGGATGCAGAGAAGGCATCCAAGATATTACAGATAGCACTCACAACAAGGGATAAATCAAAGGAAGAACCGGTACCTATGTGTGGCGTTCCTTATTTTGCTTCAGAAGGTTATATATCAAAGCTGATTAAAGCAGGATATAAGGTTGCAATTTGTGAACAGTTGGAAGACCCAAAAGAGGCAAAAGGCATTGTCCATAGGGATATAGTAAAGGTAATTACACCTGGAACGCATGCACCCGAAAATCCTAAAGAAAACTCTTATATCATAAGCCTGTTTCCCTCTGGAGGCAAGCACGGCATAGCAGCAGTCGATGTCTCTACAGGAGAATTTATCGTTTATGAAACAGATGAGAATATTGAGGATGAGATGTACAGGTTCGAGCCAAGAGAAATCCTTATCCCCTATGGCTTCAAGGACAATATCCACTATAAAGAGTCGCTCAATAAATTTTATATATCTGTTTATGAGGATTGGTATTTTGATTACTCAGAGGCATATAAGACTTTACTAAAGCATTTAAGGGTCTCATCTCTTGACGGCTATGGATGCGATGGCATGACTGCTGCAATCTCTGCTGCCGGGGCACTGGTCAGTTACCTTGAGGATATACAGAAGAAAACATTAAATTTTAAAAAGATAACCACTCTGAGACAGGATTCCTATATGTTTTTAGATGCAGCAACACAGCGCAACCTTGAACTCACTCACAATTTCAAGGATGGCTCAAACGAGGGCACGCTTGTCTGGGTTCTTGATGAACCATTAACCCCTATGGGTGGAAGGTTTTTAAGGGCTTCTATCTTGAAACCTCTTATTAATATCCATGAAATAAAAAAGAGGCAGGATGTAGTCGAATATCTTGTAGAAGACTACGAACTGCTTGAAGATATCAGGACGTCTCTGGGGAAGATACAGGACATTGAAAGGCTTTCAGCAAAGGTTAGTTCAAAGAGTGCAAATGCGAGGGATCTTATAGCAATTAAGAATTCAGTATCGTATCTGTCAAAGATCAAGAAATCTCTTAGTTCTTCTAAAAATTCTTATCTAAGCTCGATTT
>Ga0210032_1001467_pt1 | contig 12917 bp, 5 predicted proteins | sample CryGeyCG2114_250_2_FD_185458 | JGI IMG/M metagenome (GOLD analysis project Ga0210032, IMG submission 185458) | Groundwater microbial communities from aquifer - Crystal Geyser CG13_big_fil_rev_8/21/14_2.50 (SPAdes) (version 2) | ecosystem: Environmental > Aquatic > Deep subsurface > Groundwater ... | reverse complement strand
TCCGCGGTCCTCCCCGCCGCGGTGCAGCGCCGTTTCCTCATCACCCACTTCTTCAACCCGCCGCGCTACATGCACCTGCTGGAGCTGGTGGCGGGCGCGGCGACCGACCCGGCGGTGGTGGCGCGGATCGCCGCCTTCGGCGAAGAGCGCCTCGGCAAGGGGATCGTTCACGCCAAGGACACCCCGAACTTCATCGGCAACCGGATCGGGGTCTACTCCCTGCTGATCACCCTGAAGAGCGCCATCGACCTGGGGCTGCGGGTGGAAGAGGTGGACCGCCTCACCGGCACCCTGGTGGGACGGGCGAAGAGCGCCACCTTCCGCACCGCCGATCTGGTGGGGCTCGACACCCTCCTCCACGTGATCGAGACGAGCTTCGCGCGCGGCGAAAACGACGAGGAGCGCGACCTCTTCCAGCCCCCGGCGATCCTCACCCGCCTGGTCGCCGCGGGCAGGCTCGGCCAGAAGAGCGGCGCCGGCTTCTACCGCAAGGAGGCGGACGGCACGATCGTGTCGCTGGATCTCGCCACTGGCGAGTACGGGGGCCCGCACCGAGTCCGCCTCGACGGCTTTCGCCTGGCCAAGGACCACACCACCGCCGGCGGCCGGATTGGTGCCCTCGCCTTCAGCGATGACAAGGCGGGACGCTTCTTCTGGCGCACCTTGTCGCGCACCCTCCTCTACGCCGCCAACCGGATCCCGGAGATCAGCGACACCCTCGTCCACGTGGACGACGCGCTGCGCTGGGGCTTCGGATGGGAGCTCGGCCCCTTCGCCACCTGGGACGCGATCGGCGTTTCGCGCGCCATCGACCGGATGGAGAGGGAGGGCAGCCCGGTGCCCACGTGGGTGAAGGAGATGGTGGCGAGCGGGCGGGAGAGCTTCTACACGGTGGCGCGCGGCCAGCGGTACATCTTCGACCCCCTCGCCAAGGCGACCCCGGCGGTGGCTCGCCACCCCCTGGCGATCGACCTCTCCCTCGCCCGCTCCGCCGGCCGGGTGGTGGAACGCCACTGGTCGGCGAGCCTCGTGGATCTCGGCGACGGCGTCCTCGACGTGGCCTTCCACTCGATCCTCCAAGGCGGGCTCAACCCGATCGACGGCTCGATGGTGGAGATGGTCAACCGCGGCCTCGACATGGTGGAGGCGGGCCGCTTCCGCGCCCTGCTGATCGGCCACCAACAGGCAAACTTCTGCGCCGGCGCCAACCTCGCCATGATCCTCGGCCTGTGCGAACGACGCGCCTGGAGCGAGCTGGAGCGCGCGGTCGCGGAGCTTCAGCAGACGGGCCAGCGGATCCGCTTTTCGCCCGCGCCGGTGGTCGCGGCCCCCTTCCAACTCACCCTCGGCGGCGGCTTCGAGCTCATCGCCCCGGCCGCCCACCGGGTGGCGGCGGCGGAGCTCTACTGCGGCGCGGTGGAGGTCGGGGTGGGGCTCATCCCCGGCGGCGGCGGCAACCTCCGCCTGCTCCTCAACCTCATGGCCAACGGCGGGACGGCGGCCACCCGCAACCCGTACGGCGTGGTCCAGAGCGCCTTCCAGACGATCGGCTTCGCCAAGGTCGCGACCAGCGCCGACGAAGCGAAGTACCTCGGCTACCTGCGCAAGGACGACACGGTGGTGATGAACCCGGACCACCTCCTCGGCCACGCCAAGGCGAAGGCGGTGGAGCTCGCCGAGGGCTACACCCCGCCCGCCTACCGCGCCGACCTCATCCTCCCGGGGAGCGGCGCGGCCAGCGCGATGCAGGCGGCCCTGCGCGGGATGCGCGCCCAAGGGGCGATCAGCGACCACGACCTGAAGATCGGCCAGCAGCTCGCCACCCTCCTCACCGGCGGCGAGCGCGCCGGTCTCACCCGGCCGGTGGACGAGCAGTACCTGCTGGATCTCGAGCGCGCCGGCTTCCTGTCGCTGGCCGGCGAGCCCCTCACCCAGGCGCGCATCGCCTTCATGCTCAAGACCGGCAAGCCGCTGCGGAACTAGGAGACGCGGGGGGCGTCACCGGAGAGGGCCGACAACCATGGCAACTCCTACACGGCCGGTGCATTGCGGAGGCACAGAGGAGGCAGCGGACTGCATGGGGAAAAGATCGACTTTCATGGCGGAGAGAGCGACCGCAGGGGTGGCGACTCCGGCCGCCACGCGCCGCCCCACCCGCCGCGGGGGAGCGGGAGTTGTCGCGTTCAGCAAGACCATCCTGCTTGCCGCCGCCACGATCGCGCCATCCCCACCCGAGGAGCTCCCATGAAGATCGCCGTGTTGGTGAAGCAGGTCCCGGGCCGCGACGGTGTGCTGCGGCCCACCGCCGATGGGAGCTGGTTCGACGAGGGAGAGGTCGCCTTCGAGACCAACGAGGCGGACACCTACGCCCTCGAAGAGGCCCTCCAGCTTTGCGAGCGCGCCGGTGGCGGCGAGGTGGTAGCGGTGAGCCTCGGGCCGGAGCGGGTGCAAAAGTCGCTGCGCGACTGCCTCGCCCGCGGCGCCGGCCGCGCCATCCACCTCCTCACCGAGGCGAGCACGGCGACCGACCCGTACACCACCGCCACCCGCCTCGCCGCCCTCCTCAAGACCGAGGGGTGCGACCTGATCCTGGCCGGGGTCCAGTCTGACGACCTCTCCAGCGGCCAGACCCCCCTCCTCGTCGGCGAGTTTCTGGGAATGGCCACCGCCACCCTGATCACCGCCACCGAGCTCCTGGATGGCGCGATCCGGGTGAAGCAGGAGCTCGAAGGCGGCTGGTGCCAGTGGCTCACCCTGCCCCTGCCCGCGACCCTCGGGATCCAGACCGGTATCAACCGGCCGCGCTACCCCACGATCAAGGGGATCATGGGGGCGAAGCGCAAGGCGATCGCCACCGTCGCCGCGGCGGAGCTCGCCACCGCCCCCCCTCTCCAGCGCCTCGACCACCTCTTCGTGCCACGCAAGGAGAAGCGCACGGTGATGATCGAGGGCAGCGCGGATGAGGCGGCCAGCCGCCTGGTCGCCATCCTCAAGAACGACCTCAAGGTCCTCTAGGAGCCAGCCATGGAGATCCTGATCCTCGCCGAGGCGCACGACGGCGCCCTGCACCGGATGACCCGCGAGACCGTGGCGGCGGCCCAGGCCCTCGCGCGCGACACCCACCTCACCACCGCGCTCGTGGTCCTCGGCGCCGCCCCCAACGCGGTCGCGGACGCGGCCGCCACCCTAGAGGCGGATGAGTTGCTAGTAGCCACCGACCCGCTCCTCGCCAGCGGCGACAGCGACCTGATGGCCGAGGCGATCTGCCAGGTGGTGCGGGCGGAGCACCCCACCTATCTCCTGGCCGGCCACACCTACCGGGCGCGCGACCTCTTCCCGAGGGTAAGCGCGCGCCTCGCGGTACCGCTGCTCGCCGACGTGGTCGCCTACGAGATGGCCACGGAGGGCCCGCGCTTCATCAAGCCGATGTTCAACGGCCGCCTACGCGCCGCCCTCGTCCCGAACACGGCGCGGCCGGTGATCGTCACCTTCCAGGCGGCCGCCTACGCGCCAGACGCCGCCCGCCCCGGCACCCCGCCGCGCCGCGACCTGACCCTCACCCTCGATCCCGCCCGGGCGCGCTGCCAAAGGGAGGCACCCGTGGCCCCGGCAACCGGCGAGACCGTCGACCTCAGCGGCGCCGAGCGTATCGTCGCGGTCGGCCGCGGCCTGGGAAGCGTGGAGAACCTGCCCGTGGTGCGCGACCTCGCCAAGGCCCTCGGCGCCGAGCTCGCCTGCTCGCGGCCGGTGGTGGACGCGGGCTGGCTGCCGCAGAGCCGCCAGGTGGGCTCCTCGGGCCAGACCGTCGCCCCGAAGCTCTACCTCGCCCTGGGAATCTCCGGCGCCACCCAACACCTGGTGGGGATGAAGGGGTCGGCGCACGTCGTGGCGGTGAACAAGGACCCGGAGGCGCCGATCTTCGACCTCGCCGAGTACGGCGTGGTGGGCGACTTGTTGGAGGTCGCGCCAAAGCTCACCGAGCGCCTGCGCGCGTGACCTGGGGTCAGGAATTGATTTGATACTGCACCATGATGGCCCCGGATGCGGTAGGGCAACGTAAGCGCCAGCGACCGTTCCCCACCGCGACGGAGATGCTCCCCCTCGCCGCACAGACCACCGCGTAGGGGTGGACGCCGGCCGCGGTGGCGGATGGAGCCCACCCGCCCCCTTCCGCGCCGCGGTGGCGCTTTCCCGGCGCCTCTCCACTCTGCCCCTGCAGGAGGTCGCGCGCGGGGACGGCATCTCGGCCCCGCACCTCTCGTGAATCCAGCACCCGGTGGAGCCGCAAGAGGCTGACCGTCCCTGGGGCGCATGCCGGCGCAGTAAAAAGTAAAGACCTGACCCCGTCTTGTCCCCAGTTTGTTGGGGCTACGCCTCCAGCGCCTCGGCGAGCAGCTCGGCGAGGTCGCGCACCTCCAGATTGGCGAAGCCAAGCTCCTTGATCGCGTCGCCGAGCATGGTCTTGCAAAAGGGGCAGGCGGTAGCGATCAGGCTGGCGCCGGTCGCGTGGGCCTCGGTGCAGCGAGTCTGATTGATCCGGGTGCCGATCGATTCCTCCATCCACATGCGTGTGCCGCCCGCGCCGCAGCAAAACGACTCCCGGCCGTGGCGATCCATCTCCACCACCGTTGCCCCCCCCAGGGAGGCGAGCAGGGCGCGCGGTGCGGCGTAGCCGTCGTTGTAGCGGCCCAGGAAGCACGGGTCGTGATAGGTGATCCTCCGCGCCGCACTCTCCTTGAGGCGCAGCCGGCCGCTCGCCACCAGCTCGGCGAGGAGCTCCGTGTGGTGGTGGACGGTGAGGCGGTACGGCGCCGCCTGCGGGTCGGCCGCGGCGCGGCGCTCCGCGAACCGCCGGTACTCCTTCTTCAGCGTGTTGTAGCCGTGCGGGCAGGTGGTGACCACCTGGGTTACCCCGTACTTGGCGAAGCGATCGAGGTTGTGGGTGGCGAGCTGTTGGAAGAGGTACTCGTTGCCGCCGCGCAGGGCGGCGTCACCACAGCACCCCTCCTCCGCGCCGAGGATCCCCACCTTCAAGCCGGCGGCGGCGAGGCAACGCAAAAGCGCCACCGCACTCTTCTGGTGCTGCTTGTCGAAGGCGGCGGCGCAGCCCACGAAGTAGAGGAGGTCGACCTCGCGATCCGCCGCGAGGAGCTTCACCCCGAGGTCGGCGGGGAGCCAGTCGCCACGCTTGGCGAAGGCGAAGCCGTACGGGTTGCGGTGGTTCTCCAGGTTCATGAAGGTGCGCTCCAGCTCCGGCGCCATCGCCCCCTCCATGAGGACCTGGTGGCGACGCAGGTCGATGATCCGCGGGACGTGCTCGATGTTCACCGGACACGCGGCCATGCACGCGCCGCAGTTCGTGCACGCCCACACCGCGTCGAGGTCGAGGTAGCCGCCGAGCAGCGGCAGCGCCCCGTCGCCGCTCGTCTCCCCCGCCACAGCGGCGCCACGACGCCCCTCCATCGCGGCCTGGATCTGGTTGATCAGCCGCTTCGGCGACAGCGGCTTGGCCGTGGCCCACGCGGGGCAGCGGTCCTGACAGCGACCGCAGCGGGTGCAGGCGTCGGAATCCAGCAGCGCCTTCCACGACAGCTCCGCCACCGCCCCGACCCCGAAGCTCTCTGCCTGCTCGAAGGTGGCGGGGTCGATCAGGGGAACGGTGTAGCGCGTCGCTGGCCTCTCGTCGTCGAGGTTGCCGAAGTAGACGTTGAGGGTGGCGATGACGATGTGGCCGAGCCGGCCAGTGGCCATGAGTCCGATGCAGGCAAACGAGCCGCCCATGTGCAGCCACCAGTTCCCGGCGTGGAAGGCGCGCAAACTCGTCTCCCCCAACCCGGCCAGCGGCCGGGCGAGGAGGTAGCCCACCGGCGAGAAGCGCTCGAAGGGGGGCAGGTGGGTGATCGCGATACGCATCGCCTCGCCCGCAAAGCCGGTAAGACAGAGGAGCGCAAGCAGCGCCAGGGCGACGGCGTCGGTCGGTTGGTTATCCAGGCGCGGCGGCCGCACCCCGTAGCGCCGTACCGCCGCCATCCCCACCCCGATCAACAGGACCACCCCACCGAGGTCGGCGATCAGCGACCAGACCAGGTAGAAGGTGCCGTGCAAAAAGTGCACGCCGGCGAGGGGGCCGGTGAGGTCCGCCTCCACGAAGATCATCAGGGTGACCCCGAAGAGAGTGAGAAAGCCGTAGAACAGGGCGGCATGCATCAGCCCGGCGTACCGCTCCTGCACCACCTTCGCCTGGCCGAGGGTGTAGCGGGCCACCATCGCCAACCGCCGCGCCGGGTGGTCGGTGCGCACCTCGGCCACCCCCTGGCGCCACAGCCGAAGGCGCGCGCGCAGGCTGAGCGCGAGAAAGGCGAGGGCGACACCAAAGAAGAGGTAGATCCCCCAGCGCATGAATCCGTGCGGCCCACCCACGTTGAAGAAGAGCTCGCGGGTGACCTGCTCCGGCGGAAAGGTGGCGGCGACGGGGCTCATGGCGGACTCCCTGCAAGGGGACCAACGGCACGACCCAAGAACGGGCCGGCGCCACGGTAGCAGGGGCGTGGACCGCTGTCGGGCTTCGGCGATCGGGTGGTGCGCCAGGCTAGGAGCCTGTCGGCCGTTTGCGATCGCGAACCGAAAAGCGCGGGCGCGAGGCCGGATCGACCGGTTCGCAGCGCGACCGGGGGCGAGGCGATGAAGCCTGGCCCCCGAGTCCGGGCCCCCGAGTCCTGCCATGGGTCCGCGCGCCGCAGTCGATCGACCCAGGCCGACAGGCTCCCCGGCCCCGCGGGGCGGAGGGGTGCGGCCCAAGGCTCCTTGGGCGGGTGGCCTCAGCCATCAACGCCGGCCACCGGCGGGAGATTCCATCCTCCCCCCCTCGCCGGGTCATCGCAGGCGCGCCCCCGCGCCTCTTGGGCGACGATCGCCGCCGCTCGTATGACCTTTAGCCGCGGTAGCCGCGACCGCTGCCCGCTGCCTCTTTTCGCGCGGCGCGCACCGCCTACCCGCGGCGGGTGCGGGAGCGGAGGGCGACGAGCCCCACCAGCACAGGGAGACAGAGGGCGAAGGCGGGCGGCTCGGGGACCCCCACCTGCTGCGCCGTCCCCACCTCCGCCGCCCCCACGGTGAGGCCGTGCCAATGCTCTTTGAGGGGCACGGTCCAGGAAATCTCCCCGACCACGCCGGCGAACTGGAGGGTGCCGCTCCCCTCCCACCCTTGGAGGGTGTCGCCGCCCATGGTGTTGGGCCCGCCATCGAGCAGGCGACTCTCCTCCGCTGTGCTCCAGTAATCGCCCCCGGAGGAGAGGAGGGTGAAGGGGTGGTCGAACTCGTACTCCACCAAGACATTGGGCCGGCCGACACTCACCACCGCCACCACCGGGTCGAGGAGCGGCGGCGTGAAGGTGAGGGTGTGGCGGCTCTCGTCGCCCCCGGCGAGGATTACCATATCCGCGGTGGGCGGACCGTGGTCCACGGTGGCGCTGAGGTAGGTCGACTCGGGGATCCAGAAGCTCACCCCACCGTCGATCCGCGAACCGTCCAGCTCGCCCTCATACCGCACCTCCACCGCGCGCCCGTCGGCGAGGGTGAGCAGGCCGACCATCCAGTCGCTTCCATGGCCGGTCCAATCGGTCCAGCCGATCGTGTTGGCGGCGGCGAGGCGGGGGGTCAGGAGCAGGAGGGTGAGGAACAGGAGGCGACCCCCGACCCTCCACGGGTGCGGGGCGCGGGACCGGTCGAGACGCGGGAAGGCCATGGTGTTCTCCCTAACGAACGGGGTACCGCCGAGGGTCCAGCCGCGGCCATCGGGCACCGCGATCCCCCGGCAACTAAGTGCCTATCGACCGTGGCCCCAGCCCACCTAAGACCGGCGATTCGGCAGATCGCCGGTGCAGCCGGCTCGCGGTGGTCGCGGGGTGATCCGCAGCTTCGCAACGGGCGATTCGGCAGATCGCCGGTGCAGCCGGCTCGCGGTGGTCGCGGGGTGATCCGCAGCTTCGCAACGGGCGATTCGGCAGATCGCCGGTGCAGCCGGCTCCTACCAAAGAGGGTTGGGGGAGATCTCGCCGCGTCGTCCCGGTCCTCCTGGAGGAGCGATTCCCCTCGGCGGTCCCGGCCCAACGGACCGGCCGCGCAGGGCGCGCGGATCGCCGGTGCAGCCGGCTCCTACCGAGCGGAGTTGAGGGGGTCCAGGGCCACTCTTGCCAGCGGGTCACATACCCCTGTCGGACGGGGTTCGCCGCCAGGTAGCGCAGGCGGCGATCGCGGGAGTCCTCGTTCCGGAGCTGGTGGTTGTAGAACCCCTTTTGCCAGACACCACCCGAACGACCCTGCAACCGATTGAGGTTCCAGGCCGTGACCCGGCCGAACGATCGCATCAGGTCGGCAAGATCACCACCGATCCCCAGCGCGATCAGCAGATGCACAGGGTCCGCCATCACCACGTAACCGTGGCAACGGCAACGGCCATGGTGTCGAGCCAGCGCCGGGCGTGCGTGGCAACGCGCCCTTTCCGCAGCGCCGACTGACGTGGCCATCCTGCCATCTCTTTCCCGGCATCCTTCCGGGAAACGGCGTGTGGAATGGCCGCCGGACCAATCGGCTCCTACCCTCGACCCTGGGTAGGAGCCGATTCCTATCGGCGACCCCGGCGGGGCGCCAATCCGCGGTGGCGGAGATCAGAACATCAGGGAGTACTGGACGTGCACGCTCTCTTGGTTCGCCGACTCGCGCGAGTCGCTGTACTGGCTGTTGGCGAGGTTCGTGTCGCTGAACAGGGTGGTGGTGAAGGCGCGCTCGAGGGCGACAGAGAGCTCCTTGTTGTTCCACCGGTAGCTAGCCCCCACGGAGCCCGACTGGAAGCCGAAGGCAGGCAGCACGCCCATGTTGTTCGCGCCATCCATCGCCGACTTTGCCTTGCCGAAGTCGTTCCACAGGTCGTTGAGGCGGCGGCCGGTGAAGGAGTAGCCCGCCATCACCGTGAAGTTGTCGAGGAGGTCATAGCCGGTACCAAAGTTGAAGATCCACTGGTCGTGCCAGTTGAGATCCTCCTTGAAGGTGAAGGAGTCGGCGTCGCCGAAGCCCGACCCATTCAGGCCGAGGAAGCGTGAAAAGACCGGGTTGTCCGGGTTGCGCAGGTTGGCCGCGAACTGCTGCATCGACGAGGAGTAGTCCGCCCACTTCACGTCCGAAGTGAGGCGCAGCCGCTTGAGGAAGGAGGGACGGACCTCGATGCCCAACTCCACCTGCTGCGGCAGCTCGACGGTGATGTCGGTGCGGAAGTCGCCCACCACGTTGAACTGGTTGCGCAGGCCGTCGTAGGCGGTGAGGAACTCCTCGGGAGTCGCGTAGTTCGCCGGATCGAGAAGCCCTTGAACCTGGGCCACCGCGACCGCCTGGGTCGCGGTGCTGTCCGGGTCGGCGATCGAGCTCACCCCGAAGCCGCGCAGGAAGCGGGCGATGTCGCGGTAGTAGTCGATCACCTCTTGGTCGTCGGTCGCACGAACGATGGTGCCGCTGCCGTTGTGGAAGGTACCGGCAACGGCGTTGATCCCGAGGGTCGCGGTGTTGTTCGTCGAGTCGTTGGTCCGCTTCGGGACCTTGTAGTTGGGCTGGCTGGTGAGGTTCTGAAACTCCTGATTGTCCATATAGCCCATCAGCGAGGCGAACATGTGGAAGAGACCGGCGCCGGAGCGGGTCAGCAGCTCCACCGAGTGGGCGTCATCGTTGGTGAAGTTGTCATCCGCCCGCCCGGAGGAGCCGGTGAGCAGGAGATCGAGCTGCGGGTTGGTCGGGATCGCCCGGTCGCTGCCCGCGACATCGGGGTTGCCGGGCCCGTGGGTGGCATCGCCAAACGAGGGGGCTTCGGTAAGCAGCCGGTCGATGTTGCCGAGCTTGGGGAGCTCATTGAAGATCTGCTGCGACGAGGTGACCGTCGGGTCGGAGCCCGGCGCCACCGCGAAGTCCACGTTCTGGATCGTCGGATCGGTCGCCACACCATCCGCCACGGTGTCGACGAACTCCGCGAACTGGGTCATCCCCAGCTCATCAAAGACGGTCTGCATCGCCAGGAGGGAGCGCATCCCCACGTCCAACCCCTGCTGGATCTGGTTGGTAAAGTCGAAGCGTAGGCCGCCGTCGCGCATGATGATGCTCGACTTCGAGGTGTAGCTGCCGCCGAAGGAGAGCCAGTCGTTCACCCGCCAGCGGCCGCCCACCTTCACCGCGTTGGCGAAGTCCTCGAAGCCGCGCCCGGAGGCGTAGCCGGTGACCTCGCCCATGCCGAAGCCGAAATCCGGGAAGACATCCTGAAAGAGGCCGTAGAACTCGTCGATCACATAGTCGTGCTCAGCATCGGTGAACTTCGTGGAGTCATAGAACGGCTGTGCCATCAGGCTGCGGGTGAGGTTGTTCAGGGTGGAGTTGATGTCCTGATGGGCGAGGAGGCTTCCCGTCGCCTGGCCGCGCTGCTCTCCGCTGACCGGATCGTCGACGAGCGAGAACTCCCAGATCTGCTTGCGGAAGTAGGCGGGTGTGGTGCTCGCGTCCTCGCCCGCGCCCGCGGTGGGCGCGTGGAAGAAGTCGGCCACCCGCTGCACCCCGTCCACGGGAAGCTCGGTGACGCCGCCGTGGCCGTCGTAGGCGACCATCCACTGGTCGTCCGCCGCCGCCGTCGGTCCCTGCCGGTCAAAGATGAAGCCCGGGAAGGTGCGGCCGGCAAAGAGCTGGCCATGGCTCGGGAAGCCCTGGGCGGTGTTCTGCGCCACCGCCTTCTCGTGGGCGGAGAGGTGGTCCTGCGTGGCCAGGTAGGCAGGATCGAGGAAGCGGTTGAACGCCTTGCCCGCCGCCACCGTGTCGCTGCGGTCGAAACGCGGCTTCAGGGAGGTGAGCTGCGGGGCGGTCAGACTACCCGCGTCGGTCACGCCCAGGGCGATCTTCGCCTCGGTGCGGGTGATCATCCCGTCCTCGGTGGCGAGGTTGTAGGCCCGGCTTCCCTTGGCGACGATCCCGTCGATCCCCAGCTCCTCCGTCCCCACGTTCGGGTTGGCGCTGCCCACGTGACGCGCCTGTACGCCGTGGGGAGCCATCTCGACGGAGCCGAAGATCCCGAACTTCAAAAAGCCGTAGTCCTGCAGCGGCTCCACCGCCACGGTCAGGTCGTCGGTGAGGTCGTAGGAGAGGGCGAGGCCGAAGCGACCGATGATCATCAGGGTGTAGTTGTCACGCCGCACCGCATTCTCGCCCGTGAGCCGGTGACTTCCGGTCAGGTCGGAGCCGTTGGTGATGAAGCTCTCACGCCCACCGCCCAGGGAGACCGGGGTGACGTCGTTGAACCCCCAGTCCTGGACCGCGAAGCCGCCGCCGCCCTTCCCCCACATCCCAAAGCCGACGCCCAAGCGGCCGGTCTTGTAGACGATCCCCACCGTGGGGAGGAAGAAGAGGGTCCCCTCATTGATCTCGAAGCGGCCGCCCACGGCGCGGTTCACCGACGATTCGAGGTCCGAGTTGTGGTCGGTGTAGCTGCCATTGAAGATCAGCGCCCCCACGTCGAGGTCGACCCGCCAGCCGTCCGCCATCTTGCCGACGTTCGCCGGGTTCACCGCCAGGGTGGTGGCGTCGTCGCCGGCGGCGTTCCCCGCCCCGCCCATCGCCGCCATCTTGGCGCCGAAGCCGGTGGGAAAGAGGGTGGTCGTTGCCTCCGCCTGAGCCAGACAGAGGGCGAGGAGGAGCAGGCTTCCGAGCAGTGTGCGCATCCAGCGTCTCCCGTTGCGTAGGGTAGTGAGCAAACCCAGGGGCAAGAGCAGCATCGCCACCGCGCCCCAACTGATCTGCGCCGACGGTGCGGGCGTGGCCGCGCAGCCGAAGGCGTTTTTGCCGTTCTCGTTCAGACGCGAGAAGAGGTTGCGGTCACCGAGACCGCCGTCCTCCGTGTTGGTCGTCTGCGGCACCGTCGGGTTGGCGTCCAGGGTGTCGGCGATCCCGTCCCCGTCCGTGTCGCCCACTGCCACGGTAAAGGTCGAGAAGTGGCTCGTGCGCACGGTGATCGTATTCGCCGCCGTGTCCCGTGCCTCGACGCAGTCGCGCTCCTGATCCTCCGCGTTCACCGCCCCGTTGCCATTGCGATCGATGGTGTCGTCGCACGGTGCGAGGAGGGTCTTCGTCCCGTCGTCGTTGGTGCGCACCACGGCGAGGTCCGCCTCATCGAGGAGGCCGTAGGGTAGGTCCGCGGGGGTGTAGGCGAGGGTGAGCCGCGCGAAGAGATCAAACGTCGCGCCCGCCGGGGTGAAGGCCACCGGCTGACCCACGATGGTGGTCTCCACCGAACCGTTCACGGTATTGACGAAGGTGAAGGCGCCACCCGCAGCGGCATCTGCCGGCTCGATCCCGATGTCCACCGAGTCGTCCGCGGCGCCGTCGCCGTCGCCATCGACCGTAGTGCCGGCGGGGATCTCCACCTTTGTCCCCTTGAGCTTGGTGGCGGCGACGACCAGGGCGCGCGCGGTCTCGGCGTCCGCCTCTGCCTGCGCCTTACCCGGATCCTCGGCGGGCAAGGCCGCCGCCAGCGTCTCGAGCTCGGTGGCCGCCGCGTCGAGGGCGAGCAGCCGGTTGTTGTCCACCTCCACCGAGCTCCCGGTGGCCGGCGTAATCGTGGCCGCGGCGGACGGCTCCCCAGACTCCAGGGGCACCACCTCCTTTACCGCAGGATTCAACGGATCGCTGTCGATCACGTCCGCCACGCCGTCGCCGTCATCGTCGGTATCGGCGTGGTTGCCGGTGTGGTCGCCGTCCGTATCCACGGCCTCTGCCGGGTCGTCCGGGAAGGCGTCGGCGGGGTTCGCCACCCCGTCGGCGTCGTTGTCCGGGTCGAAGCCAAACCCGCCGCCCGCATCCCCCGCATTTGCGCACAGGCAGTCGCCGTCGGCGTCGTC
>Ga0210032_1001465_pt1 | contig 12927 bp, 11 predicted proteins | sample CryGeyCG2114_250_2_FD_185458 | JGI IMG/M metagenome (GOLD analysis project Ga0210032, IMG submission 185458) | Groundwater microbial communities from aquifer - Crystal Geyser CG13_big_fil_rev_8/21/14_2.50 (SPAdes) (version 2) | ecosystem: Environmental > Aquatic > Deep subsurface > Groundwater ... | reverse complement strand
CTTCATCAGCAGATCATCATCGCTGCTCATGCCCGGCGAGAATTCCAGACTGTAGCCGCCGACCATGTTCCACCATTTTTTATGGAACAGCGTGGGCTGCGAGGCCGCGCCTTCCCTGTCGCCGCGCTTGTCTCGCAGATAGCTTTTCAGAAATGCACCTTCGTCGAACTCTACCGGGGTACGCCCGAAATCTTGCTTGATAATGTCCGGATGGTCGTTGGTTTCCGGCTGAATCAGGGTGCCAAAGAACAGCGCGAGATCGGTATCCATCATCTTGATCGCCTCGATAAAGGCCGTATCCCATCCGGGTGCAGCGACCATATCGTCGTTCATGTACAGCACCCAATCGTGGTGAGCCTGCGCCACCGCATGATTCACTGCCAAACACACTCCAACATTCCTGGCGCTCTGCGTGTATTTGATACCCTGCGCTTTGACCCAATCCAGCGAGCCATCCGAACCATCATTGAGATGCACGATGATCTCATGGTCGAGTGCAGAGTGCTCCTGCAAACTCTCCACGCACAGTTTCAGGTACGCAAGGTTGTTCCAGCTGGGGATAACGATACTGATCACTTCACCGCCTCCCACGCCATGTGATGCATGCCCTTACCGGAAAGGCGTCGCCCCATATTCCGCAAAGCCATTTCCCACGGGTTGGGTGGCATCTGCCTGAAGTTGGTTGGCACCGATCTTCCAGCGATGCGCGCATGGAATCTGCTGCAATCAACCCTGACCATCGCCGTGAATGTTGTAACAGGCTGCCAACAGTACCGCAATGGTAAAACTATAGAATGCTGTCGCCATGGTCAGGTTCAATATCTCCACTGTCAGCCCGAACACCATAAATCCGCTGACAAAAATAATACCGAGCACGCCTGCGCGCCTCTTTATGCTTGAAACCATCGCTGTCGCATGCCAGAACAAGCCGAACGGCACCGCATAGACGGCAAGCATGGAAGCCAGTCCGAAAATCCCCATCCCAACAGTTTTCGACAGCAGATCACTGTGCACTTCCCCACGCCCAACCTCCGCAGCCAAAGGTGTCAATTCTCCGGCCTCCCTCATCGGCTGCATCTGTAGCGCCAAGCCTTCAGGCCCGACCCCGAAGACCGGGTGCTGATAAAACACCTGCAGTGCAGCGCGATATAACTGCCAGCGAATACCGGTAGAGGTATCACGGTCACCCTGCTTATATAGGGAAAAATCAATTGTCAGCTGCTCGATGCGCTGATGAAAAGACGTATTAAACGAATACAACAAGAAAACACTTAACGCTACCGCCGCAGCATAAGATGCCATGGCCTGCAACGATAATTTGTTCCTATTGAAGTAAACGAAGATGGCGATAAACACTGGTATCGCCAACCAGCCCCCTCTCGCACCGGAAGCGATGGAAGCCATGACACCGGCGATAAATCCCAGTATCTTCAGCAATCGCAGGGGCGCACGATCACGTCCTGTCCAATCCAGCGTAAATAGAGACAGCGCACCCAGCATCAACTCAAAATCACCAAAGTGAATCACATCCAATGACCCCAACCCCGACCTGCCCCACACATTTTCTGAAAGCAAAAAACCGGAAATAGCCGCCACCGGAAACGCGATTTGCACAACAAATAAGGCCTCGAGACGCAAACGCACCAATAACAGGAACACCGGAATCCCCAGCCAATATCGCGCCGCCGCATCATAGGGATGGGGGGATAGACTTTGATTCCAGAGTTGGCTGCCCAAGATTGCAATTGACATGCTGAACATCGCTACCGTGTATAGCGTCCATGCGGGCTGCCACTTTATTTGGTCTATGCCCGATGGGTGGAGCATCCACACCAATAAAACGAGCACTAACATGCACAGGAACACCCTATTCATGCCGCCCTGTATCGTAAGCATGGCAGTCGGATAAACCAGCAGCAAAAAATAAACTGCTTTCTCGACTAAGGAAAATCGGCTTGTCAGCATCATTCGATTGCTTCGACTTGCTTGAGCGTGAGGGAATATATCGCCGAGAATTCCCGCGCCACCACATCCCACCCGCGCACAAATACCGGTATCGATTCCTTTCGATCAAGTTGCATCGCGACTGCTTGCGCCCAGCCCTGCACCGGGGTCGCCAGAGCCAGCACCGTGCCTGCCTCGCTACTCACCTGCGCCGCCGCGCCGCATGCATTAGATACTACCACCGGCACGCGCGCGGCCATCGCCTCGCTGATGACCATGCCGTAGGGTTCGGCTTTGGCCGGATGCAGCAGAACGTCAATCTGCTCGAAGTATGCGTTGTCGGTGCGCCAGCCAAACAAGCGATAGCCTCGTTGCCAATCGCGAAACAGATGCGCCACTTCTTTTTCGTCAGGGCCGATGACCCACAGTTCAAGATGCGGTCGCGTCTGGCGCAGTTGCGCGCCGATATCGACTGCCAGCGGCAATCCCTTGCGCCGCCATTCCCGTCCGACGAAGCCGATGATGCCGCCGTCAGCGGGTACGCTGCGCGTGTTGCGCACAACGCCCGGCAACACGCCGGGGATGATGGGCGTGGTGAGTTTGTGCGCGTATTCAGGGTAATAGTGCGCCAGCTGCCGCGCGATGATCTCGGAGTTGGGCACGATGTTTTTTGCCGCACGCAGTTCGCGCCGCTCCAGCCACAGTTGCATCGCCACGCGGATGGAGACCTTCTTCCACCAGGATTTATCGCGCATGGAGGCGAAGGGAGGACCGTGAAAGGTGGTGACGTCATGCACACCGACGCGTTCGTGGCTGTGGATCAGCCAACCCGGGTGCGGGTTGGCTTGCAGCCAAGCATCGACGCGGAGGCTGAAGCGCCAGTAGTAAAGCCAGTGCGGGCGGTAAGCCATCCCGCCAAGTTCATGCACCGTAATGCCTTGCGGCTTTTCGGCCAGGCATTGTTCGCAGATCACCTGCACCTGGTAGCCGAGTTTGACGAGTTCGCGCGTGGTCTCCCAAACGTAGCGCTCCATGCCGCCCACCGGGCCATAGCGTCTGACGATGTGAATTATTTTCATACTGTCCGTTGTCATACCCGCGCAGGCAGAACTTCTGCCAGTATTGCGCTGTTTGTTGTGCTGGCTCGGAGTTGGCTTTTTAAAGCCTTCGCCATTTGAGTGCTTGTGTCGGACTGGAGACCAACCCACACGATTTGGCTCAACCACTTTCCTACCGAGCGATTTTGTAGTTCCCGGTAATTTGGAAATACAGAATCCATGCTTGCCAATTTAGCACCATAAACTGATGCAGTGGCGATGATGATTCGATCTGCGGGGTCTCGGTGGAACTCCGGGAGCATTACTGCTGTATTGGCTATTTCACATGTAATCGGCAGTGACTCGGCCCCTGAATTGGCAAGCGCCTCGATTAACCATTCGCTCATGGGAAGCGGTAGTTCTAGTTTGCCTCTGTTTGCCAGGAGCGTCACTTCAAAACACGAGATTGCCGACACAGCCAATCAGCTTTGGTTTTGCATGGCTTCTGTAATCGCCGGGCTGAGGGCAGCTTCACCTCCGACTATCCAATTCGCCCAGATGTGGGTGTCAAGTATGATCATTTCGCGCAATTCCAATCTTCTATCGGTGCTGCCGGGGTGAGGATGTCGCTGAGTATTTTCCCTTTGCCCGAGATTCGCGCGGACGGCTGATGTTTAACTGCAACTGAAACTGTCTTTTTGTCCGAAAGGATGGTACTGATTACTCGCGCGCCCTCAACATGAGGGCGATCACCCAGCCATTTCATTTGCCCATGCTCGCAAACGGCTTCATAGCTTTGAAGTGACATGATCTGTTTCCTTTCTGTTTGGCAATTAGCGTTAGGTGCCGCAACGTCGATCATCTTTGAAAGACTATCTCGATTCAGGATACCTCGAATAACCCTCTCTTGTCACACTTCGCCGACATTGACCTTGCGTTTGTTTCTACACAAAAAACGGCAGCCCGGATAGACACGATGAGGGAGATGGTTCGTAAGCATCCAGCCGCCCCGCATTGAACCGAGCCCTTTGATGTAGGAGCATAGTGTCCACCAATTTTAAGTTGACACTATCATGACTCTCGCCTTACCCGCGCGCCAACGGCGCGCCCATCCACCCGAATTAAAAGCCGAACTTGTCGCGGTGTGCCGTCAGCCCGGCACCTCTGTTTCTGCCGTGGCGCTGGCGCATGGGCTGATTGCGCTGGCAGTTGCTGCGCAGTCGTCTGAAACGCGCGCCGGGGTAAATACAGCGCCGGACTAAAGCCCGACCTGAGAAACTCCACCCTTCCCTGCATGTAGCGCCGCCAGCTTGCGATATTTGAGCCAAGTGGTGCGTGCGTTCATGCCCGCGATCTGCCATCCAGCCACGCCGTCCAGCACGCCCAACCGGACGACATAAGTGCGCACGAAAGCCCAGCCCGCACTCAAGGCGGCACCGACCAGACTCGAACGCTTCCCAGCCTGATACATCTGCTGCGCGGCGGCCGTAGAATAATGTTCGACTTTTCGCTCGACATCCTCTGTGTTGAGATAACTGTAATGCAGCAGCGGTTTCCCCAATTTAGCGCTGCTGCCGTTGATTTGCACTTTTTCGTGTACCAGACTGTCGGAGAACCTTCCCGCGTCGCGCTTAAACAGGCGCAGCACGTAGTCGGGATACCAGCCGCCGTGACGGATGAACGTGCCGCAGAACTGTGACAGGCGCGGGCAGGAATAGCCGTCCGCTTCGCCTTTGAGCATGGCGTGCTCGATCTCGGCACGCAGTTCCGGCGTCACGCGTTCATCTGCATCGATGGAGAACACCCATTCTTTGGTGGCATAGCCCAGCGCACGAGTCTTCTGCGGACCAAAGCCGGGCCAGTCATGTTGGTACACCCTTGCGCCCATCTCTCGGGCGAGGTCGACGGTATCGTCCGTGCTGCCGGAATCGACCACGATGATTTCGTCAGCCCATTCCACCGAGCGCAAACACTCGCGGATGTTGGCGGCTTCGTTGCGAGTGATGAGAATGACAGATAGAGAGGGCACGTTTATCGGTGTTTTTGTCCGTCGGCTGTTGGCGTGTATTCCGGCACCCATTGCCGCATGCGCTGGCGCACCGTCTCGTCATCATGCGGCCCGGATGCTGCTGCCCACTCAAGCAGTTCCTGCAATTCAGCACCTGCCACTGCGCGCGCTTGGGCGATACGCAGTTTGGGGTGCGGCGTCGGCAGGGTGTTTTCATCGTCCGCCAATAGTTCTTCGTACAGTTTTTCGCCGGGGCGCAGCCCGCTGAATTCGATCTTGATGTCATCCTCATTCAACCCCGAAAGGCGGATGAGATCGCGTGCCAGATCGACGATCTTCACCGGTTCGCCCATGTCGAGCACGAATATCTCGCCGCCCTTACCCATGCAACCGGCCTGCATCACCAATTGCGCCGCTTCCGGAATCGACATGAAGTAGCGCATGATTTCGGGATGGGTCACGGTGACCGGCCCGCCCTTGGCGATCTGCTCGTGAAACTTTGGAATCACGCTGCCGTTGCTACCCAACACATTGCCAAAACGCACGATGACAAAGCGCGTCCCACCCGGTTGTTGCAGACCCTGACACACGATCTCCGCCAGCCGCTTGGTGGTACCCATCACACTGGTCGGATTGACTGCTTTGTCGGTGGAAATCAACACAAATTCCTGCGCGCCGTGTTTCTGCGCACATCGTGCCAACTGCCAGGTTCCAAACACATTGTTGCGTACCGCCTGCCAGGCATTACCGCGCTCCATCAGCGGCACATGCTTGTAGGCGGCGGCATGGAAAACCACGCTGGGTTTGTACTCGCCAAACACCTGTTCCAGTCGCGCTTCATCGCGCACGTCCCCCGCGAGGAAAACGATGTCCAGCTGCGGGAATTTTTTGCTCAGCTCCAGCTCACTGTTATACAGCGCCAGCTCGCCCGCATCGAACAGCACCAGCCGCTGCGGAACGAAGCGCGCAATCTGACGACACAATTCAGAACCAATGGAACCTCCGGCACCGGTCACCAGCACCACTTTGCCAGCCAGTTGCCGATGCAGACCCGCATCATCCAGCTGTACCGGATCGCGGCCGAGCAAATCGTCCAATTCCACTGAGCGCAACTGCGAAATCGCGACGCGACCGCTCAACAGATCGTCGAAGGAGGGAACCGTCAGCGCCTTGATCCCGTTAGCATTCGCAAGTTCGATGGCATGTTTGCGTATCCGATGCATTGCCGATGGCATGGCAATGATGACCCGGCTGACGCCCAATCGGCTCGCCCAATGCGGCAAGCTGTCCAGTTTTCCCAGCACCTTGATCCCGTTGAGGACTCGCCCCTGTTTGCCGGTATCGTCATCCAGAAAACCGACCTGGCGCCATACCCGGCTCCGCGCCAGCTCTTTCGACAATCCAACACCCGCCTCCCCCGCTCCCAGCACCAACACCGGCTCGCCCCGCAGCTTGATCTCTCCGAACAGCCCCTGCTCCTTCCACAAGCGATAGATCAGCCGGTCGCCACCCATCGCCAGCAACAGCAGAATGGGATCGATGAACAAGACCGAACGCGGCACCACCGCATTGACGCGGAACATCCACAGCACCAGCGGTATCAGCATCGCAGCCCACAGCACTGCCAGGAAGATGCGCCGCAGATCGGCCATGCTGGCGTAACGCCAGATGCCGCGATACAGCCCCATGTACCAAAAAACCAGTAATTGCAGCGGCACGATCCAGAACAGCGTGCGCCACATTTCGCCTTGGTAGTTGGTCGGAAGATCGAAATTGAAGCGCAGCAAATAAGCACACGCCCAAGCCAGAGCAGCCACAAACAGGTCGTGAAAAATTGCCAGTGCGGTATAGCGGTTAGCATTAAGCATGTTGCCCCCGTTCGAACTTTTTCCACGCCGCGTCGATCGACAACATCAGCACGCCATAGATGATTCCCCAGGACATTAACGCCCACAAGGGAAATTGTTGTTTTATGGACAGTAATGCCGATGTCCCGCTCGCCAGCATCAGAACATATTCGGCCAGCGCCACGCTGCGGTGGCTCCAGCCCATGCGCACCATGCGCTGATAATAATGTTCCCGGTGCGCTTCGGTGATTTTCATCCCGCGCAAGGAGCGCTTCGCCAGCGTGACGCTGGCATCGACGATGAACGGCGAGAACACCAACAACGGAAACCACACTGCCCAGAACCCTTGCTGCCAACCCCACAAGCCCATTGCTGCAGCCAGAAAGCCCAAGGGAATCGAACCCGCATCCCCCATAAACACCCTGGCCGGCGGGAAGTTATAGCAAAGAAAACCGAGCGCCGCGGCCGCCACAGCCAGATTCAACATAGCAAACCCCTCCGCCCGCGCAAGCAGTGCGGCGACAGCGAACAGCGTGAAGCCGAATGCCGCCATGCCGCCTGCCAGACCGTCTGCCCCGTCCATGAAGTTGTAGAGATTGGTCATCCATACCGTGAACAGCAACACTGCCAGCGCGGCGGCGATGCCTTGTTGCACGAACAATCCGCAACCACCGACCAGCATCGCGGCCGCGAGGAACTGTGCCGGCAGTCGCTGGCGAACCGCCAGCCCGCGCGCATCATCGATCAGCGATACCAGGAACAAAATGGCCAGCGGCAAAACCAGCCACCACGCCAATGCATCGAGGATCAGCAGCCAGCCCGCCAACAATCCCAGCATGAGCCCAATGCCGCCGATGCGCGGAACAGGCTTTGCATGCAGCGAGCGCTCGTTGGGAATATCCTGGACACTGCTGCCCAGCCTGCTGGATAAAATGACGGCCAGTGATAACAGGGTAACCAGCGCGGCGCAGATAGGGGCTAAATAGATCATGGATGTTACACGGCACCCTGCAACGGCGGTCTGTTGAATTCGCGGCGGATTTTAGCACTATCCGGACCCGACGCCCCTTGGCACGCATACCGGATGCTCCATTGCCTGGAACGGATGACCCGCCTCCCCAAACCCGAATCTTTCCGAATTACACCGTATCTACCAATCGTTGCGGAGTTTGTTAAACTGCGCGACTCATAGCGACTTCACCTGAAGAGTGCTCATCGGGTTTGCTATTGAGCACATAAAGCATAGCGCAACCAGATTGCTGGAACATACATCCCCAATGCCCAATACGACACAAGTGGAAACAGAATACCCCACGCCAGCACAACAACCAATTGGTGCATTACTCATGGAACGGGGCCTAATCAATGTCCAAGACATTGACAAGGCGCTGGCCTTTCAACGCCAGTTCAAAGGCAGATTTGGTGCGGTGCTGGTACGTATCGGCGCTATTTCCGAAGAAGCCTTGCTGCCCGTTCTCGCAGGTCAATTGGGATTGCCACTGTTTGCACCGACCCGGCTTCCTGCACAGGCAGGCGACATTCAGCCAGTTATACAGGCAAGCCAACTTTCAGCCGACTGGTTTGTCGATCAACGCGTACTCGTCTGGAAAAACGCGGACGGCGCCATTCAATGTGCATCACGCAACCCCATCGACAGCAACTTGCAGGAAACCCTTGCAGCCGCTTACCCGGCGCACAAATTGATCTGGGGATTTGCACGCAGCCAGGACATTGAAAATGCGCTCAAGCTGATCAAGTCAACCACGCCCGCAGAGTTGCAGGATGAGGTTACCCATCTGCGCGAACTGGCCGAAGAGGCGCCCGTAATCGAACTCGTCAACAATCTTCTTTCGCAGGCAATCGATGACGCCGCATCCGACATTCATCTGGAGCCGGAAGAGCGCGTGTTTTCGGTACGCTACCGGATTGACGGCGTACTACACCTGCGCATGACCCTGCCCCGAGAACGTTTCGATGCCGTGGCCTCCCGCCTCAAGCTCATCTCCGGCATGGACATTGCCGAACGGCGCCTGCCGCAGGATGGACGCATCTCCACTCGCGCCAGCGGCATCGAAATGGACATCCGCGTTTCCTGCGTGCCCGGGGTCAATGGCGAATCCATCGTCATGCGCCTGCTGCCGAAAGAACGCACTGACCTCAACCTCAACTCCATGGGAATGGAAGCGGACCATCTGCAACAATTTACCCGCTGGGTGAATGAGCCGCACGGCATCCTGCTGGTGACCGGACCCACCGGCTCGGGCAAAAGCACCACCCTGTATGCCGCCCTGGAAAAAGCCAATGACCGGACCCGAAAGATCATCACGGTAGAAGATCCGGTCGAGTACAAGATGCCCGGCATCACCCAGATACAAACGCAGAGCGACATCGGCTACACCTTTTCCCGCGCACTGCGCGCCATCCTGCGCCAGGACCCGGACATCATCATGATCGGCGAAATCCGCGATCTGGAAACGGCCGAGATCGCCGTGCAATCCGCCCTCACCGGACACATGGTGTTATCCACCCTGCACACCAACGATTCATTGAGCGCCTTCACCCGCCTGCTGGACATGGGTGTAGAACCCTTCCTGGTCGCCTCCGCAGTACGCGCCGTCCAGGCACAACGGCTGGTACGCAAGCTTTGCGACAAATGCGCAACACCGGACACGCCCGCACCCAGCCTGCTTGCGACAATTGAAAGAATCAAAGCCGACACACCCAAGTTATTCGAGGGACAGGCACGCTGGCGAGTCGCCCGCGGCTGTCCCGAATGCCGGGGCAGCGGTTATCGCGGCCGTCTTGGAATCTATGAATTCCTCGAAGTCACCCCGCAGATTCAGGAAGCCCTCATGCACCAGGAATCGGCGGCCGAGATGCTGAAGATCGCCCAGCGACAGGGATACCGTAACCTGCGCGAAGACGGGCTCATCAAAGCATGGCGCGGCCTCACCAGCGTTGATGAAGTGCTGCGCGTGACCGGATTGAGTGAAGGCACGGAAATACTCTGATGGAATTCCTCTACCAGGCAGCCAACGCCCAGGGACAAATGCTGAACGGCCAGATCAGCGCCAGCGACGAGCGCGAGGCCATGCGCCTGCTACAGCAACAGAATCTGACCCCGGTCTCGCTGGCATCAGCCGCAGCGACACAAAACGGGCAACGGATCAACCAAAAGAAAGTCACCCGTCAGGACAAAACGCTGGCGATGCAAGAACTGGCAACCCTTCTCAATGCCGGCGTGCCCCTGGCCGAGTCCGTCGAATCCATCAGCACCGCCCATGCCGGAAGCGCCATAGGCACGGCATTCGCCGCAACACTGACAGGGCTGCGGCGCGGCGAGCGCTTTTCCGAGGCACTGCGTCTGGCCGAACTTGAACTGCCCACCTATCTCTACCAATTGGCGGCGGCGGGCGAATTGACCGGCAAACTGGGGCAGTCCCTGCACACCGCAGTGCTGCAAATGGAATATGAAGACCGCGTGCGCCAAGAGATGCGCAACGCCCTGACCTATCCCGCCATACTGGTGGTTTCCGGCATTGCCGCCACCTTGCTGGTATTCATCGTCGTGGTACCCAAGTTCGCCAACCTGATAAAAGGGGGCGCAGACGTCCCGCTACTTTCCCAATGGGTCATCGGCACAGGTATGTTCGTGCAAGCCAATCTGCTCTGGGTCGGGCTGCTATCGCTGACGCTCGTCATGGGTGCTGTCTGGTCGTTCAGCAACCCGGGAATGCGCAGCCGAGCCTTCGAGTGGCTGTCCAGATTTCCGCTGCTCGGGCAATGGATCGTTGAAACAGAAATGGGTCGATGGGCCTCCATGCTCAGCGCACTACTGGAAAATCGCGTCCCCATCATCACCGCCATGGGACTCGCCCTGAGCGGGGTCAAAATCTCCACGCTGCGCAACCGCCTGCAACAAGTCCTGCTTGAAGTGCGCGGCGGCGCGCGCTTTGCCGACGCACTGGCCACCAACCGCGCCCTGGAAGCCACCGGCATCAATCTGGTGCGTGTCGGAGAGCGCTCCGGCGAACTGGCTCCGATGTTGCGTGCCCTCGCCACGCTCTACGAGAACGCCGGACGCGATAGAATGAAGCGCTTTCTGCTGCTGCTCGAACCGATCGCCATTTTGCTGATCGGCAGCATCATCGGCGTGATCATGATCGCCATCATGCTTGCCGTGACCAGCATGAGCACCAACATCGGCTAATTTTCACCGGAGATATACCTACATGAAGAACCCGCTTAACCGCCAACATGGCTTCACCCTGATTGAAATGCTCGTCGTGCTGGTCATCATCGGCATGCTGGCCGGCTTGGTCGGCCCGAAGCTATTCGGACGCGTGGACAGCTCCAAAGTAAAAACCGCCGAAGTGCAAGTAAAAATGTTCAAGGGATCACTGGAAACCTATCGTCTCGATGTGGGCAGATTTCCGACACAGGCAGAAGGACTGCAGGCATTAAACCAGCCGCCCGCCGAAGAGCGCGCCCGCGCCCATTGGCGCGGCCCTTATCTCGACCAGGATGTACCGCTCGACCCGTGGGGAAACCCCTACCAGTACAGCATCCCCGGCGCGAATGGCCAGCCTTTCGCGCTCTACTCCCTTGGTGGTGACAATCAGCGCGGAGGAGAAGGTATAGATGCGGATGTTGGAATGTTGCCACCGTCGCAGTAACCGCCGCGAAGCACATGCAAAAACCCATTAGGGGTTTCACCCTGATCGAAATACTGGTCGTGCTGGTCATTATCGGACTGCTTGCGGGGGTTGCTTTGCCGCGTCTGTACGCCATTTCACAGCGTTATGAAATTGCCGCCCAGCGGCAAAATTTATTGACTGAGATCAGCAGTCTGGGATACCGGGCCTATGGCAGCGGCCAGCCAATCGAACTGAATTCATTGTCGGCCGCTTCTGCCACAAATCAGTCGCCCATCCGCGTCCCTCCGGGATGGCGGGTCGAAACAGATCGCCCCATTCGCTACAGCTTCAATGGCATATGTAGCGGCGGAAAGATCACCCTGCTGGGGCCGGATGCATCACGCGAAGAGCTGCAGCTGAACCCGCCCGTATGCAAACCCGCCAACGGTGAAAAATTCCCATGAACTGCCGCCGCAACCGCAAACAACACGGCTTTACCCTGATCGAGGCTATTGTCGCGCTGGTATTGATCGGCACCACGGGCATGGCGCTATTCGGCTGGATCAACAGCAACATCATCACGCTGAACCGGGTGCAGGAAATCTCCGCTGAAAACGCGGCCACCATCAACGCCCTGGAATACATGGAGAACATCAATCCGATGCTCTCACCGGAAGGGCAGGCCGATCTCGGCTCCTGCCGCCTGCTATGGAAGGCGGAAGCAACGACCGATACGCGCGACGGCGCGGGTTATCCCTATGGTGTCGGTCTTTACCAGCTCAACCTGTATCAAACCAAAGTGACCATCCAGAAGCCAGACGGCCAGTTCTGGCTGGCCTTCAGCTTGCAACAAGTCGGCCACAAAAAAGTACGGGAACTCTTTTCACTGCTTTAGCACACCATGCCATACCACTTGCCCACCCATTCAAACAGCGCGACAAAACAGCACGGCTTCACCCTGATCGAAATGCTTGTTGTGCTACTCATCGTCGGCATGGTCAGCGGCATCCTGTTTCAGGCGCTCGATCGGGCTTACCGGATACAAGAGCGCTTTGGCATGGAATTATTCAGCGCCCAGCAGGGGCAAATGGCAGGCGATTGGTATCGCCAGACCGTGCAGGGATTACATCCGGATTACCCGGACGGCCAGCACATATTCCGGGGTAAGGAACGGGAATTTTCCGGTTTGAGCAGCAACCCGCTCAGCAACGAATATGGCGCATCGACCCCGATCACATGGCAGATTCGCAACAACCGGCAAAGTGGCACCACGGAACTGGTCTATCTTGGAGAAAAACAGGAGACCGTAATCCTGGCTTGGCACGGCAACGAAGCGCGCTTCATCTATCTGGATGAACAGCAAACGCCCCACGACATCTGGCCGCCACCGCTGGGACTATGGCCGCAACTTCCGAAACAGATCCATCTGGTGGCCAAGGATGCCGGCGACCCCA
>Ga0210032_1001447_pt1 | contig 13094 bp, 10 predicted proteins | sample CryGeyCG2114_250_2_FD_185458 | JGI IMG/M metagenome (GOLD analysis project Ga0210032, IMG submission 185458) | Groundwater microbial communities from aquifer - Crystal Geyser CG13_big_fil_rev_8/21/14_2.50 (SPAdes) (version 2) | ecosystem: Environmental > Aquatic > Deep subsurface > Groundwater ... | reverse complement strand
GCTCGCCCTACCGTGGATCGGTGCCCTGCGCGCCGAGCTGGCGGTGGCCGCCATCGCCCACCTCCTTGGCCTCCTCTACACCGCCGGGGTGGGGCTGCTGAAGGCGCTCGATCTCACCGCCGGGGTGGTGGAGTCGCCCACCTACCGGGAGGCCCTGCTGGCGGCGCGCGAGCGCGTGGCGCGGGGTGAGCCCCTGTCGGTGGCGGTCGCAGCCTCCGGGCGCTTCCCATCTTTGTTCCAGCGGATGGTGGAGATCGGCGAGCGGACCGGGGAGCTCGACGCCACCTTGGCGCGCGCCAACCGGTACTACCGCGAAGAGGTGCCACGGGTGATCGAGTCGACCCTCGGGATCCTCCAACCGCTGCTTCTGGCCTTCCTCGGCGCCATTGTCGGCGGCGTCGCCCTCGCCATCTTCTTGCCCATGTACCGGATGATGGAGGTGGTGGGATGAGGGCGTGGCGCGGCGGTGGCCGGCTCCTTGGGGTGGGGCTGATGCGCGACCGCGGGGTGGTGCAGGAGGTGGTGGTCGGGCGCGGCGGAATCGAGTCGGTGGGCGAGGGAATCCCCTTCGCCTATCCCGAGGACGACCTCCCGGCGCTGGCCGCAGCGCTGGCCAGCGCGATCCACCAGGGGCGGTGGCGTGGCCGGCGGGTGGCGGTGGCGATCGCGGCCCACTGGTGTGACCACTGGATTGCGACCCTGCCGCCGGTGAAGGAGCGCCACCTGCCCCTGCTGGTCCAGCGCGAGGTGGTGGCGCACGTGGGGGAGGGAGCGCTCCCCACCTGGGGGTACGAGGTCCACCCGGCCAGCGCGGCGGGGCCGTCCACGGTCGTGGTGACCAGCGCCGATGGGGCGGTGATCGCGGCCGCCGAGGCGGCAATCCGCACCGCGCGCTGCGTGCCGGTGTGCGCCACCACCAGCCAGATCGCCGGCCTGGCGCGCCTGCGCCATCCGGATCAGCTCGACGGCCTCGGGGTGGTGGTGCAGATCACCATCGGCCGCCACGAGACCGGCTTCGTGGTCTTCGAGGAGGGGCGCCTCTTGTTTAGCCGCACCCTCATGCGTGGGCTCGAACCGGAGGGTGACCCGGAGGGGCGGAGCGTGGCCACCGCCGGTGAGCAGGCGCAGCTTGAACAGCTCGCCCTGGAGATCCAGCGCTCCATCCTCTACGTGAAGCGGGAGATCCGCCGTCCCCTAGAGCTGGCGATCATGGGCGGGATCCCGCGTAGCTGGGAGTGGGTGAAGGAACAGATGCGCCTCCTCGTCGACCTACCCCTCGGCTGGGAGACCCTGCCCCTGGACCAATCGGTGGCCGGGCGGTGCGAAGAGTCGTTGCGCCTGATCGCCCGTGGTGGAGCCCTCACCACCTGTCTTTCCCCGACCCTCAACCTCTTCCCGAAGCGCACCGTGGACGAGCGCCATCCGCGCGCCGGAATGGCGCTGGCGGCGGCAGCGCTGCTGGTGTGGCTGGCGGCGGCGGCCGGTATCCCGCGCATCGTGGAGCTGCACCACCGCCTGGCGGCGGACGGCGAGGCGCGCGCGCGAGCGGCCACCCAGCGCACGGCGATCGCGGCGCGGGTCGAGCCGGACTACCCGCGGCTGGTGGCGGCGCGAGCGGAGATCGAGCGCTACCTAAAAACCATGGTGGGACGGCGCCAGGGGCCCGACCCCGCCGAGGCCTTGGCGCGCCTGGGCGTGGTGGCGGCGGCGGACACCCTCCTCCTTGCTGCGCGCCTCGAACGGTCTGCCCACGGCTGGACCGGCACCCTCGACGGGGCGGTGATCGCCGCCAACGGGCGAGACGCGGCAGCGGCGTATGAACGGCTCTTGGGCCGTCTGGAGCAGATGCCCGGGGTCACCCTCAACCTCTCCAGCCGCCAGCGGGTACCGCCCGAGGTGGGTGGGCAGGGAAGCCTCCGTCTGGCGGGGGAGTCCACCACCTACCCCTTCGAGCTCCGCCTCTCCTTCGCCAACGGAGACGGGGTATGAAGATGGCTCAGAACGGTGTCGTGACCCTCGTCCTATTTTTGGGGCCGGTGGTAGCTGGGTTGGCGTGGCTGCTGCTCCTCCGTCCGCTGGACGCGGGGGTGGTCGCGGCCGAGCAGGCGTGGCAGCAGGAGGAGGCAACCCAGAACGAGGTGGCAAGCCACGCGGACGAGCTGGCTGGCGGCCACCTCATCGAGGCGATGGCGCAGGTGGAGTGGCTGCGTGACCGGCTGCGTCCCGGGGCGGGTGCTGCCTTCGTGGAGGCGGTGGGCCGGGCGGCGGCCGAGCTCGGCGTGGGTGCGGTGGAGGTGCAGCGGCCGGGGACGGAGAACGATCCGACCACCGGCCTGCGCCTGGAGCGGGTCGCCCTGCGGGTGGTGGCGCCCTACCCCAAGATCGCCGCCCTTTGGCACCTCCTCGAAGCGCGGCAAGAGACCGCTTCGGTGACCACCCTCTCCCTCTCCCGTTACGGCGACCAGGTGGCTGCCATCTTTGAGGTGGCCCTGCCGGTGAACTTGGGGGCAACGCCGTGAGCCGCGTTCCCATGCCGGTGGTGGTGGGGCTCCTCCTCGTCCTGGCGGCGGTGGCGGTGGTGCGCAACGTCCTCTTCTTCCGCACCGGCGACCCCCCGCGTGCGGCGGCGGTAACGGCCGGTCCAGCCACCGATCCCACGGTGGATTGGGCGGCCGATCCGACGACCGACTCCGCGCTGGCTCCGGTGGCCGATCCGGCCACCGATCCCACGGCCGATCCCACGGCCGCGCCGGCGGCCGAGGCGATGGTGGATCCGGAGGAGCGCGCGCCGTTGGAGGCGGTGGCGCCCCCCCTACCCACCGGCCCGCCCGAGGCATGGCTGGCCAAGTGGCGGGCGCGCGAGCTCTCCCGCTCGGTCGATCCGGCAAACGACCCCTTCCATCTTCCCCACCCACGCCAGACGGTGGCGATCGCGCAGCACGCGCCGTCGCTGCAGGGGGTGCTCACCGGCGAGGGACGTACCACCGCCCTGGTGGACGGGATGGCGGTGGCGGTCGGCGACCCCCTCGCCGGCGGCCGGGTGGCGGCGATCGCCGCGACCGGGGTGCGGATCAGCACGCCGCACGGCGACCGGTGGCTCGAGTTTCAGCCATCGCCCGCCGATGCGCTCGCGGATGGAGGTGAGTGAATGAAAGCTTGGCGCGGAAGGTTCGAACCACGACGGCTCGGCGCGCTGGCGCTGCTCCTCTCGGCCTGCATCCACCCGCCGGCGGTACCCCCGGCGGTGGTCCCGCCGGCCACGGCCGCCTTTCCCGCGGTCACCCCCGCGCAGATGGAGGTGGTGGCGGTGGCCGAGCCGGCGCCGGCCCCGCTGCCCGAGCGGTTCACCTTGGCGGTGAACGGCGCCGAGCTACGCGACGTCCTCATGCTCCTCGCAAAAGATGCCTCCTTCTCCCTCGTCCTCGACCCCGGGGTCGGCGGGCGGGTGAGCGTCGACCTTAAGCGGACCACCCTGCCCGAGGCCCTCGACGCCCTGCTGGCGCCGCTTCACCTCGCCTACCAACTCGATGGCGACCGGGTCCATGTCTACCAGCCCGGGGTGGTCACCCGCGCCTTCCACCTCGACTATCTCAACGCCAAGCGCGACGGCCACTCGACCCTCACCATCTCCTCCGGGGGCGGCGGGGGCGGTGAGAGTGGCGGCGGCAGCAGCTCCTCCAGCTCGGGGAGCGGCGGCAGCAGCAGCCAGAGCCAGGCGTCCACGGAGATCACGCGTCAGGTGAGCACGGACGTGTGGGCGGCGGTGGAGCTGGGGCTAACCAGCCTGGTGGGGGCGAATACCGAGGGGAGCCGGGCGCAGGTGGTGGTGAACCGCGACGCGGGCACGGTCTTGGTGACCGCCGACGCCTCCCTCATGGACCGCGTCGCCGCCTACCTGCAGGCGGTGGAGGGAGCGATGGGCCGCCAGGTGATGATCGAGGCGAAGATCGTCGAGGTGGAGCTCAACGACGCCCACCGCCTCGGGGTCAACTGGGCGGCGGTCGCCTCCGCCAGCGGCGGCTTCACCGGTTCGCTCACCGGGGGCGCGGCCGACCTCATGGCGAAGTCGCCGATTTTTGCCCAGCAGCTTGGCGGCGGGGAGACCGCCTTTCGCGTCGGCGCCACCTCCCACGACCTGGCGGTAGTCCTCGACGCGATCGCTACCCAGGGGCAGGTGCGGGTGGTCTCCAGCCCGCGAGTGGCGGCGCTCAACAACCAACCGGCGGTCATCAAGGTGGCACAGGAGCAGACCTTCTTCTCCCTCGACCGGCAGACCAACACCGAGGCCGGGGTGCAGCAGGACACCTTCACCGTGGACAAGGAGAAGTACACGATCGGCGTGGTCCTCGACATCGTCCCCCGGATTGGCGCCGACGGCACGATCACCATGGGGGTCCACCCGAGCATCACCGACTTTGCTGGCGAGGACGTCTTCCCGCCCGGCGCCAAGGGCGCGGGGATCCTCGCCAACGCCCCGATCCTCAAGGTGCGCGAGCTCGACACGGTGGTCCGTCTCAACGATCGCGAAACCCTGGTGATCGCCGGCCTCATCCGCCAGGAGGATCGCGACGAGGTGGAGCAGGTCCCCGGCCTCGGCGACCTCCCATTTGTCGGCGCCCTCTTCCGGCACACCCGGCAGGTGAAGGCAGGTTCCGAGCTGGTGATCTTCCTCACCCCGCACCTGGTCCACGGCGGGGAGGACTTCGCCGCCGACTTTCCCCTCAGCCAACGCACCCCCACCTACCACCTCGGCGGCGAGGCAGGCCGCTTCGGTTATGCGGCGGAGCAGGAACCACCGTGGCGAGGGATCCAATGAGCGCGCCCGCTTGGGGTGGCTGGTGGGGCTGGCTCGCGGTGGCCGTCCTGGCGATCGTCGCCCCCGCCGCAGCCGACCCTCTCGATGACCTGGCGGGCCAGATCGCCGAAGCCCAGCGCACCGGCCACGAGTCGTTCACCCCCCTGCCGAGTCCAGACGCAGCCCCCCCCGGCGTGGCCGACCCCGCCAACGCTCCGCTACCCCCCGCGGGCGCCACAGCCAGCGCGGCTCCTCCGGCCACCGCCACGGCGGTTGTGCCCCCCGCCGACGACGCGCGCGCGGTCGCGCTCCCGGCGGGCGAAGCGGCGGCGGGCCACTCGGAGGTCGCGATCGAGATTCGCCGGCAGGGCGGTCCCAGTGATCGTCAGGGGGTGGCCGCCGACCTCCTGCGCCGCGGCAGCGAGGCGCTCCACGCCGGCGCCGTCGAGCGCGCCGCACACCTGCTCACCGCCGCGGTGCAGCTCGACCCGGCGAACGGCCGCGCCCACGCCAACCTGGGGGGCGCCTTGCTGCAGCTCGGCGAGGGCGAGCGGGCACTGGCCGAGCTGGAGACCGCCGTCGCCCTCTGCCCCGATCTCGGCGCGGCGTGGACCAACCTCGGCCTCGCCGAGGCGCGGGTCGGCCGCACCACGGCGGCGCGCACCCACCTCCTGCAGGCCGCCGCCCTCGACCCCGACGCGGCCGCACCGCTGGTCAACCTCGCGGGCCTGCAAGCGGCCCACGGCGAGCACGAGGCGGCCCTCCTCACCCTCCGCCGCGCCCTCGCCTGTTCGGTGGTGCCGCCCCAGGCCCACCTCCAGCTCGCCCGCCTTCTCGCCGAGGCGGGGCGGCCGGCGGAGGCAGGGAGCCATCTGAACCTCTACCTCGCCACCGCCGCCGGGGTGGATCCCGAGCTCACCGGCCGCCTGCGCGCCCACCTCGCCACCCTGCGTGGCGAGGACCGCGGCGTGGGTGGCGACGCAGAGCCAGCCGCTCCAACCACCGTCCGCGACGCTGCGGAGCGCACCCCAGGCGCTTTGCCCGCGCCCACCCTCGGCCTGGCCAGCGGCGACGAGTAGCGACCGGACTTCGGCACGAGCCCCCGCGGCACAGCGGCCTCTCCGAACGCTCCTCGAATGGCTCCCAGCCCTGGCGTAGGGACCCCTCCCCGAGTACCCGGTGGCGCTGGCGATCCGCAACCACGCCGCTCTCCTCTTCCGGAAGGAGCTGACCGGCCGCGGTGGCTCCTCGGTGGCGCCGAGCGGGAGGGGGTCGAGCTGCAGATGGAGGGCTTCCGGCGCGACCCGGACCCCCATCCCGATCGGGCCATGGAACGGGAGTAGGTGCGCCCCTTCCGCGCCCGCGCCGGGGTGACACCGTGATCGCCACCGCCTGGGTTCACCCGCAAGAGGGTCCTCCCCGCCGCCCTCGGTGAACCGCCGCCGCGTGCAGTTCGCGCGCGCGATCGTTCCGGCGGCGGGGCTGCGCAACCGCACCGTCCGCGAGATCCCGCGTGACCTGGCCCCCGTCCAGGGATTACTCGCCGCCCGCGCAGCGGGCGGCGTACCTACGCCGTGAGGCGCGCCACCAGCCCCGGGAGCTGTCGCGCGATCTCCGCGCGGGTGACCACCTGCGCCGCCCCCAGCGCCCGCGCCTGGCGCATGGCGCCGGCGTTGGCGTGGTGGGTGTAGGCGAGCACCCCCACGTTCGCGGTGGCTGGCTGTGCCTGCCAGCGGCGCAACAGCTCCAGGGGGTCGAGGTGGGTCGCGTCGAGGTCGACGATCAGCAGCTCCGGCGGCGCCGCGGCCGCCGCGGCGAGCAGGGCGTCGCTCCCGCCCCCCGCCAGCGGGGTGTGGCCCGCCTGGCGCAGGAGGGCGTCGAGCTTGGCGGTGAAGAAGAGGTCGTGGACCGCGAGGAGGACGGTGGCCATGGGAAATCCTTTCGTGGGTGGCCTCCCTCTGTGGCCGTTCGCGTCCCTCTCCACAAGGCCTCACCCGGGGAGCGGATCGTGCGCATCGGCGTGGGAATGGGCCCGGCGCGCCGGTCTTGCCAGACCGCGCCCAGCGTCCCCCGCGCGCCGGCCCCCCCGCGCGTGGTCCCCCGCACCCCGCGATCGTCGCAATCGGGCGAGGAGGCAGAAGAGAAGACGGCCCGCCGAGGCGCGCGGGCGATCTCGCCGATCGCCGGGGAGAGATCCGGGTTGAGGGCGGCGCGCCGCTCTGCAACCCTCGGGGCCATGGAGCTCGCCACCGACCGTGCCCGCCTCATCGAGCTGCTCGCCGCGCGCTCCTTTCGCTACCAGCCCGCCGCGCCCTTTCGTCTCGCCTCGGGCCGCACCTCGCCCTACTACTTCAACTGCAAGACCACCCTCTACCACCCGGAGGGGTTGGTGGTGGTGGGGCGCTGCCTGTTCGCGGTGGTCGCACCCCTGGGGGTGGCGGCGATCGGCGGCCTCACCCTGGGGGCCGACCCCCTCGCCTTCGCCTGTGCCTACTGCTCCGAGGTCCAGGGGAACCCCATTGAGCCATTCGTCGTGCGCAAGCAGGCGAAGGACCACGGCACCTGCCTGCCGATCGAGGGCAACGTTGTTGCCGGGGATCGGGTGGTGGTGGTGGACGACGTGATCACCACCGGCGGCTCTGCCCTCAAGGCGATCGCGGCGTGCCGCGCGGCGCGGCTGGAGGTGGTCCACTGCTGCGTGGTGGTGGATCGCCAAGAGGGGGGGCGCGAGGCCATCGAGGCGGCTGGCGTCGCGGTCACCGCGCTCGCCACCCGCACCGAGGTGATGGCGGTCCGCACGGCCACACCGCCACCACCGCGTCACGATCGGTAGCGCGGACGTACCCGTCGTCGTGGATCACGGTCGCCGTCTGGCACCACCACCCGAACCGCGTCGCGCCGGGTAGCGCGTGTTGTGGCCGTGCGCCGCCACCGGTGGCGCCCGCGCTGCCCCCCCTGCGCGTGCGCCTCGCCTTCCCGCTTCGCCCCCGCGTCGGTGGGTAGTTCGCGAAACCGCATCGCCCCCCTCCGCGTCCCGGCGGCGTTGCCCGCCCCCGGGACGGCGCACCTCACGCTCCCGTGTTGCCAAGGGGGCGATCGGTCGTCTCCACCCCGCCCTCGCGGGTCGCGACCCTCGCAGGCCAGACCCCGCGGCCGGCGAGCTGTCGCGGCGCCGAGTTGCGAGGGGGGCGGGAGGCGCGGGAGGGCCACGGTCCACCGGGCCCACAAGACGCGGCTGGCGCGCGGGGTCGCGTGGCCGGTGGTCGGGGGTGTTCCGGCCACCGCCCAGAGGCTGAAAGGCGCTGGGCGAGGTGGTAGCCTCCGCGCCCTGTTCAACCGGCAACCGGTGGGGGTGGGCGTGGACGCGCGGTACGAGCCGAAGGTGGTGGAGGCGAAGTGGCAGGCACGGTGGCGCGAGGCCGCTGCCTTCCGCGTCGCCGGCGGGCAGCCGGGGAAGAAGTTCTACTGCCTGGAGATGTTTCCCTACCCGTCGGGTCGCATCCACATGGGCCACGTGCGCAACTACGCGATCGGGGACGTGATCGCTCGCCTGCGCCGGCGCCAGGGGTTTCACGTGCTCCACCCGATGGGGTGGGACGCCTTCGGGATGCCGGCGGAGAACGCCGCCATCGAGCGCCACATCCACCCGGCCAAGTGGACGCGCACCAACATCGCCTACATGCGCGCGCAGCTCGACCAGCTCGGCCTCTCCATTCCGTGGGAGCGCGAGGTCGCCACCTGCGACCCGGCCTACTACCGGTGGGAGCAGCTCCTCTTCACCCAGATGGTGGAGCGGGGGATCGCCTACAAGCGGTACGGCGAGGTGAACTGGTGCGACACCTGCGCCACCGTGCTGGCCAACGAGCAAGTCGAGGAGGGCGCCTGCTGGCGGTGCGGCAAGCCGGTGCGCCTCAAGCCGCTGGATCAGTGGTTCCTGAAGATCACCGCCTACGCCGACGAGCTGCTCGCCGGGCTCGACACCCTCGACGGCTGGCCAGAGCGGGTGCGGACCATGCAGCGCAACTGGATCGGCCGCTCGGAGGGGGCGCGGATCCGCTTCCCGGTGGCCGACAGCGCGGCGGTGATCGAGGTCTTCACCACTCGCCCGGACACCCTCTTCGGGGTCACCTTCCTCTCCATCGCCCCGGAGCACCCCCTGGTGGAGGAGATCACCAGCGCCGCCCAGCGGCCGGCGGTGGCGGCGTTTCGCGAGCGGCTGGCGCGCCAGCGCGCCGAGGCGCGGCCGGGAGACGAGGTGGAGGTGGAGAAGGAGGGGGTCTTCACCGGCGCCTATGCTTTACCGCCCGGAGGTCGTGAGCAGGTGCCGATCTTCGTTGCCAACTTCGTCCTCATGGGCTACGGCACCGGCGCGGTCATGGCGGTCCCGGCCCACGACCAGCGCGACTTCGACTTTGCCCGCAAGTACCACCTCCCCATCCGGCCGGTGATCCTCCCCCCGGATCCGGACCACCCGGGCGCCCTTCTCCCCCTCGACCCAGCGACCATGACGGCGGCGTACGAGGAGGAGGGGGTGATGGCCGCCTCGGGCGAGTTCGACAACCTCTCGTCGGCGGCGGGGAGGCAGGCGGTGGTCCGCTGGCTTGCGGAACGCGGCGACGGCCGGGCCGAGGTGACCTACCGCCTGCGCGACTGGGGGATTTCGCGCCAGCGCTACTGGGGGACGCCGATCCCGGTGGTCTACTGCGCCACCTGCGGGATGCAGACGGTGCCGGCCGCCGAGCTGCCGGTGGTGTTGCCCGAGGACGTGGCCCTCACCGGCGCGGGCGGCTCGCCGCTGGCCGCCTGCGAAGGCTTCGTCCACACCCTCTGCCCGAAGTGCGGCGGTCCGGCGCGGCGCGAGACCGACACCTTCGACACCTTCATCGAGTCGTCGTGGTACTTCCTCCGCTACGCCTCGCCCGACCCGCGCCGGGAGGCCACCGGCGACGCCCTGCGCTTCACCCCGGAAGAGCTCGCCCGCGGCCCCTTCGACCGCGCCGCGGTGGACTACTGGATGGCGGTCGACCAGTACATCGGCGGCATCGAGCACGCGGTGCTCCACCTCCTCTACGCCCGCTTCTTCACCAAGGTTCTGCGCGACCTCGGCCACCTTGGGGTGGACGAGCCGTTCGCGCGCCTGCTCACCCAGGGGATGGTGTGCAAGGAGACGTGGCGGTGCGCCGACCACGGCTGGCTCCTGCCCGAGGAGGTGACCGAGGGGCGGTGCGTGCGCTGCGGGGTGAGCGCGGAGCGTGGCCGGGTAACGAAGATGTCGAAGTCGAAGAAGAACGTGGTCGACCCGGATGCGCTAATCGACCGGTACGGCGCCGACACCGCCCGCCTTTTCTCCCTGTTTGCCGCGCCGCCCGAGCGCGACCTGGAATGGAACGAGGAGGGGGTCGAGGGGTGCTACCGCTTCCTCGGCCGCGTCTGGCGCCTGGTGGCGCAGGTGGTGACCCTGCCCGCGGCGACCGCAGACACGGACGGGGGCGAGGCGGGGCGGGCGCTCACCCGCCGGCTGCATCAGACGATCCGCAAGGTGACCCGCGACTGCGGGGAGGAGTTTCACCTCAACACCGCCATCGCCGCGATCATGGAGCTCGCCAACGCCGCCCAGAGCTACCTCGCCGGGCCGGCGGGGACGGGGGCGGTGGCGCGGCCGGCAGTGGAGGGGATCGTCCACCTCCTCAACCCATTTGCCCCGCACCTCACCGAGGAGCTGTGGGCGGCGCTTGGCCACCCCGCGCCCCTCTACGCGACGCCGTGGCCGGGCTTCGACGAGGAGCTGGCCAAGGAGGAGACGATCGAGCTGGTCTGCCAGGTGAACGGCAAGGTCCGCTCCCGCCTCAGCGTCGCCGCCAACGCCGGCCAGGCCGCCCTGGAGGCGGCGGCCCTCGCCGACCCGATGGTCCAGAAGTGGCTTGCGGGCAAGAGACCGCGGAAGGTGATCGTGGTACCGGGTCGCCTCGTGAACGTGGTCGTGTGACGGGCGCACCAGCCACTCCCTCTTCGCGCCGCGTCCTCGGCCGCGGGAACAGCGGAGTAGAAGGTAGAAGGTAGAAAGGGGTGGCGCATCACCGGGGCCACCGAGCCTGCACCCCCTTCCTACTTCCTACTTCCCTCGACTTCCCCCTTCCCCTCACCCCACCCACACGGTCTTGATGTTGACGAACTCGCGGATGCCGTAGCTGCCGAGCTCGCGCCCATAGCCCGATGCCTTGATCCCGCCGAAGGGGAGGCGCGGGTCGGACTTCACGAGGCCGTTGATGAACACCGCGCCCGCCTCGATCCGCGCCGCGATCGCCTCGCCGCGTGCGCGATCGGCGGTCCAGATGGAGGCGCCGAGGCCGAAGCGGGTGTCATTGGCGATCGCCACCGCCTGCGGCTCATCCACGGCCGCGATCACCGCCGCCACCGGGCCGAAGAGCTCCTCCGCGTAGGCGGCCTGGCCCGCGACCACGTCAATGAGCAGGGTCGGGGGGTAGAAGGCGCCACCCCCCGGAGGCACGGTGCCGCCGATGACGATCCGCGCGCCGCGGGCCACCGACCGGACCACCTGATCGTGGAGCTCGGCGCGCAGATCCAGGCGCGCCAGGGGGCCCACCTCGGTGGCCTCGTCCAGGGGGTCGCCCACCCGCAGGGCGCGCAGGTGCGCGGCGAGGCGATCGATGAACTCCGCAAGCCGGCTCGCCACCACGATGAACCGCTTGGCGGCGATGCAGCTCTGCCCCGAGTTGAGGCAGCGGGCGGTGGCGGCCACCCGCGCGCAGGTGTCGAGGTCGGCGTCGTCGAGGACCACGAAGGGGTCGGAGCCGCCCAGCTCCAGGACCGTCTTCTTCAGGACCGCGCCCGCCGCCGCCGCCACCTGCCGGCCGGCGGGCTCAGAGCCGGTGAGGGTGACCGCCGCCACCCGCGGGTCATCGATCACCCCGCCCACCGCCGCCGCCGGGATGAGCAGGGTGGTGAAGAGGTGGTCCGGGAAGCCGGCGTCGCGGAACAGCCGCTCGATCGCCAAGGCGCAGCGCGGCACGTTCGAGGCGTGCTTCAGCAGGGCGGCGTTGCCCGCCATGAGCGCCGGGGCGGCAAAGCGGAAGACCTGCCAGTAGGGGAAGTTCCACGGCATCACCGCGAGGATCGGCCCGAGGGGGTCGAAGCGGACGTACGCTTGGCTGCCGTCCGACTCGCCCGGCTGCGGGGCGAGGTGGGTGGCCGCGGTGTCGGCGTAGTAGTCGCAGACCCAGGCGCACTTCTCCACCTCGCCGCGCGCCTCGCGGATCGGCTTGCCCATCTCCTCGCTCATCGTGCGGGCGTGGTCCTCCCGGGTCGCCCGCAGCACCTCCGCGGCGCGGTGCATGAGGGTGGCCCGCTCGTCCATGGGCCGCTCGCGCCACCCCTGCCAAGCACCAAAGCAGGCGGCCAGCGCCGCCGCCACCTTGCTCGGGGTGTAGGGGGTGAACCGCTCGATGAGCTCGCCGGTGGCCGGATTGATCGACTCGATCGCCATGGGTGCCTCCTCATACCGCCGTTGCTACCGCCCCGCCCCCTACGGCCGGTGGCGACGCTAGCAAATCTAACGGCCAAGGTGTCACCCACCCTGCGCCAGCCCTGGAGTCGGCCCCCATCCCGGTGCACCCCCCCTTCACAGCGCCACCGCCACCGGGAAGGCCGAAAGGGTCGCGCGCCCGCGGCTCAGAGGCCGGAGCCATACAAGTAAAGACCTGACCTCGAGTCGTTCTCGCGGGGTGCGCGCCGATGTACCGTTCGCCGTCTTGCCGACGAAGGAGGTCCGCGCCATGTCTACCGCGAAGGTGATCATCGTCATGGGCTCCGACTCCGACCTGGGGGTGATGGCGGTGGCGGCGGAGACCCTCGCCCGCCTAGGGGTCCCCCACGAGGTGCGCGTCGCCTCGGCGCACCGCTCGCCCGACCACACCCGCAGGCTGGTGGCGGAGGCGGAGAGCTCGGGGGTGGCCTGCTTCATCGCCGGTGCCGGCGGGGCGGCCCACCTCGCCGGGGTGATCGCCGCGCAGACCACCCGGCCGGTCATCGGCGTGCCCCTCGAGGGCTCGCCCCTGCACGGCGTCGACGCCCTCTACGCCACGGTGCAGATGCCCGGCGGCGTGCCGGTGGCGTGCATGGCGATCGGCAAGGCGGGGGCGCACAACGGTGCTTTATTCGCCGCCGAGATCCTCGCCTTGAGCGACCCTGCGCTCGCCGCGCGCCTGGCCGCGGACCGGCAAGCCCAGGCAACCGGGGTGGAGGAGCGGGACCGGCGGGTCCGCAACCCATGAGCCCACGA